>OJEE01000042.1_pt1 | contig 30103 bp, 26 predicted proteins | sample 1593231 | NCBI WGS metagenome assembly OJEE01 (sample SAMN05416702, study PRJEB24817) | seawater metagenome | isolation source: Sea water | place: Canada:Atlantic | collected 2013-07 | reverse complement strand
CTATAAAGAAACAAACTACATTTGAAAAATTAAAATAGACACGCGAGAATTAGATGTGAAAATAGAATTTCATCTATCACAGAAATAGATCAATCTGCAAATTATATAAAATTCTTTAAAAAGTATTTCATAAGGTGTTTTGTACTAAAAAAAAACAGACAAAATAATCATCAAGAAAATCAAGTTTGCGCAATTATGGACTAGTATAAGTTCTTAGGTGAATTGTCACTCCTGAAGTAATTTTTGAACGATTGTTTATAGAGACACTCATATCTATATAATTATGAACTAGATTTACTAAAAAGTTAATGAGCTTATCTGAAAAAGAGTAATTCAAATAGCTAAAAATAGAAGAAGATTACAAAGAAATCAGCTGATTAACTGCTATTAGAAAGCAGGAAAGTTGAAAAGAATTGAATATGTAAAGAAGCGATAAGAAAAAGTGTTGAAAAGAAACATTAAATCGAGCGTTTACCAAGCGTGACTCAGTCAGCGTGAAATTTCTGATTTATTGATTCAATATCTTAGACTTGTTTATACTTCGGTAAGATTAAGAATTACTTTTTGTGCTTGGTAACGGGCATCGAACTATTGCTTAAAAGTAGCACTTCAAACATTATTAGAGCGCATTGGTTGGAATCAATTGTTCAAAGCGGGCTGAAACATAAAGTTTCTTAACGAGGAAAAAGGTGGTGAGGAGAAAAAAGGATTTACTTTCTGTTCTAATGAAAACTATGGATTCATGTATTTTTACATCTGATTAAACCATACTAAAATGTTAAGTTATGATATAATCAGAAGAGATATTAATAAAATAATGCGCTCTGTCTCTAAAAGTCTTCCAAATTCTAACATTACTAGCATAGTTCGTGGTTATATTTCTTAATTATGAAAGACATAAACAATATTGAATTTGTGAAACAATCAGCGATCATAGAGAAATGGATACTTCTTCCTATGTTAAAAAGTCGGATTAACGAGACTTCTCCTCTATTATATGCTATAAAGACTGCTTGAATAAAGGGCTCTAAACTTAAAGATTTTTAGGTTTATGCTAGAAGACTTTTTGATCTTTTTAAAATAAAATTTAATTCATTTGACATTTTTAATCTCTTAAAATTTTGAAACAGTTGTTCTAGTTCTTAACACTCCGCTATTACTTTTTTCGTTCTTATTTTCAACGTAAAAATAGATAGAAGGAGTATTAATCGAATTGATTGGCGGAGGATGGATTTGAACCATCGACTTTCGGGTTATGAGCCCAATGAGCTACCAGACTGCTCTACTCCGCATTAACAGTCTTATATAATCATATAACTTGTAAAATTACAGTGATTCAGCTTTTTACTCAAATTTTCAATTATTTAGTAGATCAGATACAAACTATTGAATTTGTTGAAGTGAAAAAACTAGATAGGAGAGGGATTCTCCATAATTCATTATAATCTTAAGAGATAACCCAAGTTAAACACAGAACTATTATTTTTATTTCTAAATGAAGCAAAAAATCCTCTTAAGTACTTTAGTATCTAGTAATATCTAGTATTACTATCTAAAAAGTCTCTTTAGTTTCTATTGTATCATTATAGATCAGAAAGACAATAAAATCTGAATAAAAAGAATATGTACTTCGGCTTTCAAGTATCTTTTTTAGAAAATAAAACAAGATGCAGACGAACATAAAAAATTATTACTTCAAGCGATATGGCATTGGCAGAAAAAACCAATCAGGGGATTGGAAAAAATATACACGATTTTTAAAAATCTTTCCTCAATATTTTGCTACATCACCAGATTTTTATAACGATGAAGAGATTGAAGTTGAAAAAAATTATTACTGGATTTAGAAATTAAATTAAATATATTTGAGCAAAATAAAACAACCCAATGTGTCTTTTGTATATGTTATTCAATTTCATGACACAACAAACTGTGAAATTAAATTAACAACGCACGCGAAAATTATTATCGGAAAAATACTGTAGTAAAAAAGCAAATCCTGGAGTCGCAGTTTACAAATGTTTTTCGAGCCTAGAAAAAAGGGTCTGATTGTGAAAAAATATAAAGATAAGCATAATGTACTTACGGAGTTCCATTAATCACTCTACAAGATCATTTAATACCCAATATCGGCTTAAACATAGATTATTTAGATTTATTACATGACGTTCAAACCCACATGCTAAAAAGCCATTTAAAAGGTCATAGAACAAAAATTGACAATGAAAAAATAAGACAAAAAATTTCAGAACAGTTAACAGAGGATTTGGTAGGTAAAATTTCATATAAGAATGAAAATATGAAGTTGAAAGTGCATATGAACTAGAATGTAATTCCTCATCAGGGGAAATAAAATTTGGTAATTTAGTGGACATAATTGATATTAATGATATTAAACCATACAAACATGTTGAAAATAAAGAATCACAGGCATTAATCGACGAATATATTAGAAATGGAAATTCGTTAAAACCAAAACAAATCGAAGCTTATTGCTTAATGATTTTTATGAAACGTCTTCGCTCTTCAAAACTGAGCCTCTAAGAGCAAAAAAATCATTACGTGATATTCCTACGATTGGAAGGATTACATATAGATCTATTTGTGAATTCTTGTCCAATCATTCAAGTTTTTACAAGTTATAGTAAATTGGTATTAGTGGACCTTAATGGCATAAACGTGACAATATTAATATATATAAGAATCAGAGTCATTACGGTGGAAAAATAGATCAAAATAACTTTTTGGCCTTATTTTACAGACAAAAAACCATCATTTAGACATTTTATATTTTGTACTATTTTTTACATGATTTTGTAACACTTTTTACAAAATTTTATTGTAAAAAATAGTACAAGACATTAAAATTTCTCTGTTTTTTCGACGATCAGTCAAACCTTGAATGTAAAACTGATCCGATCTCATCTAAATGCTGAGATCAAAAATAAGTAACTTCATTATATTTTAAAATTAGTTTTAAATTATTACAGTAAGGATTTTACAGCTATTAACCAAACTAGAGAAGTTATTGTCCATCTCACATCATCTCCGCTAAAAAGGACCTGTCATAACTTCTCGCGATCTATTTCTTCTTGTTCCCTATAAATCGTTTCAATAAAATTGAGAACTACTATTACGCTATAATTAAGGGCTTCATAATAATTTTCAAAAGCTTCTGCATGTTCACCTGCGGATTGTGCGGCTAAACCTTCTCGGTAGTAGAAAAAGGCTTGTTTTTCCTGCTTACTTGCAGGAAAAGTCTTTAATAAAACATCGGCGATTATTGTGAATGTTTTATCAATAAAGTTTTCATTTTTTTGACTCATTTAATTTTTTTGTATTAGGTATAAATATTTGTATGTAGATATAAATATATTTTTCTTCCATGATGTGTATGTATCTTTTTTATCAAAGTTTTTCATAAGAATCGTTACTAATGTTTTATTTTTTAATCGGTTGTTATTTTATCATAGTTGACACAGAAGGTCAGCTTGAAATTTTTACCAAAACAAAAACTTATACTAATTTTTCAAATAAAGTATTTAGCAACTGTTTTTTTTTTCAATTATTCTTCAAATTTAGATTATTCAAATGTTTAGTTTATAATTAGGACAAACTTCTTATAATTTATCAAAAAAGGTTGTATAATTTCAGTTTTATTGCTATATTTTAATATTATAAATTTATTGGCGGTATAGCCAAGTGGTAAGGCAGAGGATTGCAAATCCTTTATTCCCCAGTTCGAATCTGGGTGTCGCCTAAATTTTGTTGGGGGCATGGTGGAATGGTAGACACGACGGACTTAAAATCCGTTGGCCGATTGGCTGTGAGGGTTCAAGTCCCTCTGCCCCTACATTATGTTTTTCGATTTCGAGATTCTTCGTAAAACATATCACTTCATCTTTGCTTGTGTTCTTTTAACAAAAGTCAACTCACAATAATAAATCTCCAGGCTCCAGATCACATCCAGTTAACCCTCCACTTCCCTCCGATCCGCTTTTCAGGGCTCTGGTTTAACTTTTATTAACTGTATTCTGATTGATACAAAATCAATTTTTATCATAGTGGACACACTGTGAACTTTGTTCAAAGGCTCGCATAAATCTCTCATTTAGACCTTTTCAACTTAATAATTTATTTGCTTTACTTATTAACGTCGATTTAGAGTATTTATGTTTTGCGAAAAACTTAAATCTACTTTTAAATCTCATGTTCTTCGTGCTTTTGAGACGAACGAGGATAATAATCTCGTGATCATGGACGGTTCAGATGAATATTCGAATTTAGAACCTTCTAATCGATCGTTTTAGTTAGTTCAATTATTATCTTTGTCTCATAAAATCTTTTAAATAGGTAAATTGTAAATATCTATCGTCATTTTGTTTATGAATTTACTATTTAATAACGTTAAGGGAGCTATTAAATTTTTGTAATATTTATATTTTAGAAAAAACATAAATATTAAATCTTCTTTTATTCACAGAGCACTCAGAGAAGCTAATTTTGAATATTTAGATCAGAATTTCCCAATCGATTTCCATTTTTGCTCGAGTAAAATCAAAGTTAACCAAGCTATCTTTTGAAATTAATGATCTAGAATATGTTTTTTATTTTCTATATTAGCTGTCTTCGAATGATATGGATATACACCAATTAGATTTAGATATCTTTTAAAAAACTCATATTTGATTTATTTTTTCAAATTACTGAAAATTTTTAGACGAACTGGACAAGAGTTCAGTAAACTGCTAGATAACTCATCGCTCTTTTTAAAAGACGAAAACTTAGATAGTTTCATTTCGTTATTAGACTCTAATCTCATAATACGTTCAATCTATAATATAGACTTTATAGACTTTCTTATTTTTAAAAATATAAAAAAATATTAAATACAAATTTGAGAGATGTTCATAGTAGTTAGAATGGTATTACATTATTTCTTTTAGTTATGTTTCAAAAACACGATCTCATTGATGTCTATTTACTTACAAAATTCTCAAAAGAATTATAATCAATTCTGAGTAAAATGTTAGGTTTAACTAGTGTCTATTCTGAACGTTGAAATTAGTTAAACGTTTAAACTTATATTCAAAGAATATTATTCTTTGAACACTCGCTCATTAGAGATCTTCGCACTAAATCCTCTCATCTGACAGAAATTTCTCAGCTGTTAAAAAGGCAGTATATTAAGATGAAGTTTTATCAGAATTTAAAATAATAAAAGTTTTTAACATAAAGAATTTCCCGATTCAGAGATAAACGATAAACATATCCTTAATGAATATGGGAATATCGCTAAACCAAATTACGGTGATATGCTTTCAACCTTTATAAAATTGGATATTCGACAAATAGTGTGTACGATTCTTTTTGACATTTGAATCCGCTTTATATAATATGTAAATGTGTAAAGAAATTTAGATAAAACCATATTATAATTATAATGATCGCCTTCTACTTTCTGTAGCAAATTTAAAGCCAGTGACTCAGCTCAGATATAGATATAGATTATCATCTGTCCCCGGAGTTGGACGTCGTTACAGTCTCTAAATGTGTGTTATAGACGAGCTTAGCTACCATTAAGAATGCTTGCAAGTAAATCTTACTTTGAGATTTACTACTCTGTGGACACTTCCGACGATTAAATTTTGGAAAAATGTACTATCCGAAAGTTTTGAGATTTGACACTTCTTTTTGGATAAATATAGTGCTTTACGTCAATTAACTACTCAATTAGATTTGTTTGTATTTGGATTTGGACCCAATGAGATGAATGTAACGAGCGGCAAAAATTATGTCGCCCCGAAATCGCTTTTATAGCGACATAGCAATAGTATCAAACCTGAAAACAAAAAGAATGGTTAGAAATCCTTTGAGTATATACTTTCGTCGAGTACCCGGAGATCCTTCATTAGAAAAAATTAGAATAACTTATAATTGATACATCGGATCACGATGCGATATAATCTGCGATAACTGAGTTCGGGATTTTTCACCTTTCCCTGACGAACCGTGTTTGCAAAATATTTTTGTTATTAATATCATTAAATAAACCCCGTCATAGAGGGGAAATCATAATCGTATGCTGGATTCGTTATTCCAGTCTATTAAAATAATTAGAATACGTATTGCATATTTTTAACAATAATCATTCTAGCCGCATTTATTGACTAGCACTGCTAATGGATTACCAGTACAAAGAGCACTCTGATTCTAAGTCATAATAGAGGGTATGTTAAAACTTGTCACGCTTCTCTAACTGCATTAACTCGACGCCATTGGAGTACGAACCCCGCGTTTTACTAATCATAGGCACTTCCAAGACTGAGTTTGTGTATTATACTTCCAAGTACCTCTCCTCCTCCTGCTAAAAATCCATTATGATATCTAATATTCTTTTCCAAAACGTTGATGAAGCTATATAAAATTGTACTAAAGTTTAAATAATTGTACCGAAGACAATATAATATTAGTACATAAATACCATACAAAAAATTAATTTATTTATTATAACACAAACTGATAAGTGAGACAAATAATAAATCTCTTTTCTAATTTATTAAAATTTAATCACGAATAACGCTCTTAGTAGTGCCTGTGAGCAAGGCTATTTTTGGTCTAACTTTAAAGTCTTCACTTCTATTTTTGATATCGATATGGAATAACGGATCAATTTTGAAAATTAAAATGAATTTAAACTCTTCTAAACTATGGAAATATTCTCTTGATCTCTATCGATCTTCACTGTACATAGATAATAGAGTATCTTAGAGTATCTTATCATCATAGAATATTTATATGTCTATATTGTATTTAAATGAAAAATAATACGACTAAATTAGTATAGAACTTTGTTTTTCCTAATTCCGAATTAGATTTTAAATATACATTAAATATAATAATATGAATATGTGATATAAAGGTATTTGAGAGATTTACAGAAAAGACTCGCTTTAACTAAAATAAACTGTATAATAAGATATTACGAACAACAAATCTCTAAAAAATTTACTGCTTGACATCTGAATCCGGCTTAACCTATACTACAGTAAAAAAAAATTTAAGGAGAAATCCAATAATGATGATTATAAACGCGCCCACTTTTTTAATTTCACTAGCAGATATAGCGCCAGTAACATCCCTACAATATAACGTAGGCATATTGTCCTTAGGTGTGGCACGTGCTTGCTGGTTTTGGTTGACAATACTTTTATTATCTGCTGAACTTCGTTTGGCTCTCGGCATGTTTCTGCAAGTAAACCCCTACTTCGAACCATTTGCGACGTTATGGACATTCACCGACCCTTTATTAAATTTTGGGAGAATGTTTTACCCAAGAGTGTTAGGCTTCGATACTGCACCTTGGGTAAATATGGCAGCCGTTGCTCAAGTCGTTTCTCTGCTAGATGTGTACGTATTTGGGCCCAATACGATGAGAGGTGAGTCAAATGAAGACTCGTTAAAATACAAAATAGTGGAAGATATGATCGATAGTGTTAAACCTGAAAACCAGAAAGAATGGTTGGAAAGCTTTTCTTTCGAAGATATCTATTTTCGTCGAGTACCCGGCGCTCCTCCATTAGAGGAAATTAGTAATAATTTGATAATTGATACGTCGATGCCAGGAATATTTAATGACGACCCTGCACCTATACTGGAGTTCGGAATTTTTCACCTGTCTCTAACGAACCCGTTATTTGACACATTCCTTTTTATTGTTAATATACCCACTAACATATTAGAATTTTTTAAATATACCCACTAACATATTAGAATTTTTAACTTAAGTTAGGGGATATTTTTAATTTCTATAACAATTATAATCTTATATTTTCTAAAATTATAGTGTTATAGAGATTAAATAAATTGCGCATCTGGACAGATCATACCACAATTTCAAGGCTCTGAAAAAGCAATTAAATTACATACCATTTGTCGGAATCATACTACAATCTCATATCTTGTCTAAACCATACAGTATCCTTTAACCTATTTTACCCATCATATTAATGTTTCTTTAACGATTTTTCTCTCCATAACTTTATATAAACAAATTTTCTATAAATTAATAATACTAAAATATTAAATATTTTAAAAGTTTTAAGGAAAGACTATTTATATAATCTGTTTTTTAAATAATTTAATTTACTAAACATCGCAATTCTCCCTAATCGATTAAAGTATATTTTGTATAATATAATAATAACATAAAAAAGTAATCTCGTCAACTCTTTTCGCGAAAAAATATTATTTTTAATTTGAGTGTGCAATCATATTAAGTAGTCATAATAGCATCGATTAGTTAAAAATGCCGGATTCGTAATTCCAGCTATTAATCAAAGAATTAGAATACACATCTAGGATGTATTCTAATTAATTAATTTATCTAGCACAAACCTATAGATGAAACAAATAATTAAATATCTTTTCTAATTTATTAAAAGTTAATGACGAATAACGTATTAATAGTGGCCGTGGGCAAGCCTATTTGACCTAACCTTAAAGTCTTCAGCTTATATTTTTGATCTCGATATGAAATAACGGATCAATTTTGAAACTTAAAATGAATTTAAATTCTTCTAAATTATGGAAATATTCTCTTGATCTCTATCTGAGTCTTCATTGTCATAGATTATTTCAAGAGTATTACATCATAATAATAATATTTATAATGTCTCTATTGTATTTGATGAAAATAAATGAAAAATAAAGTAATACGACTAAATTAGTATAGAACTTTGGTTTCCTAATTTCGAATTAGATTTTATAGATTTTAAATAACTATACATTAAATATGATAATTATGGATAATTATGATAATATGAATATGTGCATAGAGGTATTTGAGAGATTTACAGAAAAGCTCGCTTTAACTAAGATAAATTGTATAATAAGATATTACAAACAGCAGGTCTCTGAAAAATTTACTGCTTGACATTTGAATCCGGCTTAATATATCATCCAGCCCGTGGAATTTTTACAAACAATTTACAAACATTCAGGAAATATTCGAGAGTTTGATCCTGGCTCAGGATGAACGCTGGCGGTATGCTTAATACATGCAAGTCGAACGAAATTTTTTAAAAATTTAGTGGCGGACGGGTGAGTAACACGTGAGTATCTGCCTTTGGGAAGGGGACAACAGTTAGAAATGACTGCTAATACCCTATGTGCTGGTTACAGTAAACGGATTTCCGCCCAAAGAAGAGCTCGCGCCTGATTAGCTAGTTGGTAAGGTAATAGCTTACCAAGGCGATGATCAGTAGTTGGTCTGAGAGGATGATCAGCCACACTGGAACTGAGACACGGTCCAGACTCCTACGGGAGGCAGCAGTGGGGAATATTGCACAATGGGGGAAACCCTGATGCAGCCATGCCGCGTGTGTGAAGAAGGCCTTCGGGTTGTAAAGCACTTTCAGTTGTGAGGAAAAGTTAGTAGTTAATACCTGCTAGCCGTGACGTTAACAACAGAAGAAGCACCGGCTAACTCCGTGCCAGCAGCCGCGGTAATACGGAGGGTGCAAGCGTTATCCGGAATCATTGGGTTTAAAGGGTCCGCAGGCGGTCAATTAAGTCAGAGGTGAAATCCCATAGCTTAACTATGGAACTGCCTTTGATACTGGTTGACTTGAGTTATACGGAAGTAGATAGAATAAGTAGTGTAGCGGTGAAATGCATAGATATTACTTAGAATACCGATTGCGAAGGCAGTCTACTACGTATATACTGACGCTCATGGACGAAAGCGTGGGGAGCGAACAGGATTAGATACCCTGGTAGTCCACGCCGTAAACGGTGGGAACTAGATGTAGGGACCGTTCCACGGTTTCTGTGTCGCAGCTAACGCATTAAGTTCCCCGCCTGGGGAGTACGGCCGCAAGGCTAAAACTCAAAGGAATTGACGGGGGCCCGCACAAGCGGCGGAGCATGCGGATTAATTCGACGCAACGCGAAGAACCTTACCAAGGCTTGACATATAGAGGAAAAGTGTAGAAATACACTCCCCGCAAGGTCTCTATACAGGTGGTGCATGGTTGTCGTCAGCTCGTGTCGTGAGATGTTGGGTTAAGTCCCGCAACGAGCGCAACCCTCGTCCTATGTTGCCAGCACGTAATGGTGGGAACTCATGGGAGACTGCCGGGGTTAACTCGGAGGAAGGTGGGGATGACGTCAAATCATCATGCCCCTTATGTCTTGGGCTTCACGCATGCTACAATGGCCGGTACAGAGGGCTGCAATACCGCAAGGTGGAGCGAATCCCAAAAAGCCGGTCTCAGTTCGGATTGAGGTCTGCAACTCGACCTCATGAAGTTGGAGTCGCTAGTAATCGCAAATCAGCAACGTTGCGGTGAATACGTTCCCGGGCCTTGTACACACCGCCCGTCAAGTCATGAAAGTCGGTAACACCCGAAGCCGGTGGCCCAACCTTTTGGAGGGAGCTGTCGAAGGTGGGATCGGTAATTAGGACTAAGTCGTAACAAGGTAGCCGTACCGGAAGGTGCGGCTGGATCACCTCCTTTCTAAGGAGCACAAAGGCACCCCTCGGGGTGTCTCAGAGCCACAACTCAGACGACTGTTCTGAGGTGGTTGCTCATGGGTGGAACATTGACTTTGGTGCTGTAAACAGCCAGTAGCGCAAGTACGGCCCCTCGGGGCAAGGAAAGCAACACCAGCTGGGAGCAGCACCTGCACACTGTTGGGTCCTGAGGGACCGGGGATGCCGCATACGCGGCATTTCGGCCTCAGTCGGACCGCGCTCGGAGAGGATATTTATCCTCGATGTTCCCGGAACCGCCCGTAAATTGAGAACTACACAGTGGACGCGAGCATCTTAGAAAGACATCGAAAGATGTCATTCTATAGATCTAGATTTATATAGATCATTGGTCAATCTGATGTCACTTCGGTGATATCACGATCGATTTTATACTCATGTAGTCAAATTTCTAAGAGCAAACGGTGGATGCCTTGGCATCTGGAGCCGAAGAAGGACGTAGCAATCTGCGATAAGCCTCGGGGAGCTGATAAGCGAGCTTTGATCCGAGGATGTCCGAATGGGGAAACCCCGCTGGGAGCTTCGTGCTACCCAGTGACTCCCGCCTGAATATATAGGGCGGGTAGAGGGAACGTGGGGAAGTGAAACATCTCAGTACCCACAGGAAGAGAAAACAACAGTGATTCCGGTAGTAGTGGCGAGCGAAACCGGAACAGGCCAAACCGATCATGTGTGATAGCCGGCAGGCGTTGCATGGTCGGGGTTGTGGGACTCTTACGGTTTTCTGCCGAAAACCACGTAGATAGTTGTTGTATAGACAAATGGTCTTGAAAGGCCAGCCGCAGAGGGTGCCAGCCCCGTAGTTGAAATGCAGCACTAATGCGAAGAGGATCCCAAGTATCACGGGGCCCGAGAAATCCCGTGTGAATCTGCCAGGACCACCTGGTAAGCCTAAATACTCCCAGATGACCGATAGCGGACAAGTACCGTGAGGGAAAGGTGAAAAGTACCCCGGGAGGGGAGTGAAATAGAACCTGAAACCGTTTGCTTACAATCCGTTGGAGCCTCCTTGTAGGGGTGACAGCGTGCCTTTTGAAGAATGAGCCTGCGAGTTAGCGATATGTGGCGAGGTTAACCCGTGAGGGGTAGCCGTAGCGAAAGCGAGTCTGAATAGGGCGATTCAGTCGCATGTCCTAGACCCGAAGCGAAGTGATCTATCCATGGCCAGGTTGAAGCGACGGTAAGACGTCGTGGAGGACCGAACCCACTTGGGTTGAAAACCGAGGGGATGAGCTGTGGATAGGGGTGAAAGGCCAATCAAACTTCGTGATAGCTGGTTCTCTCCGAAATGCATTTAGGTGCAGCGTTGCGTGTTTCTTGCCGGAGGTAGAGCTACTGGATGGCCGATGGGCCCTAAAAGGTTACTGACGTCAGCCAAACTCCGAATGCCGGTAAGTAAGAGCGCAGCAGTGAGACGGTGGGGGATAAGCTTCATCGTCGAGAGGGAAACAACCCAGACTACCGACTAAGGTCCCAAAGCGTGTGCTAAGTGGAAAAGGATGTGGAGTTGCATAGACAACCAGGAGGTTGGCTTAGAAGCAGCCACCCTTGAAAGAGTGCGTAATAGCTCACTGGTCAAGTGATTCCGCGCCGACAATGTAACGGGGCTCAAGCACACCACCGAAGTCGTAGCATTCAAACTATAGGTAGGCCTTCGTGGTCCAGCCGTGTGAATGGGTAGGAGAGCGTCGTGTGGCGAGCGAAGCGGCGGAGTGATCCAGCCGTGGACGCCACACGAGTGAGAATGCAGGCATGAGTAGCGAAAGACGGGTGAGAAACCCGTCCTCCGGAAGACCAAGGGTTCCAGGGCCAGGCTAATCCGCCCTGGGTAAGTCGGGACCTAAGACGAGGCCGACAGGCGTAGTCGATGGACAACGGGTTGATATTCCCGTACCCGCGAAGAACCGCAAGAGCTAAACCAGTAATGCTAAGAGTCCGAATTCTCTTTCTGATCCCTTCGGGGTGAGGATTGAGAGCTAGCACTCGACCCTATGCTGGCGCGGCTAGCGTATTAACAGGTGTGACGCAGGAAGGTAGCTGAGCCGGGCGATGGTTGTCCCGGTGTAAGGATGTAGGGCGAGGAATAGGCAAATCCGTTCCTCACGAAGCCTGAGATCCGACGCGTACCCCTCACGGGGGAAATCAGTGATCCTATGCTGCCAAGAAAAGCATCGACGCGAGGTTCTAGTGGCCCGTACCCCAAACCGACTCAGGTGGTCAGGTAGAGAATACTAAGGAGATCGAGAGAATCGTGGTTAAGGAACTCGGCAAAATGCCCCCGTAACTTCGGGAGAAGGGGGGCCGGATTGGTGAAGGGATTTACTCCTGGAGCTATGAAGGCCGCAGAGACCAGTGGGAAGCGACTGTTTACTAAAAACACAGGTCCGTGCTAAGTCGCAAGACGATGTATACGGACTGACGCCTGCCCGGTGCTGGAAGGTTAAGAGGAGCGGTTAGCACTTGTGCAAAGCTGCGAATTTAAGCCCCAGTAAACGGCGGTGGTAACTATAACCATCCTAAGGTAGCGAAATTCCTTGTCGGGTAAGTTCCGACCTGCACGAATGGCGTAACGACTTCCCAGCTGTCTCAACCGCGAACTCGGCGAAATTGCACTACGAGTAAAGATGCTCGTTACGCGCAGCAGGACGGAAAGACCCCGTGACCTTTACTACAGCTTTGTATTGGTGTTCGGTGTGGCTTGTGTAGGATAGGTGGGAGACTTTGAAGCGGACACGCCAGTGTTTGTGGAGTCATTGTTGAAATACCACTCTGGTCACTCTGGATATCTAACTTCGAACCGTAATCCGGTTCAGGGACAGTGCATGGTGGGTAGTTTAACTGGGGCGGTTGCCTCCCAAAAAGTAACGGAGGCGCCCAAAGGTTCCCTCAGCCTGGTTGGCAATCAGGTGGCGAGTGTAAGTGCACAAGGGAGCTTGACTGTGAGACTGACAGGTCGAGCAGGGACGAAAGTCGGGACTAGTGATCCGGCAGTGGCTTGTGGAAGCGCTGTCGCTCAACGGATAAAAGGTACCTCGGGGATAACAGGCTGATCTTGCCCAAGAGTCCATATCGACGGCATGGTTTGGCACCTCGATGTCGGCTCGTCGCATCCTGGGGCTGGAGTAGGTCCCAAGGGTTGGGCTGTTCGCCCATTAAAGCGGTACGCGAGCTGGGTTTAGAACGTCGTGAGACAGTTCGGTCCCTATCCGCTGCGCGCGTTGGAAATTTGAGAGGATCTGACCCTAGTACGAGAGGACCGGGTTGGACGAACCTCTGGTGTGTCAGTTGTCCTGCCAAGGGCACCGCTGATTAGCTACGTTCGGGATGGATAACCGCTGAAAGCATCTAAGCGGGAAGCCGGCCTCAAGATGAGATTTCCATGCCCTTCGGGGCGAGAGGCTCCCAGTAGACGACTGGGTTGATAGGCCGGATGTGGAAGTGGGGACTAAAGACCCATGAAGCTGACCGGTACTAATAAGCCGATAATTTGACACCACATGAGTGGTGCTCGCGTCCACTTTGTGGTTCTCGATTGACGGTCGAGAACCGATTGATTACCAGCCTTGCGCTGGTGATCCTCAGACTGAAAAATCAATAGTGTTTCGGCGGCCATAGCGAAGGGGAAACGCCCGGTTCCATTCCGAACCCGGAAGCTAAGACCTTCTGCGCCGATGGTACTGCGAGGGGGACCTCGTGGGAGAGTAGGACACCGCCGGACTTTTTTGTGAAATGGCCACCCCTAGGGGTGGCCATTTTGCGTTAACAATAGAATTGAGAATCATGACAACCGATCGACCCAGACGCCCGTCTTCCAGTTCCCAGGGTGGTCCCAGGCGTCCAGGCGGCTCCTCTAGTGGGTCTCGACCTGTCCGGGCTGGTGGACGACCAGGGGGCGATTCCCGAGGCCGTCCTGAACGCTCTGGAGGCTCAGAACGGGGCGAGGGGCAACCTCGGCGCGAGGACGGACGCCCAGCGCGCCCCAGGAACCCTCAGCGCTCAGAGCGGAGCGATCGACCTTCGCGAAACGGTGATGATCGGCCCAGACGCTCGTTTGGCGATGATCGAGACCGAGGCCCGAGGGATTCCCGGCCGCGCGAGGACGCTCCCAGGCATGATGATCCCCCCGTGGATGAAGATGTCACCCCCCAAGAACTCGAACGCTCTGCGTGGCGAGAGCTCAAAGCACTCACCAAGGAAAACGCGGAGTGGGTCGCCGGGCATCTGGTGATGGCCTCGCGCGTCATTGATGATGATCCCGAGCGAGCCCACAAGCACGCGTTGGCCGCTGCACGCAAAGCCGGCCGGATTCCTGTTGCCCGCGAAACGGTGGGCATCACTGCTTATTTGCTGGGTAACTTTGCCCTCGCCCTTCGCGAGCTTCGCACCTATCGCAGGCTCTCTGGCGCGGATGATCAACTGCCGTTGATGGTGGACTGTGAAAGGGGTCTGGGTCGACCCGATAAGGCTCTGGAGCTCGCTGGTGAAGTGAAGAGAACATCCCTGTCTGAAGCTGTGCAGGTGGAGCTCGCCATTGCGCGGTCGGGCGCCAGGCTGGATATGGGCAAGCCCGAGTTGGCACTGGGTGAGTTGGAAATTCCGCAGCTCAAAGCTGACGTTGCCTTCAGCTATTCACCTGCACTGTTTGACTCCTATGCCATCGTTCTGCAAGAGCTAGGACGCGAGGACGAAGCTGCCCTGTGGGGTAAGCGGGCTAATCGCGCAGCGGAAGCGCTGGCAGACGCCGTGGGGGATGTCGACGATGACATGGTGGTCGTGGAAATGCCAGACCCAGAAGAACGATGAGCAACCCCACCCCGTTAGATGGCGTTGACGTTGTCTTAGCCGACCTTGATGGGGTCCTTTATCAAGGACCACACGCCATTCCCCACGCGGTGGATGCTCTGAAGAAAGCCGCAAGAAAGGTGCGTCTTGGGTTTGTCACCAACAACGCCTCGAGGACGCCTGCGCAGGTGGCAGAGCAAATTGCGGGTTATGGCCTGCCTGCTCTTCCCGAAGCTGTGGTGACGTCCCCACAAGCCGCTATCAGGGTGCTCGCGCGAGTGGTTCCAGCAGGGGCCAAAGTCTTGGTAGTCGGCGGGCTAGGCCTCACCTCCGAGGTCGAAAAAGCCGGATTCCTTGTGGTCTCCCGGGCGGATGAGAATCCAGCCGCCGTCATTCAAGGGTTCGCCCCTCACGTGGGTTGGGAGCACCTGGCACAAGCATCCTTCGCTTTGCAAAGGGATGAATCTCTGCCGTGGATTGCGACCAACACGGACTGGACCATCCCGGTTGCCGAGGGAATTGCGCCGGGCAACGGTGCATTAGTCTCCGCTGTTCATTTGGCGGTCGGCCGGCTCGCCACCTTTGCCGGGAAGCCCGAAAAAGAGATTTTTGATGTGGCGCGGGAGCGTTTTCAGCCAACGCTTGGGGCCTTGATGATCGGGGATCGTCTCGACACCGACATTCTCGGGGCTAACCGGGCAGGGATGGCTTCGGCTTTCGTGATGACCGGGATCGATTCCGCAAAGTCTTTGCTGGCAAGTGATGCCAGTATGCGCCCCACTTTTGTTCTCAAGGATTTACGCGAACTTCACAAGCCCTACCCCGAGATTGTGCGCAGTGTGGATGGTGATGCGGTTCACACCGTCGAGGTGGGTAAGGCCGTGGTGCGAAGGAAGGACAACGTGATTCGGGTTGCCAGGCCCGGTCTGCCCGTTGATCTCGTTCGAGCGGGAGCGGCGATCATTCATGATTCGGGGCTGAAGATTTTCGGACTCGATGTCGATACGCAGATATATTCGTAGCTATGGAAAGTCATGACCCCGCAGAGTTGGTGAGTGGTTTAGAGGACCTGGAAGCTCTCCCGCTCGAGGAGCGAGTGGGAGCACTCGGGGAGCTCTATGAATTGCTCCAGTCGGCGTTGGATGCTCCCGACGCTCTGTGAGCGACACGACAAGACTTGATTCCGCCCTGGTGGCCCGGGGGATAGCTCAGTCACGAACTAAAGCCCAGCGAAGAATTGCTGAAGGCGACGTATCACTCAATGGCGTTGTGAACGCGAAACCAGCAACCCCGGTGACCGACTCTGATGTGATCACGATGGCAGGTGGCCATGATTACGTGGGGCGGGGCGCCCTGAAACTCCGTGCTGCACTCGAGGAATGGGGAATAAACGCCGAAGATTTGCTCTGCGTGGATATTGGGGCATCAACAGGAGGTTTCACCGAAGTCCTTCTGGCAGCCAAAGCGCAGAGTGTTCTCGCATTAGATGTGGGACACGATCAGCTGCACCCCTCGCTTCGGGACGACCCCAGGGTGACATCCCTGGAAGGGGTCAACATTCGCCACGTCACCCCGCAGTGGTGGGAACAGCAGGGTGGCGGGTCACCAGATCTGATTGTCGCTGATGTCAGTTTTATTTCCCTCACCCATGTCCTCCCCCCTGCGGTATCAGTGTGGCCTGGGGCCTCCTGGGTGGTGTTAGTAAAACCACAGTTCGAAGTGGGGCGAACAAGCATTTCCGGTGGGCTCTCGATTAATCCTGACGACCATGAGAGTGCTGTGTCCCAGGTGCTTGACTGCGCCACCGAGCTGGGGCTTTACCTCCGCGGCGTCCTAGCATCGCCCATTACCGGAGAACGGGGCAACAGAGAGTACCTGTGTTGGTTTACACCCGCGCCCCTCGAGAATCCGCCAGAATGGGGAGAAGAGATTCACACCCTGACCCATCCCTAACAAAGGCACTACTCGTGAGCGCACGTCACATGCTTGTCCTCGCCCATGCGGCGCGGCCTGATGCCTTGGTGGCCGCGAAAGAAGTATGTGAGCAATTGCGCAGGGCCGGGTTGACCCCGGTGATTGCGCCGACGGGCCACCCCTTACGGGCGGAGGTGGGTGGAGTCGTTGCCACACTTGAGAAAGTATCGATTGACAAGATCGAACTGACGATAGTGCTCGGTGGGGATGGGACCATATTGGGTGCTGCCGAATTGACCCGAGGTTCCGCGGCGCCGTTGTTGGGAATCAACCACGGGCATGTGGGATTTCTGGCTGAAAGCGAAAAGGACGACCTAGCCTGGACGGTGGCTACGGCACTGGCGGGTGACTACGTGGTCGAGGAGCGTTTGGTGTTGGATGTTTCGGTGCGAAGAGGAGAGGAAGAGCTCTTCCACACTTTCGCTATCAATGAAGCCACGATCGAAAAAGCTTCCCGCGCTCGGATGATCGAGGTGGGTTTGGAAATTGATGGGCGCCCCATCTCGACCTTTGGGGCAGATGGGGTTGTGATGGCAACTCCCACCGGCTCCACCGCCTATTCTTTTTCTGCCGGAGGCCCCATTGTCTGGCCAGGGGTCGAGGCGCTCTTGATGGTTCCGCTTTCCGCTCACGCTCTGTTTGCAAGGCCCCTTGTCGTGGGGCCAGACTCCGCGATGGCGGTGGAAGTCTTAGAGCGCTCTGCTTCCCCCGCAATCCTGTGGTGCGATGGCAGGCGCGGGGTGGAGATTGCGCCTGGGTCTCGAGTCATCGCCACCAAGAGCGACACCCCCATTCGCCTGGCCAGGCTTCACCCTGGCCCGTTCACCGATCGATTGGTGCGAAAGTTTTCCCTCCCGGTGACCGGGTGGCGCGGACCGGTAGAAGAGTAGGTCAGAGTGATTCACGAATTTTCTATTACCGACTTGGGCGTCATCAAAGAGGCGAGGCTGCCACTGGGCCCAGGCCTCACTGCCGTCACGGGTGAAACGGGCGCGGGCAAAACAATGGTCGTCACAGCCTTGGGGCTTTTGCTGGGACAGCGAGCGGATTCCACTCGGGTTCGTCAGGGCGCCAGCTCCACGTGGGTGGAGGGCCGTTTTTCTTTGGAGAAATCTGCTGCCGTTGCCGAGCGTGCGCGGGAACTGGGGGCGGCACTTGACGACCACGAACTCGTCTTATCCAGAGAGGTGCACAGCGAGGGACGCTCTCGAGCACTGGTGGGTGGTCGAAGCGCACCAGTGTCGGCGTTGACGGAATTAGCTTCTGATCTGGTGGTGGTTCACGGCCAGAGCGACCAGGTTCGCTTGAAGTCGGAAACTGCGCAGCGTGAAGCCGTCGATCGTTTTGCGGGCGCACCGCTCCAGCTCGAGCTGGAGGCTTTTCGTTCAGCTTTTGAGCGCTTGAAGAATTTGCAAGAGAGCAGGGACACCCTGCACGCCCAAACCGAGGCGAGGTCCCGCGAAGCCACTGATTTGCGTGCCGCAGTGGAAGACATCGAAGCGGTGTCCCCCATTGCGGGGGAGGATGTGACACTTTCGGAAACCATTTCTCGTTTAACCAACTCGGAAGAACTTCGCCAGGCGGCGCTGATGGCCTCCCAGGCGCTCTCAGCGGATGATTCCGGCTACGACACCAAAGATGCACTTTCGCTCGTGGACCAGGCTCTGAAATCCTGGGAGCGCGTGGTGGGTTTTGACCCTGGTGCCGAATCGCTGCGGTCTGCGCTGGCCGATGCGTCTTATCAACTCTCGGAAGCATCGTTGGGAATTTCGAGCTATCTCTCTTCTCTCGAAGGCGAGGGGGAGATGTCGCTCGAGCACACCCACGAGCGTCTTGCTGCGATTACGGCGCTGACGCGCCGATATGGTCCCACGCTCGAGGATGTTATCTCCCTCTGTGAAGGATCCAGTGCGCGTCTTTTGGAGCTCGATACCGACACGGAACGCCTTGACACTCTCGATGCGGAACTAACCCATGCCCGTGACGAGGCCTGGGAGGCTGCTTCGCTCGTTAGTAGCCGGAGAGAAAGTGCTGCGACAACACTGGCGGAGGCAGTCACCAAAGAATTAGCCGCCTTGGCAATGCCCAACGCCTCACTTCACGTCACAGTAACCAGAGAAGAAACGTTGTCCGCCCACGGAGCCAACCAGGTGTCCTTGCTCTTGGCTGCCCATCCGGGCGCAGAACCACTGCCCTTGGGCAAAGGGGCGTCAGGAGGTGAGCTTTCCCGGGTGATGCTGGCGTTGGAGGTGGTTATCGCAGCGACCGACCCCGTGCCGACTTTTGTTTTTGACGAAGTAGATGCGGGTGTTGGCGGGGCTAGCGCGCTGGAAATTGGCCGACGCCTGGATGCTCTGGCTCAAACCTCGCAGGTCATTGTCGTTACCCACCTCGCTCAGGTCGCAGCTTTTGCCAATAATCACCTTCATGTGGTCAAAGACACCGACGGCCAGGTCACCACATCGAGCGTGACGCGGCTCGAGGGCGAGGAACGTGTGCGGGAATTAGCGCGGATGCTGGGGGGCATGGAAGACTCCCACAGCGCCCTGACCCACGCAAAAGAGCTCTTGGAGCAAACTCACTCGGTGAGTCGTCGCTAGTGGGAGGGTTTAGCCGGTACCGTTGAATTTCGTGAAGGCGTCTGAAAAAAAATCTCCGTCCGGTATCACCAAACACATCGTTGTGACCGGTGGGGTAGTGTCCTCACTCGGTAAAGGTCTCACTGCGGCATCGCTGGGTAATCTCTTGTCCGGCCGCGGTTTACACGTGGTGATGCAGAAGCTCGATCCCTACCTCAATGTGGATCCCGGCACCATGAACCCTTTCCAGCACGGAGAAGTGTTTGTCACCGATGACGGCGCGGAGACAGATTTGGACATCGGTCACTACGAGCGTTTTCTTGATATCAACCTGTCCCAGGCCGCCAATGTTACGACCGGTCAGATTTATCAGGAAGTGATCGGCCGCGAACGCCGGGGAGAATATTTGGGCGACACCGTTCAAGTTATTCCCCACATCACGGACGAAATAAAACGACGAATGCGTCTTCAAGCCCATCAAGAGCCCCGACCCGATGTCATCATTACCGAAATTGGCGGCACCGTGGGCGACATTGAGAGCCAACCTTTTATTGAGGCTGCCCGCCAACTCCGACATGAATTAGGGCGAGACAACGTCTTCTTTGTTCATGTGTCTCTGGTGCCGTTCATGGGAGCGTCCTCGGAACAAAAAACTAAACCCACTCAGCACTCGGTAGCGATGCTGCGCTCGATCGGAATTCAACCTGACGCCTTGGTCCTGCGCAGTGACCGTCCCGTGGAAAGCGCAAACCGTCGAAAAATTGCGTTGATGTGTGACGTGGACGAGGCGGCCATCGTGAACGCCGTGGATGTTTCGAGCATTTATGACCTTCCCTCCCTGCTCCACAGCCAAGACCTCGATGATTACATCATCGACGCCCTGGACCTGGACGCGGGGGAGATGGTGTGGGATGGCTGGAAGGATCTTCTGGATGCCGTCCATCGCCCCCGTCACACCGTGACGATTGGTGTGGTGGGCAAGTACATTGATCTTCCCGATGCCTACCTCTCGGTCATCGAAGCGATCCGCTCGGGTGGTTTTGCGCACCAGACCAAAGTTGAACTGAAGTGGATTGCCAGCGATGACTGTGTCACCCCCGAAGGTGCTGAAAAAGCACTCGACGGCGTTGATGGTGTGTGTGTGCCCGGGGGTTTTGGAATTCGAGGTATCGAAGGCAAAGTGGGTGCACTCACGTATTGTCGAGAAAACAACATCCCCACTTTGGGCTTGTGTCTGGGTTTGCAGTGCATGGTGATTGAATATGCCAGAAATGTGGCAGGCCTGGAGGGGGCATCCAGTAGCGAGTTTGATCCCGACGCTCCCTTCCCCGTCATCGCGACTATGGCCCAGCAGGTCGATATTGTCTCTGGCAACGGGGATATGGGGGGCACCATGCGCCTGGGCCTCTATGAGGCACAGCTTGCCCCCGGCTCTGTCGTAGCGGAGCTCTATGGCAGTGACGCGATTCATGAGCGCCATCGTCACCGCTATGAGGTCAACAATGCTTTCCGCGAGAAAATCGGAAAGGCCGGCCTGGTGTTTTCTGGCACGTCTCCTGATGATTCCCTGGTTGAATTCGTTGAACTTCCCCGCAGCGTCCACCCGTTCTATGTCTCCACTCAGGCCCATCCCGAGCTTCGTTCCCGGCCCAACCGCGCCCACCCGCTCTTTTCTGGTTTGGTGGAAGCGGCATTGGAGAGGCAGGATTCCTCTGCACTGTTTGCTGTCGCTGGTTCGGAAGGCTAATGCCTCAAGGATTCTCCCTGGGGGATGAAACGCAGTCCCTGGAGATCGTGGAATCCGAGACCGTGTATCGAGGCGCCATCTGGGATGTGCGCAGAGAAACCTTTGATTATCGGGGTGAGAAACTCACCAGGGATTTTGTGGACCATCCCGGCGCGGTATCCATTGTGGCGCTAAATGACAAGGCCGAAATTATGATGATCCGGCAGTATCGCCACGCCATTCGTGCACTCGATTGGGAAATTCCGGCCGGGTTGCTCGACATCCCTGGGGAGGATCCGCTGGTGTGTGCGCAGCGGGAATTGGTCGAGGAAGCCGATTTGGAAGCGGATACGTGGCAACACCTCACCCGGCTGAACACCACGCCGGGCGGGTCAAATGAGAGCACTCATATTTTTCTCGCCACCGGGCTCCATGAGCGTGAGCACGACTACGTTCGCACCGGAGAAGAGGCGGACCTCGAAAAACGTTGGGTGCCGCTATCAGACGTGGTCGCGGAGATCCTGTCGGGAGAGATGACCAACCAAATTTCCGTCACTGCGGTGTTGGCAGTGTATGCCAGTAGACACTGAGCCAGAGCGGCCCCCTACCGCCCTGGAGCGGGAGCTAAAACGATACCTGCGAACGGTGGCGTTGGAGCGAGGACGCTCGAAACACACTGTGTCGGCGTATCGCAGTGATCTCACCCGTTATCTGGAGTATCTCGAAGTTGCAGGGGTTCACGATGCCCCCAGTGTCACTCCTGAGCTGGTCACCAGCTATGTCAACTCTCTCCCAGGTGCCGCGTCAACGATTACCAGGAAACTCTCCAGCATCAAGAATTTTCACCGATTCCTTGTCGAGGAATCGGTGAGTGTGGGTGACCCCAGCTCCGCGATTCGTGGTCCTGCGCGAGTTGCCCGATTGCCGAAAGCACTGACTATCGAGCAGGTGCAAGCGCTCCTGGACTCTGTGGTGGGGGAGGAACCCGTTGCGCTCCGAGATAGGGCACTGCTGGAGTTCCTCTACGCCACAGGGGCGCGGATATCGGAAGCGCTGGGGTTGAGCGTGGACGACGTCTATGACGACCAGGGTCGAGTTGCCGAGGTGATTCGGGTCACGGGAAAAGGGGCAAAACAAAGATTTGTGCCGGTGGGCTCCTACGCGCGGGCCGCCGTGGAGAGCTATCTCACCCGAGCGCGCCCAGCGCTGGTACAAAAACAGAAAAAGTCTTCCTCAGCGCTGTTCCTTGGAGCGCGAGGTGGCGCTCTGACCAGGCAAAATTCGTGGCTTATCCTCCAATCTGCCGCCAGGCGGGCAGAACTGGGAAATCTGGTTTCTCCCCATACTCTGCGACACTCGTTTGCCACGCATGTGCTCGCCGGGGGCGGAGATATCCGGGTGGTGCAGGAGCTGTTGGGGCACGCCTCCGTGTCCACTACTCAGATCTATACAAAAGTGACGATTGACACTCTTCGGGAGGTTTATCGCCAGGCTCATCCGCGTGCGCGGTGAGCCTGGGAGCTAGACTGGGGCTATGGCAGGCGGAGTGAAAGAAGTGGGTCCTACGGGACGCCCGATACGGGATTTTCGTGAGCCCCCACCGCTCAAGAATCACGGTCCTGCGCGGGTTATCGCCCTCTGTAATCAAAAGGGTGGCGTGGGGAAAACCACGACCGCGATAAGCCTCGGCGGTGCACTAGCGGAATACGGCAGATCCGTGCTGGTGATTGATTTCGACCCCCAAGGGGCGCTGTCGGCCGGAATTGGTGCCAACGCCCACGACACCATCACTATTTATGACCTTTTGATCGGCCGAGAAAAAGATGTCCGCAAGGCGATTCAGTCGACAAAAACACCGGGAATTCACGTGATTCCCGCCAACATTGACCTTGCCGCCGCGGAAGTTCACCTGGTCAGCGAAGTCGCCCGGGAACAGATACTTTCGAGGGTGTTGAAGCCGATCATGGATGACTATGACGTGATCCTGATTGATTGCCAACCCTCGTTGGGACTGTTGACGGTGAACGCTCTGACCGCTGCGCACGGGGTCCTCATTCCTCTGGAAACGGAGTACTTTGCTCTTCGCGGCGTCGCCTTATTGATCGACACGATTGACAAGGTGCGCGAGCGCCTCAATTCCGCCATTCAAATTGATGGAATCGTGGCGACAATGTTTGATTCCAGGACCCTCCACGCTAAAGAGGTCATGGAGCGGGTAGTGGAAACCTTTGGAGATACCGTCCTGGATACCGTTATCGGGCGAACCGTGAAATTCCCCGACGCTTCCGTTGCTGGGGTTCCCATCACTGAATTTGCCCCGAGCCACGCCAGCGCACTGACTTATCGCGCGTTGGCGAGAGAGCTTGTTGCTCGTGGTGCGATCGCCTAGCGGGCTACACCCCACAGACACCGAACAATCGCTAGAGCGTGAATTTCGGGTCAGCCTGTCGAACTTCGATGGGCCCTTTGACCTCCTGCTTTCTTTGATCGGAAAGCGGGAACTCGACATCACCGATGTTGCCCTGAGTGTGGTTACTGATGAATTTCTGGGTTACCTCGCCTCTCTTGACGGCCCCGAAGAACTCGATGCCGCAAGCGAATTTCTGGTGGTAGCAGCGACCCTACTGGACATGAAAATCGTCGGCCTTTTACCCCAGGGTGAATTTGTTGATGCCGAAGATGTTGCCCTCCTGGAGGCGCGAGATCTTCTTTTCGCCCGGCTTTTGCAATATCGGGCCTTCAAAGAGGTATCGGGGTGGCTGGGAGAGAAACTTGAGCTCGAGGCCCTCCGGCATCCACGAGCAGTGCCGTTGGAAAAAAAGTATCTCACCAGCATTCCCGAGCTTCGGTGGACTCTCAGCGCTGAAGATTTTGCTGCTCTCGCACTTCTTGCCCTTGCGCCCAAGGAAATACCTTTGGTGGGGCTCGACCACCTCCATGCCCCGCTGGTCAGCATTCGGGAACAGGCCGCGCACGTGATTGCCCTTCTGAAAACTGGCGGGCCCGTCAGTTTCCGCTCCCTCATCGCCGGTGTCACTGAGCGAGGAGTTGTCGTGGCCAGATTTCTCGCCATTTTGGAGCTCTATCGTCAATCAGCTTTGACCTTTGAGCAACTGGAGCCTTTGGGGGAGCTGACCCTTCAGTGGGCGGCTGGCGATTTTGGTGATGAACAACTGGCACATCTGGGCGATGAATGGGGCGGCGAGGAACAGAATGACTGACACTCAAAAAGTGAGCATCGAGACGGTTGCGAGGAATATCGAAGCCGTCATGATGGTGATGGACGAACCGATGAGTGTGGTGGCACTCGCTGGGGCGCTAGAGGTGCCGGTGGGTTCCGTGAACGCTGCCTTGGAGAGCTTGGTGGCCGACTACGACGGTCAATCTGGGGGTGTCGAGCGCGGGTTTGAGCTGCGCGAGGTGGGCGGCGGCTGGCGTTTTTACGTTCGAGCCACCTACGACGAAGTCGTCACTCGCGCGGTATCCTCGCAGGCACCGGCGAAACTCTCGCAGGCGGCGCTGGAAACCCTCGCGGTGATTGCCTATAAGCAGCCGGTCACCAGAGGACACGTATCCTCAATCCGCGCGGTGAATGTCGACTCCGTGATCCGCACCCTCCTCTCGCGCGGGTTGATTCGAGAATCGCACACCGATCCGGAAACGCAGGCAATTTTCTATGTCACCACCGACGGTCTGCTCGCCGAGCTGGGGCTAGATTCGCTGGAGCAATTGCCTCCGCTGTCGCCGCTTCTTGATGATGGGTCGGAGGGTTTTGACGATGTTGACTGAGCCTAATCCAGAAGGTGATCGCCTGCAGAAAGTATTGTCCCAGGCGGGGGTGGCCTCGAGGCGTCACGCAGAAATTATGATGTCCAAAGGGCGTGTCAGTGTCAACGGTGAAGTCATCACCGAGATGGGTCACCGCGTGCATCCCGAATCAGACATCGTGGCGGTGGATGGAACCGTTATTTCCCTGCAGACCGAAGCGCTGTATGTGATGCTTCACAAACCACGTGGCGTGGTGAGCACGATGTCCGATGAACAATCGCGCCCGGATCTCTCTCGATATGAGAAGGAAATCGGTGAGCGGGTCTTCAATGTCGGGCGCCTTGATGCGGACACCACAGGGTTGTTGCTGATGACCAACGATGGCGAAGTTGCCAACCGCGTCTCGCACCCCTCTTTTCAGGTCGACAAGGTCTACACCGCTGTGGTGAAAGGCGAGATGGAACAGCCTGCGGTGCAAAAACTGTTGGCCGGGGTGGAACTAGAAGATGGGGTTCAGAAAGCGGACAAGGCAAAACTTTTGGATACCTCCCGTGGCGGCCAGAGTTTGGTGGAAATAACGCTTCACTCGGGTAAAAACAGGATTGTGAGAAGGATGCTGGAATCAGTAGGACACCCCGTCGTGGAGCTCCACCGCCGACAATTCGGTCCTTTGCGCTTGGGGGGACTCGCTGCGGGAAAGTGGCGGGAGCTGACTAGGGTGGAAACGCAGGAATTATTGACGCTCGCTTACCGCGATCAGGTGCCCCAGGAAAGAAAACGATGAACACCTCGACGAGCGAGCCTTTCGCCCTGGTTCATATTGTGGGATGCGGACTTCTCGGCACCAGTCTTGGCCTTGCCCTGACCCAGCGCGGTGTCACCGTCACGTTGGAGGATGCTTCCCCGGCCGCGCTGGGGCTAGCCCTGGATTATGACGCAGGAAGTTCCCGGACTGCAGATTCCCTGCCCCCGGAATTGGTCATTGTTGCCACACCCCCTGATGTTGTGGGCGATGTGGCGCGGCGCGCCCTTGAGGAATTTCCCGAGGCCCTCGTCATTGACGTGGCCAGCGTGAAGGAAGCAATCTATCGGGCGTTGCCGGGCGTGAGCGCAAGATTTGTGGGTACGCACCCCATGGCTGGTCGAGAACGAGGCGGGGCAGTATCTGCCCGCAGTGATTTGTTCACCGCCCGCCCGTGGGTAATCTGCGAGGGCGAAGACGTCGCTCGTCAGAAAATCCGAGCCTTTATTGTGAGCTTGGGTGCTATTGCCATTGATATGAGTGCTCGGGAGCATGACGAAGCCGTTGCCGTGGTGTCGCATGTGCCCCAGCTTGTTGCAAGTCTTACCGCGGCCCGCCTCGAAGGAGCAACCCCGGAGGCTCTATCGCTGGCGGGTGCGGGCGTGCGAGATGTCACCCGCATTGCCGCCAGTGACCCCGCTTTGTGGGTTCAGATTGTGGCGGCAAACAGCGAAGCGTTGGTGGGGCACCTCAAATCCCTGCACGGCGACCTCGAATCCGTTATTGCAGCGCTGGAAGATACCGCCGCCAAGGGTTCGAAGGCGATTGTGTCCCAAGCGTTTCACCGCGGTGTAACTGGGGTGTCGAGACTGCCGGGAAAGCACGGAGTGTCGAGTCAGCTGGCCACTTTGCTTGTCGTCATTGATGACCGCCCGGGAGAGCTTGCGCGTTTGCTGACCCAGTTGGGGGAGTGGGGGGTCAACCTCGAGGATTTGAGGCTTGAGCATTCACCCGGCGCTAATGTCGGTTTTGCGGAACTATCGCTGAGCCAGTCGGCGCTAGCCGACGTTGAATCACAACTGGTTGACAATGGATGGAAGATCGCGGGTGAGGGCGAATGAGCGCACTGGTTGTTGCTATCGATGGGCCTGCGGGAAGCGGGAAGTCGAGTGTGTCAAAAGACGCTGCGAGGCGCCTGGGCTTCAGCTATTACGACACCGGTGCCGCATATCGGGCACTCGCCTGGGCTGCCATGACCGCAGGCATTGACCTCACGAATCAGGATGCGGTCTTAGCTCTGCAAAAAGGAGCCGATTATCGGGCGTCGGAAGATCCCGATAGCCAGACGTTCCTCATCAATGGTGAAGATGTCACCCACGCCATTCGCGGAGGCGATGTCTCTGGCGCGGTTTCTGCGATCGCCCAGCACACGCTGGTGCGCGCAGGATTGGTGGAACACTTTAGAAAAGTCCTCGCCGACTGCGAGAACCCGGGCATCATCATGGAAGGCCGCGACATCACCACCGTGGTGGCACCGGAGGCCCCTGTCCGAGTCCTTCTCACCGCGGACGAAAGCGTTCGGATTGGGCGCCGCCAGGCAGAACTTGCGGGAACAACCGCGGCGCCGGTGGCGGAATCATTAAAAGCCAGGGACAAGAGCGATTCGAGTGTTGTTGATTTTATGAATGCCGCACCCGGCGTGACCCTTGTGGACTCAGGACCCCTCACATTTGAGCAAACTGTTGATGCCCTCTTGAGCATCATTGCCACTGTCAGGAGCGCTCAGTGAGCGAGAACAGCCCGCCCGAAGACGATTTCACCGACCCGCAGGAAGTCGACGCCGGTCTCATCGAGCGCCTCCAGTCACTCGATGACGAAGAAAGTGAGCGTCGCGCGCTAGCCCTTCGCCAGGGGCTCGATGACTACGAACTTGAAGAGGACGATGCTGATGTCATCGCCGGTCACCTCGAGAGTGAAACCGAGCTTGTTTACGGGAAAGCGCTCCCTGTTCTTGCCATCGTGGGCCGTCCCAATGTGGGGAAGTCCGCGCTGGTTAACAGAATTTTGGGACGTCGGGAAGCCGTGGTGCAGGACATGCCAGGCGTCACACGAGACCGGGTGTCCTACCGTTCGCTCTGGAACACGACAGCGTTCACGGTCGTGGACACGGGGGGCTGGGAACCCGACGCCAAAGGGATCGCCAAATCTGTCGCCATGCAGGCCGAGGTCGCTATTGATTTGGCTGATGCCATCTTGTTCGTGGTCGACGCCACAGTTGGTGGAACCGCCGCCGATGAACATGTCGTCAAGCTTTTGCGCCAATCCGCTAAGCCCGTGATATTGATTGCCAACAAAGTGGATGACGCCCGCCAGGATGCTGCCGCAAGTGTGCTCTGGAACCTGGGCCTCGGGGAGCCGTGGACAGTTTCTGCCCTCCATGGCCGGGGGGTGGCAGACCTTTTGGACCATGTCATTACGATTCTTCCCAAAGAGTCTGCGGTGGCCAAGGCAGAAATCGGCGGCCCGCGACGTGTAGCACTCTTGGGTCGTCCCAATGTGGGAAAGTCCAGTCTTTTGAACAAAGCCGCCGGCGAAGAACGCGTGGTTGTCAACGAGCTAGCGGGAACAACCAGGGACCCGGTCGATGAATTAGTCGATATTGCCGGGAAAACCTGGAGGTTCGTTGACACCGCGGGAATCCGACGCCGGGTTCACATGGCCCAGGGTGCTGACTTTTATGCCAGCCTGCGCACCACAGCAGCGTTGGAAAAAGCGGAAGTCGCCGTTGTTCTACTCGATGTCACGGAACCCATCAGCGATCAGGATATTCGCATCATCGACTTAGTCCTCGAATCTGGTCGGGCACTGGTGTTGGCGTTCAATAAGTGGGACCTTTTGGATGATGACCGTCGTCGCTATTTGGAGAAAGAGATTGAAAAGGATCTCGCCCACGTGGCGTGGGCGCCACGGGTGAATATTTCTGCAACCACTGGCCGCCACCTAGAGAAATTGGTGCCAGCCCTCGAGCTCGCTCTCGCGTCGTGGGATCAGCGCATCCCGACCGGCAAGTTCAACGCGTTCTTGGCGGAGCTCGTTGCCGCGCACCCTCACCCAGTCCGGGGCGGCAAACAACCGAGAATCCTCTTTGGCACACAGGCTTCGACGAGGCCGCCGACTTTTGTTCTCTTCACCAGCGGGTTCCTTGACCCGCAATACCGCCGTTTTATTCAGCGTCGCCTGAGAGAAATCTATGGATTCCTGGGAACACCGATTGTCACGAATATGAGGGTGCGGGAAAAGCGCGCCCGCAAGAAGTAAATCGTTATGACAAGACCGCCGCCTCTTCCCCCGCCCCATCTGAGGGATCCTGGTGATGCTTGGGTGGAGGGCCCTAACGGCAAGAAATACTGGGGCACTTTTGGAGCGGCCGGACTCTTGTTGCTACACCCACCGTTAGGTGTCCTTCTGCAGCTTCGAGCAGAATGGTCCCATCAGGGTGGGACGTGGGGGATTCCTGGGGGAGCGCTCAAAAAAGGTGAAGACGCCGTCACCGCGGCGATACGGGAATCCCAGGAAGAAGCAGGAATTCCCGATGACGCTGCTCGAGTGATTGACCACAGTGTCTATGACCTTGGGTTTTGGTCGTACACCACAGTGTTGGCAATCGCAGACACCTACTTCGAGCCGCAGATCACAGACCTGGAGAGCGCTGCTCTGGAGTGGGTTGCCCTGGATGATGTGCACCACCGCGACCTTCACCCTGCTTTTGCCCAGTCATGGCCTGACCTTCAATCACGGCTCCGCGAAGAGCACACCTAAGCCCAGGGCTTGGAGCAGAGTGTTCGCCGAGCCCGCTAGACTTTCGTAGTCGCGGCGGTACGTCGTCGCTTGCCACGGGCTGTGGCGCAGCTTGGTAGCGCACTTGACTGGGGGTCAAGGGGTCGCAGGTTCAAATCCTGTCAGCCCGACTGGGAAGT
>OJEE01000033.1_pt1 | contig 39045 bp, 34 predicted proteins | sample 1593231 | NCBI WGS metagenome assembly OJEE01 (sample SAMN05416702, study PRJEB24817) | seawater metagenome | isolation source: Sea water | place: Canada:Atlantic | collected 2013-07 | reverse complement strand
GTATAAGAGACAGAGTTAGTAGCTTGTAGAATTATACCTGCAACGATTGGACTCAAAACTGCTGCAATCATGCCAAGACTTCCTGAAATTCCAAACAAGGAACCGGTATATTTTGGACCGAGGTCTGCATGATTAACTCCATACCCTCCTGCTCCAAGCCCTGAGCATAAATTAGTTAGGCATAGCAAAGTGATCACTAATAAGATTGAACTTTGAAAGGGAAGAAGAAATAAAAATAGCGCAGCTCCAAAAAACCCCAAGCTATTAAAAAACTTTCTAACTTTAATAGTTTTATAGCCTCTTTTAATAAGCATATCAGCAGAAATACCACCTAGAATAAGAGCAAATACAGAAACAACACTGGGAACTAGTATTAGTAAGATAAATAGATTGGATCCAAGCTCTAATTCCAAACCGCCCATCTCTTTGGAAGAGCTCATAAATTTTGGCAGGTATGAAAGGAAGGTGAATAAGGCCCAATTGTTACAAAAAGTTGCAACAACGATAGCGATAAAAGGTCGGTTTTTAATAACCTCTAAAAATGGGATTGAAGGTGCTGCAGAATTAGCAGGAGCTTTAGCTTTTATATATTCGAGTTCTTCATTAGAAATACTTTTGTGATCTTCTGGGTATGAGGTAACCACCTTTTGCCAGAAGAAAAATAACAATATTCCAAGGGCCCCAAAAGAATAGAAAACCCATTCCCAGGAATAGCCTTCAATAATCATAGCTGTTACAACGAGACCAAAAACTGAGCCAAATGATATGCCACTATTTGTAATGGCTATTGCTCTAGTTCTTTCCTCAAAAGGAATCCATCTAGCATATATTGAGTGCCATGCTGGAAAAGTAACACCCTCTCCAAGTCCCATTAAAATTCTTATTAAAATTAAAAAGAAAAACCCACTATATGCAAAAGCAGGAGTAATTAATGTAAAGAGTGACCAGAAAAGTAGGCCATATGCGAGAACAATTTTTCCTCCATACTTATCAGCTAGAAACCCACTAAAAGTCATCGATATAATATAGCCAAAGTAAAAAGAGCCAAGAATAATACCGACCTGGAACTCACTCCACCCAAATTGGGCTTGCATGGGAATGATTGCAACAGAGATATTTACACGATCAATAAAACAAATAAATACAGCCAGAAAAGACATAAAAACTATCCTAAATCTAACTGGAAAAATCATTTACTACTAAAGGTTAAAAAACAACATTCATATCTTATATGATAAAGGCTACTTCTGCTTTTTAAGTCTTTGCTCAAGTGCATCTAAATTTAAATTACCAGGAGAACCTTCTGAATAATTTCTTGCTTCTGAACTGTCAAGTAAAGATATATCAGAAGCATTTTTTACCGTGTTATAGGCATCTCTAAATGGCATGCCATTAGCAACAAGCGCATAAACTTTATCTGTCATTCTCATCTCCTCATCAATAAAACTAGAAGAGTTGTCTTTATTAATCTTTATAGACTTAATAAGATCAGGGACAATATTTAAACTTTTTAGGCATATTTCAAAACTTGATATCAGGCTTCTTTTTGTAAGCTGTAAATCTCTATGATAACCACTTGGCAGGGAAAGAAGATTCTCTAGTTCAGAAGCCTGACCTGCGAGAATGGAATAATTTGCTCTTAAAATTTCAATTACATCTGGATTATTTTTATTTGGCATAATTGATGAGCCTGTTAAATACCTGCTATCGATACTAACTAAATTAAATTCTTGAGATAAAAATAAGCTCATGTCCCATGAAAATTTTCTTATATCTAGCATTGACTGCTTGAGAGTGCTTAAGATTTGCATTTCATATTTTCCCCTGCTGTTTTGAACGTAAAGGCTATTTAATTGAACTCTTTTAAATCCTAGATCTCTAGTCACCTGTTTTCTATTAAGGGGTAATCCAACTCCATAACCAGCAGCACCTCCCAGTGGATTTGAGTCAATCCAATTAATAGTGCTATCAATTAAATCAACATTGTCGATAAATGATTCTGCATAAGATGAAAACCACAGACCCCAAGAGGAAGGCATTGCCCTTTGAAGATGTGTATAACCAGGCATTGGAATATTTTCATATTTTTTAGCTAAAGATAAAAAAGTTTTAGCAATCTTCTTATTAATTTTCTTAAAATCAGCTAAATTGGCTTTTGCAAAAAGCCTCATGGCAACCATTACCTGATCATTTCTACTTCTACCGGTATGAACTTTTTTTCCAAGATCTCCCAATTCTTTTGTTAAAAAGAACTCAATAGCGGAATGGCAATCTTCATACTTATCAGTTAATTTAAAAGAGCCTTTTATAAACCTTTCTTTTAAATCTTTTAGTGACTTATCTAGTTTATTGAGTTCGGGCTTTGTAAGTATGCCTATCGACATTAGAGATTTAATATGTGCAGAGGTTGCATCTATATCAAAAATAAATATTGCTCTATCAAGCTCTATATCCTCACCAGCTAAGAATGAATTTATTTCATCAGATGAATTACTACCAGCTATATTCCATAGTTTTTTAGTCATTATTTATTCCTGTTAGTTCCTCTAAATCGCATGAAGAATTTAAGTTTTGTATTGCTTGAGTAGCGGCACCCTTTAATAGGTTATCTATAACACAGCAGATAGTTATATTACATCCACCTTTATCTATAGAGAAGCCGCCAATAAGAGCAGAATGTGTATTAATTACTTTATTTATCATTGGTATATCCTTTTGAATTTTTACCAAAGGGTCGTTTTTATAGTAATCACTAAATACTCTATAAATTTCTGATTCATTTGAGGAGTTTTTTAACTTAATATGCGATGTTATTAATATTCCTCTGAAGAAATTACCAACATGAGGGCTGAATGATAGATCTTCGTAACAATGTTTCTGAACTTCATTTTCATGAATATGATTTGATAAAGAGTAGGGAATAATATTGTTCTTCAAGTTATCTGGATTATTCTTATCATTTGGTGATGCTCCAGCGCCGCTATAGCCTGATATACCCATACAGCTTACAGAGTCTTTAATAAGATCTTTTAAAGGGCTTATCGAAAGCTGCATTGCAGTAGCATAACAACCTGGGTTACTTATCCTATTGGTCGCCTTCTCTCTAGTAATCTCAGGAATTCTATATTGCCAATCTTTATCAAATCTATAATCTGAACTTAAGTCAATTAACGTTATATCTGAATAATTTTGATTAATAATATCAAGATACTTAAAAGATTCATTATTTGGGAGAGCCATTATAACGATATCTACCTCTTCAAGATTAATGTCTGAAACTTCAAGTAAGGAATAATTTAACTTAGATTTTTTATATTCATTTACTGGATCTCCAGCTGATGATTTTGAAAAAATTTTAACTAGCTCAAAATTCGGATGATCGTTGAGGATTTGGATTATTTCTTGGCCAACGTAACCCCTTCCTCCAATCATAGCGATATTGAATTTAGCTTTCATATGTAATTGTTGCCATCTGATGTGATGCATAGTTAATGCATGCTGTTAATTCATCTGTATCCGTTATTCCAACCCAAAAAATATTCCAATCCTCGTGCTTTTGAAATCCGTCACAGACATCTTTGTAGAAATTATTTATAGAGTTTTTGGATCTTGACCTCCAAAATATTTTGGTATGATTTGATGTCATTTTATTCCACATGGCATTTCCCAAACCCTCACCTCTGGCAGAGCTAATTACAGCGAATTTATCCATATAAGCTATATCATGCTGATAGGACATTACTATTGCCGCTCTATTGCAAGTACTTAAATAGAAATCTTTATTGCCAGTTGTAAAATATCCCTCAACCAAGTTGCCTCTGAAAGAGCTCTCAAGTATTTGAGTAAGATTATTAATACCATTCTCATCAAGCTTATTTGAATGAATTATTCTATGGCCTGCCTTAACTAAAGTTCCATAACCGGCATCGGTAAATAACTCTCTATTTAGGTGTAATGGCTTAGTTATAGAGACAGAGCTATTATCTGGCAATGATTCTAAAAGTAGCTTGATTTGTTGAAGTTTTAACTTCATTCCAGAATGAAGCCAATTTTGAGACATAAGCCTCTCATAGTCGTCTTTAATATTAATTGTAGAAATTAAATTGTTGTTTTCATCTAATATTCCGCCAACATCACTTAAGAAAATTACCTTATCAGGAGATATTTCGCTAGCCAAAGCCAAGGTAGCTTTGTCAGCATTAATATTAACCACTTGGCCATCTGAAGTTTTGCCAACAGGAGCAATAACAGGAACTCCATTATTTAGAATAATATCTTTTATTTTATCTGAAAATGTTTCAACAACTTCTCCAACATACCCAAGAGATTTATTTGCAACACTGCATTCAAAAATTTCACCAACCAAGGAGACGGCTTTGACTCCCTCCTCTTTCAATGCTTCTGTGAGTTTTAAATTTTCTCTAGTAAATATTGAAACTGCTACGTCTAAAACCTCTCCAGTCGTAACTCTTTGGCCGTCTACAAAGGAGAATTCAATACCTTGCTCCTCAAGTTCCTTTGAAAGCATTGGGCCTGCTCCATGAACAATGATTGGTCTTAAGCCCACTTCGTTAAGAAAGGCTAAAGAAGATACAAGGTTTTCTAAATCACTCTGTATTACTGCTCCACCAACCTTTATTACAGCAAACCTATATTCGTCTGAAGAGAATCTTTCTAAATATTTTCTTATCTCTTTTTCACTACTCATCCCACTTAGGAGTTTAAGAATTGAATTTTTAGTAAAATATTTATTCATTTTATTATTTATTGATGTCTGTCCAGGTAGCGGTACTTTGTCCTAAAAGCTTAATAAAACCTGTGGACTCCTCCACTCCCCATGATGCAGATTGAGCATATATGGCTTCTTTGCTAATAAGTATTTTCTTAGCATCTACTTCTACCGCTTCTGCTTTTCCACCAGATAATAATATAGTTACCTTGCCGTTAACTGGTTGCTGGATATCTTCCAAGAAGTTTTCTAAATTCCTTGTGAGAGGATCAAAGTAAAAGCCTCCATAAACAAGCTCAACCCATTTTTTACCCACTATAGGCTTAAAAAAGTTTTGTTTATCTGTAAAAATAGCCTCTTCAAGAGCCCTGTGAGCCCTTTGAAGAATATTTATTCCAGGAGCTTCAAACAAAAACCTACCTTTAATGCCAATAATCGTATCACTTGCAAATATCTCTCTTCCAATTCCATACTTACCGCCCATTGAATTCAATATTCTAAGAATTTCTGGTCCATTGATTAACTTGCCATTAAGTTTTTTTGCCTCGCCTTTCTTGAATTCGATAGTAATCTTTTTAGTATTTTGAGGGTATTTATCTGGTGTATTGCAAAGAATATAGCTTTCAGATGAAGGCTCTTTCCACTCATCAATTTCTGAGCCAGAAATAGTTGCTCCCATTAGGTTTTCATTAACGCTATATGTTGAATGCAAAGACGAGACCTTGAACCCTCTATCCTGAAGATATTCTTTCTCATAACCTCTGACATCAGAAACCTTATTTTGAATTTCTCTAATTGGAGTGACAGTTTTATATTTTCCAAAAGCTTGAATAGATAAATCAAACCTTACCTGATCATTGCCCATTCCAGTGCATCCATGGGAGATATATTTTGTATTTAATTTTTTACATAACTTAATCGCCTCTTTCACAATCAAGTATCTGTCAGAACAAAGAGCTGGATACTTATCTTGATATAAAGCACCTGACCAGACTAGCGGCTTAATAATTTCTTTCCATAAAGAGGAGTCTATATTTACATTAATATGCTTCTTTGCGCCTAGCTCATTGGCTCTATTAGTAATTTTATCCTCTTCCTTTTTAGATGTCCCTCCAGTATTCACAAATATCGTGTGAACCTCAAAGCCCTGCTCCATAAGATAAGGTACACAAAAACTTGTATCCAAACCTCCAGAAAATGCTAAAACAATTTTTTTCATTTTACTTATCCTTTAATAATGTAGTTAATAATGATTTCTGAACATGCATTCTATTACCGGCCTCTTGAACGGCGACGCAATACTTTGCATCCATAACCGCATCAGTAGCTTTTATATTTCTTCTTAGCGGGAGGCAGTGACTGAATATTGCGTTGTCAGTCATGGATATTTTCTTTTCATCAACTATAAAATGTTTATATTGATCTCTGATTAGCTTCTCTGGCTCTGGATTTCCGTAGTAATTAAGTGACCCCCAGCTTTTTGCATAAACTACATTAGCGCCTGAGTAGCCCTCTTCAATATTATGAGTAACTGTAAAAGAGGTTCCATTTGCTTTGCAGTTAGATTCTGCCTGAGAGGTGTAGTTGCTATGAAGAATATAGTCATCTGATGGGCATAATAACTTTACATTCATTCCAAATTTACTAGCTATCATGATTGAGGAGTTAGCTACTGCTGTATTAAGGGGTTTGGGGTGGTAAGTCCAAGTTAGTAAGTAATCTTTACCTGAGAGATCTCCCAGTTGTTCTTGAAGCGTTAATATATGAGCTAACTCTTGGCATGGATGTGTGATTGTTTCCATATTTACCACCGGTACGGAAGCATATTTAGAGAAGCTGTTAATTACATTGTCTGATAAATCTTCATCGAGATTAATAAACTTAGGAAATGCTCTTATAGCAATAAGATCGCAGTATTCCGATAAGACTCCAGCAACCTCAATAATATGCTCTTCTGACTCAGAATCCATTACAGAATTTAATTTAAACTCTATAGGCCAGGCATCTTTTCCAGGATGAAGTACAACCGCATAACCACCTAATTCTTGAATACCAATTTCAAAACTAGTTCTAGTTCTCATAGATGGATTAAAAAATAATAGCGCAATAGATTTGTTCTTCAGAGTTTCCTGAAATTTATTGTCTTTTAAGTCTTTAGAATAATCCAAGATATCTTGTAATTCTTCCTTTGACCATTCTGATGTAGAGATAAAATTTTTCATAATTAGTATTTTAAGCAAAAAAAAACCCAGCAAATGGCTGGGTCTAATTTACAAATAGATAGATCCAGCTATATTGGCAGTACCCGTCTTTCTTGTATTTTAAAGTTATTCATTTCGGGTCAAGTATATCTAAATAAATTAGATTGTAAACTTAACTAAATAATCAAATGGTAGGGATGGAGGGGATCGAACCCCCACGCCTTGCGGCACTAGGTTCTAAACCTAGCGTGTCTACCAGTTCCACCACATCCCCAGAAAGATGAATTATATAGATTATTACTTGTTAAAGGAAAGGTTAAATTTTATAAATCGTAAGAAATTTGATTCTTCCTACTTTTTTGAATTGCGTATAGAGAAATACAAAGAGCAAAAATAATGAAAAATGAAACTACAGAGTAGTTGGTAAATCCTTCATAAATAAAACCAAATACTTTTGCAATCAACATTGTTGACATGATGTAAAGCAAAATAGTTCCTATCTGAACTTTTGAGGAAGAATATACAAACCGCACAGTTAAGTATCCACAGCACATAATAAACCCAGCATAAGTTCTAACTAAAATTGATTGTTCAGCCCCCTCTACAGAAAAAGGAAGGAAGATATTATTAACATTCGGTCCAAAGACTGTAACTGCACCTATTACCAGAAGTAATAAGCCCGTTAAAATTAAGAATATTCTAAAAATAATCATAGAACTCCGAGCATATAAAGAGCTATAAGAAATGAAACACCTCCAACACCCATCCAAATATACATTTCCTTATAATTTTTAAATTTATAGGAATTAATTGCGAGGAAACAACAAAATATTGGAGCAACTACCAAAACTCCATAACCAACTAATATTGCTAAAGGTATAAATGCTAATAATAAAAAAGCTTGTAAAAACCACTTATTCATAGGGTAATAAGACAACTATTTGAATATATTGTCAATTTTATTCTAGCTCGATCTGCAAATTATCATTATTCATGGATGACATCTGTGTTTGAATTTCTCCGATTGTTTGATTTAGTTGATTTTTATAATTATTAAGAGCTTGGACAGAGTCATCTATTAATATGAGCTGTGTTTCTAATGACTTAATAGTTCTTTGAATATCTTGCATCTCTGAGCTGGTCTGAGAAACCTCAATTATTTGTAGTTCGTTGCCCTTAATAGCTTGTTTATTAGATTTAATTTCATTTGATGACAGTTGGGAGATTTTATTTAATTCTTTAGCGCTTTTTTCTAATTCTGATAATGCTTTACTAAGTTTGGCAATATTCACTTTATTTTTTTTATTGCTCAAATCCCAAAGTTTTCTAACTTCTTTATCTAAAAATTGTATTGAAGAACTTATATCACTTAAGGAATCATTATTAGTTTCATCGGCAATGTTTATCTGCTCTTCAATTATAATCAATCTTTCATCTATTGATCCCAGTATTGTTTTAGTAGCTTTGGATTCAAAACTTTGCCACATAGCAAGAGATAAGATGCTCATAAAAACTAAAATATATATAAAGCCTACAAGCAAGCCTCCAGAACTAGATTTGTTCAAATAGGCAGGTGATGTTTTATCTGGTCGTATGTCTGAATTCATGTTTTTATTAATGATTTTATTAGCCTATAATAATTAAATCATATTTTACATTAACTAAAGATTATTTATGAATTTAGATTTTTCAAATGACCAAAAATTTCTTCAAGAAGAGGCTCGAAAGTTTCTTGAGAAAGAGAACTCAATCAACAGAAATAGAGGGGTGCTAGATTCTGACCATAATACTGATGCTGAACTTTGGAATAAAATAGTTGATCTTGGGTGGACTGGAATTAGAATTCCTGAAGAGTATGGTGGACTTGGCTTAACTCATTTAGAGCTATGCGTCATTGCAGAAGAACTAGGAAGATTTTTAGCCCCAGTTCCCTTCTCATCATCTGTCTACTTGTTTACTGAGGCTATTATTAAGTATGCAAGTGAAGATATTAAACAGGAAATCTTACCTAAATTAATTAGTGGTGAGGTTATTGGAACTCTTGCAGTAACTGAAGAATTCTGTGCTCCGACTGCATCCAATATGAAAACTGAGGTTAATAATAATTTAATTACAGGTAAAAAAATTGCCGTACCAGATGCTGGGATTGCAACTCACTCTATTATTATTACTAAATCAGGTTCTGGTATTAGCTTACAACTTATAAATCACTCTTCAGATGAGGTGGTAATATCTCATCAAGAAAATATTGATGAAAGTAGAGGTCATTTTTCAATCACTCTTGATAACGCTCCCTGTAAACTCATAGGAGATACATCAAACGGATGGGGTTTATTTGAATCTTTGATGGATCAAGCTGCTGTTCTGTTTAGCTTTGAGCAACTTGGTGGATCTCAAGCTTCATTGGATATGGCTGTTGGTTACGCAAAAGAAAGGTATGCTTTTGGAAGACCTATCGGATCTTTTCAAGCCATAAAACACAAGCTAGCTGATATGTATATTGCATTAACCTTAGCAAAATCAAATTGCTACTATGCTGCATGGGCTCTAACTTCAGATTCATCCGACCTACCTACTGCTGCAGCAACGGCAAGAGTAAGCTCAACAAAAGCTTATCAATTCTGCTCAAAAGAAAACATCCAAACTCATGGAGGAAATGGTTTTACCTGGGAGTATGATTGCCATATGTTCTATCGAAGATCAAAACTTCTTTCTGTGAATATCGGCTCTCTTGGAAAATGGAAAGAGAAACTTGTAAGTAGCCTTGAACAATCAAACAAAAACTAGGAAAAATTATGGACTTTAATGACAGCACAGAGCAAGCAGAATTTAGAAAAACTTGTAGGAAATGGTTAGAGGGAAATGCAGAATTAAATTCTGGAGCTTCGAGAGAAGATTCCTTTGGGAGCTCAAAGCATCTAGATGCTGCAAAACAATGGCAAAAAAAGAAATATGAAGCTGGCTGGGCAATGCTGCATTGGCCAAAGAGTTATGGCGGAATCGAAGCTTCACCAATTGAGAGAATTATCTGGTCTGAGGAAGAATCAAAATTTAACGTACCTAAAGGTATATATGAAATTGGTCTCGGAATGTGTGGTCCTGTGATGATGCAGTATGCTTCAGAAGATCAAAAATCTAGATTCCTCCCTCCCATGGCTGAAGGAAAAGAGATTTGGTGTCAGTTATTTTCAGAGCCGTCTGCTGGATCTGATGTAGCTGGACTTAGAAGTAAAGCAGTTCAGGATGGGGATAAGTGGATAGTTAATGGCCAAAAAGTTTGGACATCTGGAGCTCAATTTTGTGACTATGGAATTTTAGTTGTTAGGCATGATGCCAATTTAGATAAACACAAGGGTATGACTTTCTTTTTTGTTGATATGAAATCTCCAGGAATTGAGGTAAAGCCTATCAAGCAAATAACTGGAGGAGCTAGTTTTAATGAAGTTTATTTTAATGATGTAGTTATTCCTGATTCTCAAAGGCTGGGAGAGATAGGTGATGGGTGGAAAGTAGCTATTACTACGTTAATGAATGAAAGGTTAGCTGTTGGAGATGCAAGTGGTGCAGATGTAGAAGATGCATTTAGATGGGCTAAAAGCCAAGATGACTCAGGGGAGCCATTAATCAACAATAAGGCTGCCAGAGACTCTATTGCAGATTGGTATTGCGAAGCCAATGGCCTTAAGAATACTAAATTAAGAACCATGTCCGCCCTTTCAAAAGGTGAAACACCTGGACCTGAAGCATCTATAACAAAAGTTGTCAGTGCGAATAAATTACAAAATATTGGTAACTTTGGAATTGACTCTCTTGATATGGCAGGAATGTTGAAATCTGAAGACCCTGATATTAAAAACTTTCAAGGCTCTTGGTTAGGAGCTCCTGGATTAAGAATTGCAGGTGGAACAGATGAAATCCTTAGAAATATAATTGCAGAAAGAGTTTTAGGACTTCCGCAGGATCAAAGAGCTGACAAAGGTGTGGCTTTTAAAGACATACCCACAGGAAACTCGTAAATAGCTACCTGAAACTTGCAAGGAATTGAAGGAAGCTAGTTGACCCTCCTTCTACTTGAATTTCACCAGAAGCAATTGCTGCAATAGGACTTCTTAGGCCAGTTAAGACTTTCTTAAGAAGAATTTCTGTAGTCTCTATTGTAATATCACAATTATCTAAAGTTCTATTAGAAACAGCGGCAACATCATTTCTAACTGAGATTGTTTTATTGTCTCCAGAAGGGAAAACAAAACATGCATTAAAATTATCCTTGTAGATATTTTCTGGATTTAAGTTCACAGAGAGCCTGGCAAACATTGTCTCCATTGATATCTCATTAACAACTCCTTCTGTGGTTATTGTTGGAGGAAACCCTTTAAAGTCCCTATCAAGTTCAATAGCAGATGTTAAGAAGTAGTTTCGTTTATTTGGATTTGAAGATCTCTCACCTATATACAATAAAGCTTCTCTTTTAAACTCATAAACTTCTCTTAAAGAGTATTCCAAGGCAATCAGCTGATCACTCAACTCCAAAGCCCACTGCATATCTTTATTTAAAACTGCATTTTCTAATGCGAGAAATATTTTATCTTCTCCACCCAAAAGATCTGAAAGTCTTTTTGCAGATTCCAGAGTAGTTAGGGGATCTAGGTCTGTTGGGTTTCCGCTAAACCAACCTAGATATCCATTAAAAATACTTTTAACAGACCATCTAATAGTTCCATAAAACTCTGATAAAAATGGTGACTTAGCTAGCTTTGTTGGTAACTCTATTTTTTCAATGATTTCATCAGGAGTAAGCCCTTTATTCATTAGCCTAACAGTCTGATCATGAACAAACTGAATAGCATCTCTATAGATAGTTAATGTTTCCATCACAGCAATGCCTGATAAAGGCTTAGTGTGACTTGGAAATAAAAATTGAGGATTAAATGATCTCATGTGATCAAGGCTATTTACCCATCCCGCAACATCTCTATGAGTAGTTCCTCTTATCGTATATAAGTTAGGAAAGGTTTTATATATATTATCTCCTGGCATAAGAGATAGATGATCTGGAAGCCAGACAAAAAGCTGATCATTAGTTTCTCCAGGAGCATGGTAAAGCTCAAGATTGATACCAGCTATATTAATTTTTAGCTCTTTATCAAATGTAACATCAGGTTTTACATATCCAATTGGTGATTTAGAGACATTCAAACTAGGCCCTATTCCAACATTAATTAGCTCACCTTCAGGCAATGTCGTCCCAAACATTCGCGTGCTTCGTTTGGTAATAATAGGTTCGATAATACCGAGGATCCGTTGCATATAAAAATCTGTTGATTCATGAGCTATAATTTTTGGTCTTTGCTCTTGAGTCGTTAAGTAGAAAGAAGTTCCAAAAGTATGATCTCCATGATTATGGGTATAAATAACTGCCTTTATAGGATTATTATTTTTAAGTTTAAATAGACTATATATCTCAGATGCTTCAAAGGTACTATCAGCTGAATCTATAATAATATTTCCATCAATTCCTTCAACCATTATTGAGTTGGCAATGCCAAACCCAACGCCAATATGAATTTTCCCTCCAGGAGTATCGTAAGAATAAACCTTTTTTTCAAACTCCTTAGAATGTTCTATTAACTGTTCAACTTTTGATGTTTTTGGAGTTTCTTGGGATACTTCATTTTCACTAGAACAAGAGGATACAATAAACAAGAAAACTGCTACAAATATATAATTAAATTTCATAATGAAAACGTCCAAAGATTTTAAAATCATACCTAATATAACTCCCTTGAAGCCATTGTGGAATAAAACTGTGTGGAAAGAAACACAGAATATAGATGATAAAAGGACATACCCATTTTCTGAAGAATTTGATGACATTTTTTTTCAAGATGACGTTATAGAAGAAACTAACTATGTTTTTATTGAAGGTAATAATCTTGAAGAAAGATGGCGCTTAGAAAAATACAATGAATTTAAGATCGGAGAGCTTGGCTTTGGATTAGGACTAAATTTTTTTATAGTATTAAAAAAATGGATTGAAAACTTTAAAGATAGTTCAAACAACTTAACGTTTGTATCTATAGATCAATATGCTCCAAAGATTTCAGATATTATAAAAATAAAAGAAGCCTATCCTCAACTAAAAGAAGTTATTGATATATTTCTATCTCTAAACCCGGTCCTTTTTCATGGAAATAATAATTTTTATATTGATAAATATAAAGTAACTTTAAAATTAATCATCTCAGAAATTAATGAGGGTCTAAAATCAATAGAGAATATACCCAGTAACAAAATAGATGCTTGGTTCTTGGATGGCTTTGATCCTAAGAAAAATCCAGATATGTGGGATGCTGCTATCTTCAAGACAATATCAACTTTAAGCAATACTCAATCAACCTTTTCAACCTATACTGCAGCAGGTTTTGTAAAAAGAAATCTTGAAAGATATGGTTTTGATGTGAAAAAAATTAAGGGATTTGCCAATAAAAGGCACATGCTAAAAGGAAATTTTTCTTACACCAGCCCCTCAAGACATCAAAGAAAAATAGAAAGCTCAAGTGATATAGCAATAATTGGATCAGGACTATCCTCATCAATTCTTGCAAATAAACTTGCATGTCAAGGCTTTAAAGTAGATGTGTATGAGAAAAATAAATACATCGCACTTGGAACATCAAGTAATCCCTGGGCGGCAATGTATCCAAAATTAGCACTAGGTGATGACTCAAGATCATATTTCTTAACTCAATCTTATTTTTATGCTGCAAATTTCTATAAAAAATACATAACTTCTTTTAAGAATAATGGTGTTTTATTTCTCTCCAATAGCGATGCTAGAAACGAATGGATTGAAAAAATTATCAAGCTTGATAGAAAAGATATTTTTGAATCTCAAACTAAAAAGACAATTAATAAGATTAATGGTGTTGATCAAAATCTTGATGGCCTTTTGGTAAAACATGGAGGGTGTTTATCACCTAGTGCTATTTGCAAAGATTTGCTTAAGCATCCTAATATCTCCATTCATTTGAATCATGATTATCAAAAATATAAACATATTCGACCTGGAAGTATTTTGCCTATCTTTTCAAAAATTAATAATGAGAAGCAATACTCAAGCCTAATAGTTGCATCAGGACTTGATCTAAAGAACTATATTCCAAGTATTAACTCTATGAAAGGAAGTATTATTGGAATTAAATGCAATGAATTAAGTGGTATTCAACATCCTATAAACCATTCAGGATATGTTCTGCCTCAAGTAAATGGAATCACTTGGCTTGGTTCGTCGTATGAGAAAACAAAACATCTAATGTCTAGCGAAGAGATTCAAGAAAGCATTCTTTCCAGAGCTTCAGAGGTTTTTAAAAACATTGGATCTAGTAAGGATATAATTGAATGGTCGGGTATAAGATCAACTCTTCCAGATAGGATGCCTTTAGCAGGAGCTATGGATAATAATGTATTTGTAATTGGAGGTCTGGCTTCAAGAGGGCTAAGCTTTGCACCTCTTTTAGCTGAAATTATTGCTTGTGAAATAAGTGGCTTAAGTAGTCCAGTGTCTAAAAAAATATTGGCTAGCTTAAGCCCAAATAGATTTTCTAAAAACTCAACATAATTTCGTCAACCAAAATATCATTACTATCCTGATTAGCAATAGATCTGTAAGATCCATCTCTCCACATAGTAACAACTGTCCATAAAGTTGTGTCTTGTTTATAGTCCTTTAAGTTAACTCTTAGAATATTTTCGGTTACTGTTCTAGTATTATTTTGATACATGTATCTGTCCCAGTAATATCTGGAGTAATGATAGTTTAAATTATCATTTTCAATGGAGTCCTTAGTTGACAGATTTATAACAAATACTAGATTTGATTTAGAAGAGAATGTTAGGCCTCTTTCTTCAATTGCATTCTTTAAATTATTTTTAAATCTTTCTAGATCAATTGGATTAATTTCAGCACTAATATTAGATTCATTTATCTTTATCGAAAAGTCGCTATAATTACTCAAATCAAAAGTAGCGATCGAATCGACTTCAATATTTGATTGGATACTTGTACAGCCAATTAAAATTATAAGACTCAGTAATGTTGTTATTTTTTTCATAGAATAATTGTACATGTTTTAAAAAAAATTATGTTTAAACTTCAAGACCAAAAATACATTCCTTTATTAGATCTCAATGCTCAAATATACAATGAGTCAGAATTCAATTGCAAGCATGTGCATTTAGAATCTTCTAGTGAAGAAAAAGTATTCATGGTTGCATTTAGAACCATCCCAAAGGATTCATCTGGTGTTGCTCACATTCTAGAACATACAGCGCTATGTGGATCAAAGAAGTACCCAGTTAGAGATCCATTTTTTATGATGATCAGAAGATCACTAAATACCTTTATGAATGCCTTCACATCAAGTGATTGGACTGCTTATCCATTTGCAACACTTAATGATAAAGATTTTAATAATCTTCTTGGCGTATATCTTGATTCATCTTTTTTTCCAAATTTAGATAATCTTGATTTTGCTCAAGAAGGTCACAGACTTGAATTTGCAGAAAAAGATAATCCTGAAAGTGAAATCGAAATCAAGGGTGTTGTTTACAATGAAATGAAAGGTGCTATGAGTTCAGTCTCAAGTCAGCTATGGCATGGCATGTCCAAGCATTTATATTCCTCATCAACTTATACTCATAATAGTGGGGGAAATCCTGAAGACATTATCGATCTTACCCACGAAGATCTGGTTGATTTTCATAAAAAGCATTATCACCCATCTAACGCAACATTTTTTACTTTTGGAAAAATTGATCCTAAAGAAATTCAAGAATATATAAGAGATAATGTTTTAAATAGCTTTACCCCTTCTGAAGAAAAGATTGCGGTGAAGAATGAAGTCCGAATGTCCTCACCAAAAATTGTTTCAGATTTTTATAATCCTCAACCAGGAGATGAAAATAATCATCATGTAGTAATAAGTTGGTTATTGAATGAGAGTCATGATCCGCTTGAGCTGCTTGAGTCATATTTAATGTCTAATATTCTTTTAGATAACTCTGCGTCTCCATTAAGAAAGGTATTAGAGAATTCTGATTTAGGAAAATCCCTATCCCCTCTTACAGGGCTAGAGGCTGATCAGAAAGAGCTTGTTTTTGCAGCTGGCTTAGAGGGTGTTGATTCTAATAAACAAAAGGAAGTAGAGGAATTAATATTAAACTGCTTAAAAGAGCTCGTGCAAAAAGGAATACCTCAAGATCTGATAGAGTCTTCATTGCATCAACTTGAAATTAGACAAAGAGAAATCACAGGATCTGGAATGCCATTTGGACTTCAGATTATGCTTAGCTGTCTTCCAGCATGTATTCATAATGATGATCCGCTTAATATCTTAGATCTTGATTCTGCCTTTACTAGTTTAAAAAATAATCTTAAATCTGAGAGATATATAGAGTCCTTAATTGAAAAACATCTTATAAATAACAATCACAGATTAAACTACTCTTTAATTCCAGATACTGATCATAATAAAAAAAATGAAGAGATCATTCAGAAAAAAGTTTTGGAAAAGACTCAAAACTTAAGTAATGACGATAAAGAGAAAATGATAAAACTTGCCGCTGCTCTTGAGGCTCGTCAAGAACAGGACGATGACCCAGAATTACTACCTAAAGTAACTAAAGATGATATCCCAAAACAAAGAAATTATGCTCGTCCATTGATAAACAATAGTGACAATCACTCAAATTACTTTTATAAAACTGGTACTAATGGGATCGTATATCACTCTATGTTATTTCCTTGTGACTCTTTAACTATTGAAGAGCTTAAAATTGCTAATCTGTTTGCAAGCACTCTTACAGATATTGGACTTGGGGTCGACGATTATGAGCTAATTCAAAAGTATCAATCTTCTATAACTGGGGGTATTTCAGCCTCATTTATGATGATGCCCGGAACTAATGATGACGATCATAAATTAGCTTTAAAGATTAGTGGTAAAAGCTTAGAAAAAAATGATCTCTTGATGCAGGACCTTATGCTTAAAACAATTCATGAATCAAGATTCAGCGAAGCGCAAAGAATAAAAGAGCTTTTGGATTTCATATCATCTGATGGAGAACAGTCATTGATTCAGAATGGACATGTTCTATCAATGAGCAATGCTGCCGCCCAGATTAATAAAATTGCATCAACGAATGATCTTACTTCAGGTTTAAATTTCATAACTAATACAAATCTATTATCTAAAGAGATATCAAGTAATGGCAATTTAGACCTTTATATAGATAAACTTAAATCTATTAAATCAAAAATATCAAATCATCCGAGCCACTCATTTTTAGCCTCTTCCATAAATCTAAATGAGCTGAATCTTAATAGTGAACTAAAAGCAGATTTGATAAATACCTCTGCTCAAGGCCTTGCAGATGTGCAAGATAAATCTTATGGATGGATAACAGGATCGCAAGTAAGCTTCTGTGCCGAGGCTTTCCCTTCTGTAGATTCAAGACATGATGATGCTCCAGCATTGACTATTCTTGGAGCTGTCTTGAGGAATGGATACCTTCACTCTGCTATAAGAGAAAAAGGCGGTGCATATGGCTCTGGAGCATCACAAGACTCTCATAACAAAGTATTTAAATTCTTTTCATACAGAGATCCTAGATGTTCGGAGACGTTCGAAGAGTTTGAGAATTCAAGAAAATGGTCTTTAGAAGGCATTACTTCTGAGCAATTAGATGAAGGCATACTGGGCGTAATATCATCAATTGATAAGCCGCTATCACCATATGGAGAGGCTGTCAGCGACTTCATGAATGAGCTTGATAAAAAATCTCAAGAAGACAGGTTGTTATTTAGATCAAGAGTGAAAGATTGCACTCTCGAAGATCTGGCAAAAGTTTCTAAAAAGTACTTGTTTGGTAGTTCTAAGAAATCAGTGTTAGCTGGAGAAAGTTTTAAGGATGAAATAAGTAAGTTAGGGTTTGATATAAAAAATATCTAACTATCCAAAAAATAGAAATCTTTTCTTTTTCAATTCCTTTGCACAACCCCAGTATTGTTGTTGATACTTAATTGATCTTCCGTGCACTCTATCAGCAACCTTTACTAACCATTGCTTTTTTCTGTAGGTCTTCTTTTTAAAACCTCCATAACCCTCGTGATAAGCAAGGTATAAAGATCGCGCATCAGCTTTTTGAAAGCCTTGGTAGTATCCCTTACTGGCATACCAGCCAATAAAATCTGCAGAGTCTTTAAAGTCTTTTCTATTAGCACCGCCGTTTCCTGTTTCTTCTTTATAATCATCCCATGTCATAGTTAAGGCTTGAGAATAACCAACCGCAGTAGAAGGCCTAAACCAAGGAATAAAACCAAGAAGCTTTTCTCTTTCCGGCCTAGCGTCTGATTTAAAGCTAGATTCTTGATAAACAAATGACATTAAGACGTATGGTGGAATTTTCCATCTTTTTTCAGCCCTCATGACAGCTTTATACCAACTTCTTTTTTCTTTAAAAATTAAGCATATATTGTCAGGATTCTCAGGCGGTTTTGTAGCGCATGCCTGAATAATAAGAACTGCTATTAATGTGCTAAATGTATTTTTTAGGGTCATTTATTAACTCTGAATAATTCTCTTCACTGAGAACTTTTATACCTAATTCAGATGCTTTATTCAACTTAGAACCTGCATTTTCACCAGCTATAATAAAATTTGTATTCTTTGAAACACTAGATGTAACTTTTGCACCCATAGAAATTAAACTCTCTTTTATTTCATCTCTAGAAAATCTTGCTAACTTTCCAGTTAATACAATTTGCATATTCAAGAGAGGCATTTCATCAATATTTTTTTTAATAATTTTTTTAATTTTTAAATGAGGAATTAGATTAACTAAAAGTTTTTTAACATATTCATGTTCGAAGAAATTAACTATATTTGAAGCAACTTTTGGTCCAATATCATCCAATTCAATAAGTTTTTTAAAGGATGCATTCTGAATAGAGCTAAAATTTAAAAAAGCAGATGCTAAATTTCTAGAGGTCGCTTCTCCAACCTCTGGTATTCCTAAAGAATATACAAGTCTTGATAGTTCAATGTTTCTTGAATTGTCTATAGAAGTTAAAAGGTTTGATATTGATTTTTCGCCAAAGCCTTCGAGTTTTTCTAAATCATGCCTGTAATTCTCTAGAGAAAAAATATCAGAGGGATCGGAAAGATAGCTCTTTTGCATAAAAGTATTTAATATCTCTTGCCCAAGGCCGTCTATATCAAATGCCTTTCTTGATACAAAGTGTATTAAGTTACCCTTAACTATTTCTGGGCATGAAAAGACTGATGAACATTTAATAAATGCAGCTCTATTGGTAATTTCTTTTAATTGATATTCGGGTCTATTTGAGAAATTAATAAAATATTCTGCCTCGATCTTACTACCAAATGATTTAACCCTATCATTCTTAACAGAGCTAATAACCTCCCAGTCAGATTGGTTTTCTTGTTTGATTTTAGAATTACATGCAGGGCAAAGCCTTGGAATATCAATTGAAGATGATTCAGCAGGTCTTTTAGATTCAATAATTTTTATTATCTGAGGAATAACGTCCCCTGCTCTTCTTATAACTACTGTGTCTCCTATCCTAGGGTCTAATCTTTGTAATTCATCAATATTATGGAGGGTGCAATTGCTTACAATTACTCCCCCGACCTTAACAGGCTTTAGTCTTGCAACGGGTGTTAAAATTCCAGTTCTTCCAACTTGAAAATTGATCTCCTCTATCAAGGTTGTTGCCTCTTCAGCTGGAAATTTATGTGCAATTGCCCATCTAGGCGATCTAGATATCTCGCCAAGCTTATCTTGATAAGCAAATTGATTAATTTTATAAACTACTCCGTCAATATCAAAAGGTATTGAATCTCTGTTAGCTAATATATTTTCATAATAGGCTATACAGCCCTCTATTCCATTAACTTTCTTATTAAGCTTATTAACAGGTAATCCAAGATTAGCTAAATTTAAAAATAGTGCTTCTAAGGATTTAAACTCTGCACCTCTTACCTCGCCAAGACCATGAGCCATAAATGATAAGGGTCTTTTACTTGTTATCTTTGGATCTAGCTGCCTTAAACTTCCTGAAGCCGCGTTTCTAGGATTAGCAAAAACCTTATCATCACTGTGAATAGCATTTTTATTAAGTCTCTCAAAGTCATCCTTGGAGATATAAATTTCTCCCCTAATTTCAAGATAAGATGGTATTGGAAAAGATGATGATTGAAGAAGCTTTTGAGGTATTGATTTAATGGTTTTAACGTTTGAGGTTATGTCCTCGCCTGTTGTTCCATCCCCTCTTGTAGCCCCTCGGGTAAGTATGCCATCTTCAAAAATAAGACTTATCGCGGCACCATCCATTTTTGGCTCACAATAAAAATCATAATCACTTACATCCATCATTCTTTTTTCTATTCTTTTAAAAAAATCTTGAAGTTCCGATTTTGAGAAAACATTAGAAAGCGAAAGCATTTGTTTATTATGCTCATAAGTTTTAAAGCTTGAAACTGGGGCTATACCAACTCGCTGTGTTGGGGAGTCACTTGTTAAGAGTTCAGGGAATTTCTTTTCAAAATTTGAAAGGTCTCGGAATAAGATATCGTATTCTATATCACTAATCTCAGGATCATCTAGAACATAATATCTATAATCATGTCTTCTAATTACCTCTTTAAGATTGTCATATTTTAAATGAGGGTCCATAAAACTAGCTAAAAGTACTTAACTGCTTTAATCGAGCAATTTCTTGAGCTTTTGATTCCATATGAGAGATCATTTGCTTAGTAATTGGCATTCTTTCTCCATCACAAATATTAGCATGGAATTTTTCAGAGAAAGTAAAAGCAAAATTAACCATTTCTTTTACTGTCTCAAGAGGCCTTTCAACCCCATTAAGATCTGCTGCAATAATAACTGCAAATGTCTTAGTATCCTCATCAAAGGTTCCAGGATTTAAGGCATTAGCTATCCTAAAAATATCTTTTTTATTGTCGCCCTTATAAGAGAAAAAGCCATGAACAAGTCTGGCCTTTGAATTAGACATAAATCCAAAAATTTGTTCAATATCAAAATTTGATTTATCAACAGAAATTAAATTCAAAATAACTAATTCCTGCTCTACATCATTTTGTTTACTAGATTCATCAAAATTAAATGACTGCTGTGATTTGATTTGGACTGATTCACTATCATCTATAACAAAGTCATCAGTTACAGGCTCTATTTTAACTTTTAGCTCACCTGCATTTGATATTTTTCTAATAAATAGAAAGGCAACTACTAGGAAGAATAATACTGAAAGTCCAATGAGGTATATATCTATATTACTTTGCATTTAAGTCTCTGCAAATTCCAATGCTTGATTTACGTCAACAGATACCAATCGCGAAACACCTGCCTCTTGCATAGTAACTCCCATCAAGTAATCACTCTTCTCCATTGAAACCTTGTTATGCGTGATAAAAATAAATTGAACAGTTTTAGACATTTCTTCAACCATATTAATAAATCTCATGGTGTTTAGGTCATCTAATGGCGCATCAACTTCATCTAACATACAGAAAGGTGCTGGATTAAGTTCAAAAATTGAAAATACTAAAGCAAGCGCTGTCAGGGCTTTTTCGCCACCAGATAATTGAGAAATAGATGAATTCTTTTTGCCAGGAGGCCTAGCCATAAGAACAACACCAGCATTTAGAGCATCATCATCAGTCAACGTTAGTTCTGCAAAGCCACCACCAAATAATTTAGGGAAGACTTCTTTAATTCTTGCATTAACAGCGTCAAAACTGTCCTTGAACCTAGATTTTGTTTCATTGTCTATGGTTTTTATAGCCCCTGAGAGCTTGTCTAATGCCTCGGTTAGATCATCATACTGAATATCAAGCTCTTCTTTACGCTTAGACTCCTGAGCTATCTCCTCAGGTGCTGCAAGGTTAATCGCTCCCAATCTAATTATACTGGCTTGAATATCTGAAAGTCTGTCCTGTAAGTCTTTAATGTTCATTCCCTCATATTCTGAATAATTAATATCCAGAACTTCTAAACCAGACTCTTTAATTTTTACATTAGCATTTTCTAAATTTATCTCATACGTCTTTAGCTCTAGTCGGGTATCTGTAACCTTTTCTGAAATAGTTTTTAGATCTAACTCAGCAATAGATTTTTTATTTTCTAAATCTCTCATACTTTCATTGAACTTGGACTGTTTTTGACGGATTTCAGTAAGAATTGCTTCAGCTGATGAGCTTTTTTGGAGCAAGTCAGCCATAGTAATCTCAATATCTTTTTTTCTAGTTTCTGTATCTGAGATTAGTTTAATAAGATCATTTTGCCTTGTGAGGTATTCTTCTGGCGCTGCTAAGTTAACAGAGCCTAGAGCGCTAATATTTCTCTGAACTTCGCTCAGCGAAGTTTCAAGATTTCCTAGATTTAAGTTTTTATATTCATCTGGGTTTATATCAGATATGTTTATATCAGCCTTACTTAGAACATCAGATGCATTTTGCAAGTTGACCTCATAAGTTCTTAGATCTAGCTTAAAGTTATTAACACCTCTCTCTAAATCCCTAAGCTCATTAGAAGCAATGGCACTTTTGCTCTCAAGATCTCTTACCTGTTCATCGATTTTTAATTTTAATTCTTTAATTGAGTTTAACTCACCCTCTGAGTCGCCTTTTTTCTTGTTAAGTTCAGATAGCTCGCCTTCAGCTGCTACTCTTTTGTCTATAGTTACTTTGATAAGTTCTGATAAATCATCTTGTCTGGTTAGGTATTCGTCAGTTAAGCTTTTTGATTGTGCCGATGCAAGTTGAAAGATATTTTTCAGTGAATCTTTTAATTCAGATGCCTTTGATGAAATACTGCTGTCTTTTAAATTTAGATTATTTACCGCTTTAATTATTGTATCCAAAAGATGCAGTGCTTTTTCTTTTGGGCTTAAATGCTCAAGATTAGCCTCTCTTTCTGCTGCCTTTTTATAACTTTCCTTTGCCTTTTCAAGATCAACTTTTCCCTGAACCTCAATCCTATTTAGGTTAGCTATACTTTCTTCTAGCCTTGCTGTATTTGCTCCTATTGAAAAGCTATCTTTTTGAGCGGAATCTGATTTAGAAGAAATTGATAGTTGTCTCTCCTTAACCTCGTTTCTTTTCTCTTGATGTGAATTAACCTCTGATTGTTTTGTAGCTATTTGAATTTCAATAGGCTTAATTTTGGTTTCAAGAGTGTTCTTTTTGTCCATAGCCTCTAGGGCTTTTATAATAGATATATTTAACTTCAATTCTTTTTCTTTTGGGCTCAGGTCTTTGAAGGCAGATTCTTTTTCAAGTGCTTTTTTATAACTTTCCTTAGCTCTATCTAGACCATGTTTACTTTCAGACTCTGTTCTTGATAAATTTTGAAGGTTTGTTTCAAATCTAGCAACCTCGGCTCCAATTGAATAGAAATTCTTTTGTGCACTTTCATAAGCATCAACAACCGATTCATTTTGAGTCCTAAACTCATCAATTTGAGATTGTTTAGTCTGTGCTTCGGCTTCCTTAATTTTAAAATCTCTATTCAAAGCATCCAGATTTTTTTGCAAACTATCTCTATTATTTTTAGCTTCTAATGAAAACAATACAGCAGTATTTAGTTGATTTTTTGACTCTTCGTCCTTTAAAGCATTGTATTTATCAGCAGCATTAGCTTGGTTTTCAAGTCTTCTAATTAACCTAGCAATCTCATCTCTAATATCCTTGACCCTAGACAGATTTTCTCTTGTCTTTTTAATCCTACCTTCAGTTTCTCTTCTTCTTTCTCTGTACTTAGAGACACCTGCAGCTTCCTCTATATGAGTTCTAAGCTCCTCTGGTTTTGCACTAACAAGTTTACTAACCATGCCTTGCTCTATAATTGCATAAGAGCTTGGCCCTAAGCCGGTCCCAAGGAATATATCCTGAACATCTTTTAATCTACATTTTGTGTTGTTGATAAAGTAATCTGACTGAGCATCTCTAGTCATAACCCTTTTAATAGATATCTCATTGAAAGAAGCATATTCACCACCAATCTTTCCACTTGAATTATCAAACAACAGCTCAATACTGCATTGACCAGAAGCTTTTCTATTTTGAGATCCATTGAAGATAACATCAACCATAGATTCGCCTCTAAGATTTTTTGCTGATCTTTCTCCAAGCACCCATCTAACGGCATCAATTACATTCGATTTACCACAACCATTAGGCCCAACAACACCAACCAGGTTAGTTGGAAAAGAGATTTTCGTGGAATCTACGAAACTTTTAAAACCTGCTAGTTTTATGTGTTTGAGTTGCATTTTGAAGTCTTATTTTTACTTATATATTAAACTATTGTGCATTTTTTAACCATTCATTTACTTTAATTTTATATGTATTTGATGGCAGATTGTTGTCAAATAAGATTGAAGTATTTAAGGAGTAATTATTAGTTATATTTTTACATTCAAGGAGGATATTCATATCAATTGTTTCTTGATTTAAATAAGCTGAGGTGATATCAAAACCAGGAATTGAGGAGTCTCGATTAGTCATTACAAGAGGCTCAAACGATGAGAAGTTAACTTTTGCAATCGGTATATTTGGTCCGTTCATTATAAAAAGCTGAGCTACTCCATTGGACAATATGCATTCTAAGGGTCTTTCAAACTCTATAATTAAATCTGAGTTGGCGTAATTTGGAAACTTAGCATCTCTCAGTTGGGTATAAAGACTGTAAAAAAGAAATTTCTCTTCTGGAGTTATAAAATAACTTTCAGAAAATGAAATTAAATCCTCAGCTGAATTGAATTTTTTGAGTGAAATTGCCTCTTTGATATAAGAAGTTAGCCATAAAAGAATCATCTCTTGGTTAATCTGTTCTTTTAATCTAACAAGGACTTCATTTGTTATATTTTTATCTTCTGAAATTAAAACAAGAAACTCATTATTGAGCTGCTGATTTTTGATAGAACCTAAGAATGAGAATTTTCCGACGAAAGAAAATATACAGAATAAAAAGATAATTATTGAAAGTCCAAAGATATACCCCTTATTTTTTGTTCTTTGAGAAAGTAGATAAGCAAAAATAGGAAGTGATGCAAAGACTGCAATTAGATAAATGTAAATCATACTTTTCTTCTAAAAAAGAAAATTATTAATGCGATCATAAGAATAAATATAGGTGCAATCCATAAAAAATAAGTACTCTTATCGAAACTTGGGTCATAAAGAACGTCTCTACCAAACCTATTCACGATATATTCCTTAATCTCATTATCAGATTTTCCATCTTTAATAAGCTCAACAATTTTAAGTTTTATATCCTCTGAAACAGGAGCATTGGAACTAGCTAAAGAGCCGCTGGTGCACTTTGGACAACGCACCTCTTTGATTAGATTATAGAACCTTTTTTCATTCTCTAGGCTAGCAAACTCATATAGAGAATCTGCAAATAGAAAATTACAGGTTAAAAGAATAGCTAAGCTAAATTTCATATTCATTTGAATAGCTCGTATTTAGTAATAACAGGAATGAAGACGTCTTTCCAAATCATATTATTAACCTCGCCCCTGTAATGGACAAGAACTTCGCCATTATTAATCAGGAAAGTCTCTGGAGCCCCTGTCACGCCCATATCAAGCGCAAAAGTGCCTTTATAGTCATGAATAATTAGTTTATATGGATCACCAAATTTATTGATCCATTTAATTGCATCTTCTCTTTCGTCTTTATAGTTAATTCCAGTAATCGGAATATTTTGATTGCTTAACTTAGCTAAAAAACCATGCTCAACTCTGCATGTTATACACCAACTTGCCCAAACATTAATTAAGTATGCTCCTTCTAGATCCTCATTAGATATATCAGCCTTAGAGTAAAGCTCAGTGAGTTCAAATTGAGGTAGGTCATAATTTCTATAATCGGCACCTGGATAATAATCATCTTCATTAATGTAAAGATAAAAAAATGATACCAACACAATAGGTAGGATAATTACAAATATTCTTAATAAAAACTTCATCGCCTGGCCCTATTTATGGAAACTATCAGCATAACCCCTGCAAAACCCATCATGATTGCTGAAAACCAAATCCATCTTATAAAATAATTAAATTGAATATTTACAATCCAGCTTCCGTCTTCTAATTGATCGCCAATGGTTATGTAGATATCTTTCAATAAAGTGACATAGATATCTGTTTCAGTAGTTATCTGCCCTCTAGCAAAATATTTTCTTTTCTCAGGCTTTAGATAAAAATTATTACCAATAGGGTCGGTAAGTAGGAATACCGCCTGAATTGAATCATGATTAGATTGTTTAACCAGTTTTAAATCAGTTAATTCAATTTGATAGCCCTGATAAGTATCTGATTGATTAATCTTAATATTGAGAGCTCTCTCTGTGCTTAACTCATTATTTAAAGCAATAGATATCATCAAAACCCCTAAGCCAATATGAGCAATAATACTGAATGGGTTTGAGTATTTTTTCTTAGAAAGATAATCCCAAATAACAAATAAATATCTAACGATTATTATAGATCCAGCAAAAATAGAAATAAGTTCCCAGACTCCATGGATACCAAGAAATCTATAAACCAAAAAGACTAAAAAACAACTTACAAGAGCTGAAAGAGAGATTGAATTTGCGAAGCTGCTGATCACTAATTTTCTTTGCCACTTAGATCCTATTGAAAAGAATAAAAAGACACATGCAATAACAGCCATAGGAACAAATATAGCGTTATAAAAAGGCGCTCCTACACTAATTTTTTGCTCGTAGATAGATTCATAGATCAAGGGGTACAGAATACCTAGCATTGTTGAAAAAACTAACACACCAAAAAAGATGTTATTTATTGAGATAAATGATTCTTTAGAAAAAGTTTTAATTACAGAGCCTGAACTAAGCATAGAAAATCTTGACGAAAATAAAGTCATAGATCCAATTATCAATATCCCAATAAATGTTAATAAATACAACCCTCTTTCTGGATCATTTGCAAAAGAATGAACACTATCAATTATCCCTGATCTAACAATAAAGGCCCCAAACAAACTTAAAGAGAAAACAATAATTGAAAGCAAAATGGTCCAAATTCTAAGTGATGATGACTTAGAAGATACACTAAGAGAATGTATAAAAGCGGTTGCAGCTAACCAAGGCATCAAGGCAACATTTTCAACCGGGTCCCAAAACCAATAGCCCCCCCAGCCTAATTCATAATATGCCCACCAGGAACCCAATGTAATTCCTATAGTGAGGAAGACCCATGCAGCTATAGACCAAGTTCTAACCAAAGATTCCCATTTTATAGAAGAATTACCTTCGACCATAAAAGCTATCGCATGAGCAAATGCTATAACAAAGCCAATATAGCCCATATAAAGAAATGGAGGGTGTATTGCCAAGGCTGGATCTTGAAGAACTGGATTGATATCAGCGCCATTGATTGGTGCTATAGGCAATATAGTCTCAAACGGGTTTGATGTAAGGAGAAGAAAGAGAAGGAATCCAACAATAATAATTGATATCACTCCCATGCTTTTAACTTTTAAATCTTGTGAGTTTTGTGTAACAAAATTAAATAGGGCTCCCCAGAGAACTAAAAATAAAATCCAAAGAAACATAGAGCCCTCATGAGCACTCCAAATTGATGTAATTTTATAAAAAGTAGGAAGGTTTGAATTGGAGTGCTGGGCAATATAAAGAACTGAGAAATTATCTGAAATCGCCAACCAAACGTAAATAGAAAAAGATGTGGCTAATAGCAAAGAGCTATGCGTATAAACTTTAGAAACAAGGCTAGCCATATAGCTATCTGAAGAGTCAAAAAAGAAAGCAAATAAAAAATTTAGAAAGAAAAGGCCTGTAGAAAGGATGGTAAGAAATTGAGCTATTTCAATTAACATTTATTTTTCCATATCCATGCCCGGGGGCATATAGTTTTCATCATGTTTCGCAAGAATTTGTTCAGCAAAAACAGTGCCGTTATCAAGATATCCTAAAGCAACAACACCACTTCCCTCTTTAAACAAATCTGGTACAACTCCATCGAAATTTACAGTAACAGAATGCTTGTAATCTGTTATTTGAAAGGTAATATTTGTCTTGTCTCTTATTATGGAGCCTTCAAGAACCATTCCTCCAATTTTAATTCTTTTATTATCAGGGATAGTTTGCTCAATCAACTCAGATGGAGTGAAGAAGAAATCTAAATTTGAATCAAGCGCTTTAAAAATTAGAAACGAGCCTGAGCCTGAAAATATTAAAATTACAAAGACGGTTATAAGTCTTTTCTGTCTTATAGCTTTCATTTAATTTTTTTAGATAAGTTTCTAATTTTATTTTTATAAACGGAAAACGTGATTAATAGAGTTCCAAAAACTATAAAAAATACACTCCAAACATATATTCCATGGTTTTGGCCATTTTGACTTTCCATTAATATAGCTTCGGAAATAGAGTTAAAAGTAAAATTAAACATAATCTCTTACCCAAGATTTATTTCTTTCACGATTTAGTATGTGGAATTTAGATGACAAGATTACTAAACAAATAACCAGCCCAGTAAAACCAATAACAGAAGCAAATAAAGGATAAAGCATAGAAGGATCTATAGCTGGTTTTTGAGTAATTGTAATTGATGCAGATTGATGAAGTGTACTCCACCACTCAACTGACATTTTTATTATTGGGATATTTACAGAACCTACTAAAACTAAAATAGCTAAAAATTTATCAGCCTTCTCGTTATTGGTAAAAGAGTCATGCAATGAAATTAGCCCTAAATACATGATAAATAATATTAATGTAGAGATAATTCTGGCATCCCATGCCCACCAAGTTCCCCATGTTGGTATTCCCCAAATTGAGCCTGAAACAAGAGCAATAAAAGTAGTCATAGCACCTATTGGAGCAATAGACCTTACAAGATAAGCTGATAATTTAACCTTCCAAATTAAAAAAATAGCACTAGCAAAGGCCATACCAAGATAAAGTGATTGTGAAATGAAAGATGCGGGAACATGAAGATATATGATTCTATAAGAGTGACCTTGAACAAAATCCTCAGATGTTAAAAATAAGCCCCAAAATATAGCGATTAGATAAATACTCAGTGAGGTAAAGAAAATGTACGAGTAAGCTTTATCTACCTGTTTTAAATAGGTTTTAGAAGAGGCGAATTGATGTATAAACTTTTTTATCACTATGTGTCGTTATGCCAGTTAATCAAGAATTATTCTAAATGCGCCCTAATAACAAAAGAAATAATTAATGGAATTATGACTATTATAATTGATAAGACTCCTAAAAGTAGAATTAGAAAATCAAAATAATTTAAACCTAAATTTATAGCTATAACGACTTTTCCTAAAACTACCAGTAGAGGAAGAAGTAAGGGCATTGTTATCAGAGTACCCAAAACAGAACCCTTTGTGAGCGTTAATGAATTGCCAAAACAAAATAGATTCAGAAATATATAAGAGGATATAAGAAGTACTGGAAAGATAAGTAAAGCTATTTCAAAAGAGGATGTTATTCCTAAACAATATATAGACCCAATAATCGAAACAGGGATTCCAATAAGAGCCCAGTAAATAAAAATCTTAGCTCCAATTATGAATGAAAGAGATTCGGTATGAATCACTAATTGTTCTAAAGAACCATCATTGTAGTCTTCTAAAAATATATCTTCAGTCGCAAGCATCATTACCAACAAAACAGCAATCCATAATATAGAGAAAAAAGCTTGTTCTAAATCTTTATTTAAGAACTCTACTGTTAGAGGAAAGGCCGTCATTATAAGTATAAAAACAAGGATTGGGCCAAGCCAACCTCTTGATTTTTTTCTAAGTTTTAGAAGTTCAAAGTATAAAATATTCATATCTTTTATTTATCAAGATTTATAGATTTTGCATCTATATTTAAATTTATATGAGAAGAAAAAATTATTGATTTATTTTTGTCTAGCTCTCCTTGAAGGAAAGAGGTTAAAAAAGTCTGAGCCTTGTCATCCAAACCCACACAAGGTTCATCTAAAACTAATAGCTCTGATTCATTAAGAAAAACCTTTAATAAAGCTATTTTTTTTTGCTGTCCAAATGAAAGATTGGATACGACTACATCCATTTTGTCATACAAGTCTATATCCTTAAGAAGTTCATCTAATATCTTATTATGCTGGATGCTTTGAAGAATAAGGTTATCTTCGACTGTAAGGTACTGTTTTAAAGCATTTTTATGACCTAAATAACAAATATTAGAATTTAAGTTTGTCTCAATAATACCTCTTGTTGGCTTTGAGATGCCTAAAATAATTCTTAAGAGAGTTGTTTTTCCAGACCCATTCGATCCAGTAATATGTATTGCTGAGTTTGAATTTACTTCAAATGAAATGTTTTGAAAAAGCTTTTTTTCGTTAATTTTATAGCTCAGATTTTCTGCTTTAATAAGGTATGTCATTGTCATTAATCTAAATTAAGATTCTTGGTTCTTATTATAAGAGCTGGGAGAGGTTTTTGTGGATCTATTCTTGAATAAAACCTCTTTGAAATTTCTGAAAAAGGAGATGAATCAAACACACCCATACCACCAACTGAAAAGTATAATCGCTTACTAAAGTAGATGCCCTGCTCAAGGTTGGGAATGCTTCTGACTATAGTGCTCACTCTTTTTATATTCTGCATGATATTTTTTCTTGCTTGATTGAATTCAAACCACCCCCAAGAAGAAAGACCTATAAGAGCAATTTTTTTTAATGCTTCTTTAGCATCGTTATTAGGAAAGGAGGATGGTGGAAGAAGAACAATTATCTCACCCTTTGCACTTGAGATTAATCGATCTAAGTGACTCTCGTTTTTTAGCGCTTCAGTTTGATTTAATGAAATAAATTCTTCGTACTTATTATCAGAAGGTAATTTTACATTCTTTAATCTAGTCTTTGAGCCAAGAACTATGTATGTAACTAACTCCTGACTCAAAATATTATTTAGATTTTAGAAAGTGCTTGCTCATAGTCTGCAATAATATCATCTATATGCTCTAAACCAATCGAAAGCCTTACAAAGCTTGCAGAAATACCAGTTGATTCAAGCTCTTCAGGTGAAAGTTGGCTATGTGTTGTACTTGCAGGATGAATGGCAAGACTTCTAGAATCACCAATATTTGCAACGTGGTATACCATTTCAAGAGCATTAATAAATTTTTTGCCTGCTTCTACGCCACCTTTAATCTCAAATCCCATTAATCCACCATTACCTCGAGTTAAGTACTTGTCCGCTCTTTCTTTGGCATAGCCCTCCATAACTGATGGGTATATTACTTTTTCTACTGAGTCATGATTTGCAAGATATTGAGCTACCTTTTCAGCATTACTACAATGCTCTCTCATTCTTAAAGCTAAAGTTTCAAGGCCTTGAATAAACATAAAAGCATTAAAAGGACTCATTGCAGCGCCCATATCCCTTAGAATCGTAGTTCTAGCTTTTAATATGTAGGCTATAGGACCAAGAGGTTTAACAGCTTCCGTCCATATAGCTCCTCCATAAGAAGCATCAGGGGTATTAAGGGCTGGTTGTCTATCAGGGAATAATTCCCAGTCAAAATTACCACTATCGACAATTATTCCGCCAATTGATGTGCCATGACCGCCAATAAACTTAGTTGTTGAATGAATTATTATCGCAGCACCATGGTCAAAAGGCTTACAAATGACAGGAGCAGCAGTATTATCAACAATTAATGGAATTCCAAGAGGTCTGCCTAATTCGGCAACTTCAGAAATAGGGAATACTTCAAAACTTGGGTTGGGAAGAACCTCGCCATAATATGCTCTTGTTTTATCATCAGTAGCATTTATGAAATTTTTTGGGTCAGCAGGATCAACAAACCTTACCTCAATACCCATATCTGACATTGAATTTTTAAATTGGTTATAAGTGCCGCCATACAAGTGAGATGACGCAACTATATTATCACCATTTTTGGCAATGTTTTGAATGGCAATTGCTGATGCTGCTTGACCAGAAGCCACAGCCAGAGAGCCTACTCCACCTTCTAACGCCGCTATTCTATCCTCTAAAACTGCACAAGTAGGATTCATTATTCTAGAATAAATGTTTCCAACTTCAGATAAAGAAAATAAGTTTGCTGCATGGTCGCAATCATCAAAAAGAAAACTTGAAGTTTGATGAATGGGAACTGCAACTGAATTTGTATTCTCGTCTTTTCTCCATCCTGCATGAAGGCCTATTGTTTCTGGGTTTGTATATATTTTGCTCATAATTATTCCTTATAATAAAGTTAATAATTCAGCATAAAAAAGAAGACGTATTCTAGGTTTTCTCTTTAGCCTATTTAGAACGCCGGCAAGCTGAAATCAAAGGGGCGTAGATGCATTATATTGAAAAAAATGTAAATATCAATTGTAATAGATTGATATTACTAGCATGTTCTTTCTAAATAACTATAATTGAGAATTTAAGGATAATAAAATCATGGCAAAAAAATATAATAATTTTAGAATTGGCGGATCACCTCATAATGTTAATGAGGACTATGCTGTATGGACAAATGATCTTCTTCAAAGAGTCATTGCAAGTAAAACTGTAATTCAACCAAGTAAATCTACTCATGGACATAAACTAATTGACTCCGATGTTGTATATATTATTACTAACGGAAGAGGAACTATGGAAGTTGTTGAGTATGCAAATTCTGATGAAGGACACGGATCTAATCCCTCCTATGGAATTGAACATAAAGATTCATATGATCTTTCTTCAGGTGATGTCATTCTTATAGAGTCGGGTGACTACTGTAAAGTAATGAATGATTCTGACCATGACCAACTTACATATCTTAGAATATTTGATAGAGGTGGATGGAGAAAATAAGAATTCTTTTATAAGATCATTTCATGAAAGATAAACTAGGGATATTTTTTTCAGGACTCTGCGTTATTCACTGCGTCTTTTTTAGCTTATTGATATGGGGAGGAGTTGGATCTGCAAGTTTTTTAACTCTATCTGAAGAGCTAGTTCACCCAATCTTATTAGTATTAGTGTTTATAGTAGGCCTTGTTAGCTTTCCTTCTGCTTATTATGAGCATAAGAGGCTAGAGCCAATGATTTTAGGATTAATTGGTACATTGGGCCTATTTATTGCACTTTTTCTCAGCACGACGCTTGAGGTGGTTACTACACTAATATGTGGATCAATGCTAATTGCAGCACACTTCTGGAATCACAAACTTAGGAACTAAATTAATTTAAGTTTATCCTGGCGACCATTGGAAAGTGATCAGAGACACCTTTTTTGGTCTTAGGGTCGAATCTATGAGGCTTACCTGAGTCTTTATATGTATTAAAATCTGTCTTTAAAACATCGATACTATCTTTATCAAAAGCTATACCCCTTCCTCTTGAAACAAAAATTGTATCGAGGAAATCCCAAGACTTGCCGTACCCGTAATAATAAGAGCCTTTACAGGACTGGCAGCCTTCTCTATGAGCGACGAACCATTGATCTTCTTGGTTTTTATAAACGCTTTCTCTTTTATCATCTTTAGAGTTTAAATTGAAATCACCTAGAGCAATGGAGGCATCTGAATGTGAGATATGAAGTTCTTTTAGTAAGTCAAAAGACTCTATTCTCATCTGGAGATCATTGAAATTAGAAGGAAAATGAACGTTATATATCCTTATATTTTGCTCATTAAATAAAATGCTAACCTCTAAAATGGGACGAGTATCTTTTTTTTCAAATTCTGGAGAAAAATTAACGTAATGCAATTGCGGATTGTTCATTTCAAACCTAGATATAAAGGCAGTATCTATCCCCCTCTTGTCAGTACCCTCGAGTAAAACAAAATCAATATAACCATATGGCTTAAGCAAGATAAAGAGTTGCTCAAGAATGTTTTCATTTTCAATTTCTTGCAATGCAATAATATCTGCACCATTTCCTTTATATGAAATAATATTTTTGACTAAATTAGCCAACTTTGCCTCTTTAGTTTCTTCATTCCAGTCAAGATATAAACATTCCATTCTCCAAGACTTAACATTAATATTGTGACATGAATTTATATGCTCGAATGACTCTTTGCTTTTTAAAGGCAGAAAAGCCTTATCGTCTTTGCCTTCATCATCAAGAGTATCAAAAAGATTTTGGGCATTAAGATTCATAATACTAAAAGAATCAGAATGGAGATTTGGTATTAATAAAATAAGAAATAGAAACAATTGAAGTCTAAACATAATCTATAAATCCTTTATTTTTAGCTTAAGGTCAAAGGGGAAATCTTCATCAATTTTATTGCTAGTTCGATAGCTTAATAAGTCCTGAAGTCTCTGCTCTGAAAAGTCTGTTACTTTTCTTGCATTTAGGTCTATATGACCAAGCACCGTTTCAAATATCGCTGCAAGCTCGCCATCCTCATTAAGTAAAATACCTACAAAATGAAGTAATTTATTATTAACATTATTTAAATGAAATGATGGATAAACCTTATCGCCTAGTCTAAATTCTTTAAGGTATCTAATACTGTCTTCAAGAGTAAATGTGGAGAAGCCGCTTGCAATATACTTAGGTGTAAAATCTAAGTCATTCATATACATAGACGTGTAAGAGTTATCAAACATCTTGTAGTAATAATTTACGTTCATGTGTTTATTATGATCGCACATATCCATTGATACTATTATTGGATCAGATTTATAAGGTAATGGTTTTATCATATGTGTAGTATGTAGCAAAAAAAAAGCCCAGTAAACTGGGCTTTTTTAATAATTTCTAAACTCTTAGAATTTAACTCCAAATTCAACACCGTAAGTTCTTGGGTCAGTGAAAGAACCTAATAATGCTCCACCACCAACATTACTTGATTCACGTAATGCATTGATGTGTTGTTGATCTCTTATATTTTTTATAAAAAGACCAGTATACCAATCTTCAGTATTAGGAGAATATCTAACCAATAGATCCCATGAGTCACGAGCATCTATTTTCAATCTTTCCATATTAAAAATACTAAGATCTGCTGAGCCAGTATATCTATAAGAAAGTCTAGCTGATGTCATACCATTACTTGAAATGAAGTCTTGGGTAAGTGACATTCCATAAGACTTATCAGCAGAGCCTGGTAGGCTGTTACCTTTAATACTTTGTGCATAACCTTGAACTGCTCCAGCAGGACATCCAGCTGCAAAAGAGAAAGGAACACTACAGTTATATCCAGCTGATTTATACATCACAGTTCCATTAGGATTTGTTTCTGTTGGAAGAAATCCTTGTGCAGTAACAAAGCCGTTTGAAAATGATTGAGTTGGACCTGCTGCAGGAGCGCCTGCTGGGTTCAAGTAATCAATCAAGAAAGTATCTGAAGTTACTTCATGCTCAAGGAACAACCAGTTCATTTCAAGTTTTGTAGTTTCAGACAAGAAAACCATCATATTACCTTCAAAACCAGTAAATTCAGCATCTATATTTTTGTTTTGTGTTCCTGTATCTATAACAGCTGCTACAAGAAAATCTTTATTTTGAGCGTTAAACAAGTTCATATTAAGAAGCATAGCTCCGTCTAACAATATACTTTTAAGACCAAAGTCTAAAACGCCAGCATTCTCAGCATCGTATGTTGTAGGATTGTCACCAGCATTAACACCACCAGCTTTAACAGCAGTTGTATAACTACCGTAAACCATTACATCATCAGATATATTATGTTGAAGTGCTAACTTATACTGAAATCCATCGTCTGCTTTAGTAGTTACATCAACAAATGGGAGTGAGTCTCTATTATCAACAAGCCATCCACCAGAGGCCATCCAAGCTTGAGCTCCAGTATCATTATAAGTATATGATGTAACCTTATCATCCTGGTAACGAGCACCTAAAGTTAGTTTGGTTTCATCTGAAAGATCAACATACAACTCTCCATAAACAGCCTGAGATACACTGTTCACATTTTGATCATTAATAATGCCGCCTAATTCCCAAGGTATAACGAAGTCAGGGTAAGCATTTTGCTTAGCTGTAGCTGCTCCATATGCACCAAGTCCAGCAAGATCACATGGACCTCCGCCTAAACATGAAAGTGCGTTAGGAACCGTAGCTAACCAGCTTAAAGCATCTTGATAGAAGCCTAAACCTGCTTTACCGGACCAATCATTACCAGTAAGACTTTTTACTACTTGACTATATGGGTGTACGGCAAAACTAGTCATAAACTGCGATCCAGCAGTTTGAACTGTATATGTATTATCGTTTCTATTTTCAATTTGGTATAAGCCAACTGTATAGTTAATAGGGCCTTCAAAATCAGAAACTAAATTAACTTCGACCTGCATGCCGTTCGTGGCTACATCAGAAAAGTCATAAACTCTTTCAGAATTAACATTTTCGCAGAATTGTCTCTCTCCACCAAAACAAAGATTTCCTGTAACTGGAGCCAGACCAATGGCAGCACCTGCTCCAAGAAATGGAGTTGTTGAGTATCCAAGATCCTGATCTCCACTTTGATGGAAGTCTCTAGTCTCGTATGAAAGTTTAGCTGTTAGAAGTAGATTCTCAGTCAAGTCATGATTAATCTGCAAGTTTGCTACTGTTTGTTTTTGATAATGAGTAGGCTCTCTATCTAAAGAAACTACAGAAAAATCAGTTGAAGCAACTGAGCTATCAAAACCGTTTTGTATTGCGCCTGGGTATAAATGAGCAAGGAAGCCAAATGCTCCAGCAAATCCACCTCTAGTATCTAAAGGTACATTCATACCGCCTCTTTGATAAGGATCACAACCAAAGAATTGGTCTTGTGCACAGTAAGTTACTTCTTCTTGAAATCTATTATCATCACTTTCTTGATCCGAGTAAGTAAATAAAACTTGGGTGCGATCTGATAAATCATAGTCTACTGACAATCTAAATGCCATGTCACTTCTATCATCAAAATCATTTCCAGTTATAACATTAGTAACCATGCCGTCTCTTGTATTGGACAGGACAGCAAATCTAGTTCTTAAAGAATCATTAATAGGTAGATTTAAAACAGCAGTAGTTTTTTTAGCGCCGTAAGTACCTACATCAATATCAAACTGACCACCATATTCGTTTGTTGGTCTAGCAGTAATAAAGTTTATAACTCCATTTGCTGCGTTTCTTCCAAAAAGAGTTCCTTGAGGACCCTTTAAGACCTCGACTCTTTCTAGATCAAAAAGACCAATATCAGCAACAACACTGTCATTGACACTATGTCCATTTACAGCAGTAACAACAGATGCTATAACACCAGCACCTATACCAAATGAACCCATTCCTCGGATAGTCCATGCAGAACCTGAGCCGATACCTTTTGAAGTTTCAAGACCTGGAGTAACTTCAGCAAGGTCAGAAACGTCATAGATTTGGTTAACATCTAATGATTCTCCGGTTAGAGCTTCAATTGAAAGCGCTAGATCTTGAATAGATACAGCTTTCTTAGTTGCTGTAACAACAACCTCTTCAATCTCTTGTGCAGAAGCTGCAACAGAAATAAAGACTAGATTAAGTAATAATGCATTCTTCAACAATTTTATATACGACATAGAAATCCCCTTATAGTGTCATTTGATATGCTTAGATTAGGCTAAGTGAGGGATAAATTAACTATAAATTGCATACAAATTATATATATAAATGTAAGTTGTTTTTTATTTTGGGTATGGTGACGAAGTCGCCATAAAAAAAAAGGCTGGTAAACCAGCCTTTTTAATATCTAAGATCTTCTATTAGAAGCTAGTACCAAACTGAAAACCATAGGTTCTAGGATCATTATAAGTTGCAAATTGTGCTCCACCTTGAAGTGCACTAGCTGCAGCCCATGTTCCAATGAACTGATCATCATTTAAGTTCTTCGCAAAGAAACGAACATACCAATCAGAGTCATTCGGAGTATATGTAGCTGAGAAATCCCAATACTTAGTCTCAGCCATTCTTGCTCTTGCTTGATTAAAGACGTTACCTTCTCTCTCACCTTGATATCTGTAAGCAAGTCTAAGTGTAGTTATTCCACTTTCATTCATCATATCTTTATTCATTCCTATTCCAAATGAAGTTTCAGGAGACTGAGGTAAAGAGTTGCCTTTTATAGACACAGGGTTAACAGGATCTTGACAAGGAATTCCAGTCAATGGACTGAATGCTGTTAAGCACAAGTAACCAGCTGACTTAAATACCACTACAGGATTACCATCTGCGCCAACCCCCCAACCGTATGCAACTGCACCTGCAGGATCATATGGGAGACTTTGAAGACCAGTTCCAAATGGGACTGGTGTACAAATACCAAGAGCTGTAGCACAACCGGCAACTCCTGGAGTCCATCCTGCTGGATTAACATCCAATAGTGCAACAAGTCCAGCTGGGTTAAGAGGATCGGGCATGGCTGCATCACCAAGCTCACTCCTTGCAATCAACCAATTGACATCAATACTTGTAGTTTCATTAAAATATGCCAACATATTTCCTTCAAATCCCATAACTTCAGCATCAACGTTATAGTTTTTTGAACCAGCGTTTTCTATATTAGAAATAAGCATCCCTTCTGTATTGTTCATGAATAAAGTTGCATTAAATAATACAGCTCCATCAAATAAAATACTTTTAGTACCTATTTCAAAAACACCCGTTTCTTCAGCAGCATATGGATCTGGAGTTGTTCCAATTACAGGGTTATTACCACCAGCTTTAGTAGCTGTTGTATAACTTGCGTATACCATTTGATTGTCTGAAAGATCATGCTGAATAGCTATCTTATAAGCCAAAGCATCATCCGCGACTACAATGCTTGTTGGGAACATCTTATATTCACCAGTATAGTATTGTGATTTAGGATAGTTAGGACAATCAAAATCAGCAAGACAAGTCATAATAGTATCTTTAACAGTGTCTTCGTTATATCTAAGGCCTACTGTTAACTTAGTAACATCTGAAAGATCGACATAAAGCTCACCAAATAATGCCATTGACTTAGATCTTACGTGATCATCATTAAGATAGCCTGATAGCTCAGTGGGAACC
>OJEE01000029.1_pt1 | contig 41824 bp, 34 predicted proteins | sample 1593231 | NCBI WGS metagenome assembly OJEE01 (sample SAMN05416702, study PRJEB24817) | seawater metagenome | isolation source: Sea water | place: Canada:Atlantic | collected 2013-07 | reverse complement strand
TGATTGCGTTGGGATGGACGGTTGTCGCCTTCGGAGGAGGAATCTGGATGTATGCGACAAAGGAAAAGCAATTGGCGGAGCTATTGTGAGCAACTGGGCGGTGCGCGTTGACGACGTGAGCAAAAAGTTCCGGCTCTATCACGAGCGAAACCAATCGCTCAAGTCAGCAATCTTGAGAGGGAAAACCTCCCAACACGAAGACTTTTGGGCGCTGAGCAACGTTACCTTTGATGTGAAGGAGGGCGAAACCCACGCGTTAGTCGGCTCCAATGGTTCGGGTAAATCAACTCTGTTGAAGTGTCTTGCAAAAATCTATTGGCCCAACAGCGGGACCATCGAATTTCAGGGCCGCATGGCCTCACTTCTTGAGGTGGGATCGGGCTTCCATCTCGAGCTTTCTGGTAGAGAAAATATCTATCTCAACGGTTCCATCCTCGGGATGTCGAAGAAGGAAATCGACAGCCGGTTTGATTCCATCGTAGATTTTTCCGGGATCGAGAAGTTCCTTGACCAGCCCGTTAAGAACTACAGCTCGGGAATGTATGTGCGCTTAGGCTTTGCGATTGCCATCCACGTCGACCCCGATATTTTGGTGGTTGACGAAGTCCTCTCCGTAGGTGATGAAGAGTTTCAGAAGAAGAGCTTTGACAAGTTTTTAGAATTCAAGAAAAAGGGAAAGACCGTCATCTTGGTCACCCACACGATGCAAGTTGTTCGCGATATTTGCGACAGCGCCACCTGGATAAACCAGGGAGTCCACATGGCCACGGGCAACGCTTCCAGCGTTGTAGATCAGTACCAGGCAAGTATCGCCTAGTTCGAAGCCTTCAGGCTTTCTGGCCCACCCAAAGGCATCAGTGCCTGCGCTCGCATGATTGAGGGGGCAACCCTAAAAAGCAGAATCCACACCAGTGTGGCAAACGCCAGTGTTCCTATTGCCCAGACCAGATTTGGTCCGATAAAGCCCGGGAAGAATGGCCACCACCACTCGCGGGGCGAGTCAAGATTGAAACCTTGAACCTTGACCCCCGTGGTGTATCGGCGAATGTTGGTGTGGAGGGCAATCGCATTGGCCAGCGAAAGCCCGCCGAGAATAAGCCACAGCCTTGTTCGGTCGGTGATGAGTGGCACGCCTGTTGGGGTCAACACCAGAATTCCCAGCAGCACCATCATCAACGGCATGAGATACCGAGCCTGGAACTCCTCACCGGCCTGGAAGCCGCCCAGCTGCAGGAGATAAAGGGGCATGAACCACAGAGCTCCGAGCGCAATAAGCAGGCCGATGATTTTCTGTCGGTTTGCTACTTTGAGGGCGATGAAGGCAACCCCCGCGACCGCCAGCATTGTCCCGGTCAGGACAATTTGAGGAAGTGAGGTATCCAGCCAACCAAGGGACCCCCACGGGAAGCCACCAAAAACACCGAGCCAGAGACCTGGGATATTCCAGAAGTTATTCCAGAGCAGTGCCCAGTCGAAAGCGTTCGGATCGATTACCTCTCCAGCCCTTACCCACGGAAGCGGGTTTTCATAGACATCAGAGCGTTGACCGATCCCTCGAACAACGCGCGCCAGGTTGGCCGGGTTAATAATCAGTGCAACAGCAGCAATTGCGACCCCTATTAGCCCAATCCACGTCTTCATCAGCAACTCCCGGCCCCTGGTGGGGGAAAGCCACACAGCCAGGATGGCGGCGAAACCGAGATAGAGCACGGAGTCGATGCGGGCGCTGACGGCCAGCCCAATCATCGCGAGGAAGGTCAAGCCAAGAATCCAGGATCGTGTCTTTGTCGTTTCCAGGTATCCCAGCAGGGCAATCCATCCAGCAGCTACGGCGGTGATAGCCCAGGAGCTGGGGTTACTGGAGGGGATGATAAACATCCCCATGGGGACCACTCCGAGCGCCCACATCCACACCCAGGTCTGGCGAAGGCGCAGAGGAAGGGCAAAGAAGAGGCCGAACCCGACGACGAGGAAAACACCAAGGTTCACAAACCTTATGGTGAGAGCCGTTGCTTCGATGTTGACTGTTTGGAAAAGATTTTGGAATTGGTAATAACCATCGGGATAAAGATTTCGGCTGGGGTTGTTATGCGCGAAAGGAACATCAGGCCTGGGGTCTGTGCCATCAAGAAAAGGTTGACACCCGGCGCTCTGAGTGGGGTTGTGGTAGTAGCAATAGATTGCTTCGCGGAGGGCTTCAGGGATATAAACCCCTTCGCCTCCAGGATCCACCTCGCAGATATCGCCACCATAGCTTGAACACCAAACGCTGGTCAGGTGGTAATCGTCATCTGGCGCGCTTCCAACAGCTGACGAGAACCCCCATGCTCCAAAACTCACCAGAGCGATAAGCGCAACACCGAGAACCCGAAGGCTCCTGATCCACCACGGTGCTTGTTGCGCTGGGTGGGTGTGTTGCGCGGGTTTTCCGGACATAATCTGAAGCTTACTTTTCCTGGCCAAATACTGCAGTCACGTGCTCCACCAGCGACTCGGGCGAATAGCGTTTATAGGCGTCAACCCTTGCGGCCTCCCCCACGGCCTGGCGAAGCTCTGGAGACAAGCCCTCAATCTCATGGAGCCGATTTAGCCACGTTCCCGAATCAGCGAGGAAGCCCGTTTCCCCCTCGGAGATTGCTGCTTCAAAAACCGGGGTTCTGCTTGCCAGAGTGGGGGTCGAGACGAGGCCTGCCTCAAAGTATTTGAGTTCAGACTTGCCGGAGGTGAAGTCGCTGGATTGGAGGGGAACGATATTCAGATCGACCCCCCGAATGGCTTGTTGAAGCTCCAAGAAGTCCATAAACGGCAGTCGGGTGATGCGCTCCGTAAAGGCCTCGAGTTCAGCCGGCAAAGCCAGATGACCCACGACGGTGAGGTGTGAGTGGGGAGAGCGGGAAAGGAAAGCAACTAGGGCTGAGGCGACAACACCAAAATCAAGCAGGTGCGAATGACTTCCACTGAAGTATCCCAGCGAGAGCCCCCTAGGCCAAGGTGTCCTGACCGGCAGCGCTTCGGAGCTAGCGCGCTGATATGAATTGAACGTGTTGGGAACAACGTGGACGGGTAGGTTGACAAAATCTCTGATCCGCGCGGCCAAGAAGTCGTTGGTGGTGACGATTTCGTCTGCCCGGCCGAGGGCTAGTCCGGTGTTGCTGATGAAAGCAGACCACTGGTTAAGGTCATGTTCCTGGAGCTCATCCCCCAGGCTGGATGCCACCAGAGTGGCGTAGCGGGAGTCAAACACGAGGTCGTCGATGTCGAAATAGACCTTTTTACCCGCGTTTCGAAATTGGCGATAGATACTGTCCACCCGCTGGTCATGCGGGGCGCGGACCAAGACGAGAGCATCTGCCCAGGTGGAAAGGTCATCAAGCAGTGCGAGATCGCTGTAAAAGAAATAGCTGGCTGAGTGAGTGCTGCTGCTTTTCAGCGCCTCTGTCGGGTTGAACGCTCGGTATCGAAATGTTCCGAGGTCCGGTTTCGGCGCAAGGTAGGCGACGCGGTAGGTGTCTTTTCGCAAGAGGGAGAGTCGAGTGGCCAGGCTGAGATTCCACAGCGGATGAGAGCTCACGAGATCACCCCAAGAACGAGCGAGGCAAGTGCTTGGGATACCCTGTCGTGCCTAACCCGGTCAGGGGAGTGACAATCAACGATTGCCACTCCCTCAAGGGGAAGCCCAGAGGCGTTGAGGACCAGGTCGTATTCCTCAAACGACGCCCCATGGTGTGGAGATGGATGACGCTCTATCGGTTGTTCCGCAATGTGGGAAGGCTCTATTCCTTCGCCTAGGGCGTGAAACTTCAGAACGCCCAGAGCGCCCGGGTTCCGAAGAACACAATCCTCCAACACCCGGAGGGCTTCGCAGTAAGCAAAGGGGTGCTTTTGGTCCCACAAGATCGCTATTTTCCCCACGGATTCCTGCTCGACAGAAGCTTCTTCGAATGCGGGGAACACTGCTTCTTTTCGCAGGGGCTCGAGGTCTTTTTCGCTTTTCCACGCGGTGGTGGCTGCTTCTTCAACGCTCAGGGGAATAGCCGAGGGGGGCGTTGATGATGAATACGACACGGCAAACAATCTTTGTGCAGGGGCTGCATGGCGCAGGGAATAGGCACTGGTCCACGAGGTTGCAAGAAAAATTTCATTGCGAAAGATTCCAAACGCGGGACCCACATCGGTGTCGATTGCGTTGACGATGTCGATATCGACAGAGGAAAAAGACACTTTTTCCTGCGCTGTTCCTACCGCTCGGCACACCTCGACAAAATCTTTTCTTCGCGAAATGATGCGGAGAGTTCGGGAGTGTTCTTGCGCCAAGTGGAAAGCCAATGAGAGCGTTTCAACAAGGCCTAGTGAGCTATCGCTCTCTGTGGCGTCATCGAGGACCGCGCTCAGTCGTTCTTGGGGTGCAGACGGGGTGTCGAAAAAAGCGAGCGGCGCTGTCTGCGGGAAGTAGTAGTGGAATGTTTCTCGCGCCGAGCGCAAGGGTGATCGCCTTTCCTCTATTCCGTATGCAAGGTAGTGAAAGAGCGGGTTCAAATGCGACTGACGCACATCTCGAGCAGTCTCGAGGTAGTGAGAAGTGTCGAACCAGGGGGAGGGATCATGACCCTTCTGCCACCCGGTGTCGAGGAAGTGCCAGAGTGGATCGACGAAGGGATTTCTTGCGAGGTAGCGACCCCGGTACCACGAAGGATCAAAGAGCGGGGAAGGTTCAATCGTTCGGTAAATTCTTCGTGCCCCAGAGCCCTTGAGCCAACCTCGCGGAGCAAACATGGGGAGGCCCTTCGTCTTCTAAGTCCAAGCTAGACCGTAGGCTAATTATGGCAGGTTGCCTTCATTCATGGTCTAAGGGGAGTTTTCATGGCGGAGAGCCCCAAGACCAGTGTCGTTCTCGTCAATTATCGGGGGGCGAGTGACACTTTGAGTGCCATTGAAGCCCTGAGTGAATTGCCCGAATACCCCGAACATCTTGAAATCGTGGTGGTAGATAACGCTTCGGGTGATGACAGCGTGGCTCGTCTCAAGGATTCACCCCGCGACTTCGTTCTGGTGGAGTCTGAAACGAACTCTGGTTTTGCCGGCGGATGCAATCTCGGTGTCTCCCGCTCAACCGGAGACATTGTGGCCTTTTTGAACAGTGACGCGAAACCCGATTCCCGGTGGGTGAGCGCTGCGCTGGCGAGTTTTGACACTCACGAATCCGTCGGGGCGGTAGCAAGCCAGGTGGTGGACTGGGAGGGTAAAAAAATTGACTATCAGGGCTCTGGTCTGACCTGGTATGGCATGGGGTACCGGCCATTCACGGGTGATAGGACCAGTAAGAAAAAGGCCCAGAAAGCAGCACCAGTTCTCTTTGGGACGGGCGCGGCGATGTTTGTTCGACGAGAAGTCTTCGCTCAACTCGGTGGATTTGACGAATCGTTTTTTATGTTTTTTGAAGACGTCGATTTTGGATGGCGGCTTAATCTTTCAGGGTGGACCTATCTTTATCAACCGGAATCGCTGGCCTATCACCGGTATCACGGGTCCATGGGCGGTGTGGCGGCCTACCGAGAGCAGTTCTTACTCGAGCGAAACGCGCTGTACTGCCTCTATAAGAACCTTGATGATGCCAACCTTGCACGAATGTTGCCGGGGGCTCTTCTCGCCTCTGTCAAACGATCTGTCGTGGGCAGCGGAATAGACACCACCACCTTTGACCTCTCTAGGGGTGGGGAAAATGTTGACTCAGTGGCAATGCCACCGGGAGCTGCAGTTCCCCTCTTTGCCATGGATCAGTTCGTCGACGCATTGCCAGAGCTCATCCACAAGCGCCAGGAAATCCAGAGCTCTCGAAAGCGATCAGATGTAGCACTGTGGAAGCTCTTTGGAGAAACCAATGCCGCAATGTCGAATAATGCAAGATATCTTCGAGGATATGACGCGATCGTGGAGGCCTTCGGCGTGAATGCTGACCCTGAAGCTTTAGCCGTCCTGATTATTACGGGTGACCCGATTGGGAAAAAACTCTCCGGTCCAGGAATTAGGGCTTGGCATATGGCTCACGCCCTCGCGCAGACCCACGACGTGACGCTACTGAGTATGAGCGAGGTTGACGAAGCCTTGAGCGCTGACGTGCGACTGGTGCATGTCGACGCCGGTGACGACAAAGCATTTGCGGGTTGGGAAAAATGGGCAGACGTCATCATCTTCCAGGGCCACGCGTTGGAGGTCTTTTCTTCTCTCCGCTCAAGCACCAAGCACCTCATTGCCGACATCTATGACCCGATGCACCTGGAACAACTCGAACAAGCGAGGCATTTGCCGCCGGCACAGTGGGACAAACAGGTATCGGATGCGACCGATACCATCCAGCACCAGCTTGAAGTGGGGGATTATTTCCTCTGCGCTTCTGAGCGCCAACGCCATTTCTACTTAGGTCAGCTGACCACTCTTCGCCGCGTTAATCCCGGTGTCTATGGGGATGATCCGCACCTGGAGAAACTCATTGGCGTGGTCCCTTTTGGGCTCCCTGACACTCCTCCCTCTCACACAAAAAAGGTCCTCAAAGGTGTTGTTCCAGGGATCACAAAGGATGATTCCGTTGTGGTCTGGAGTGGGGGAATTTATGACTGGTTTGACCCCCTTACCCTGATTCAAGCGGTGGCGCAGCTGGCCGAGAGCCGACCCAGCGTGAAGTTGTTTTTCATGGGAACGGCTCACCCGCACCCGGGAGTCCCGGAAATGCCCATCATCAAAAAGGCCCGCGAGCTTGCGGCGGAACTCGGCGTCTCTGGCACCCATGTTTTCTTCAACGATTCGTGGGTTGACTATAACGAGCGCCAGAACTATTTACTCGAAGCTGACATCGGGGTCAGCACCCATCTCTCCCACATTGAGACCACGTTTTCGTTCAGGACGAGAATCCTGGATTATCTTTGGGCCTCTTTGCCCATGGTCGTAACTGAGGGAGACCACTTCGCTGACCTTGTCGAAAAACACGGACTTGGCATTACCGTTCCCGCCGCCGATACCCAGGCGCTCGTTGATGCTCTGGAAAACGCACTCTTTGATGCAGAGTTTCGATCTTCTGCCACCCAGGCTCTGGCCGGTGTGCGCGAGAGCTACCGCTGGTCAGAGGTATTGAAGCCACTGGTTTCCCATGTTGGAGCTCTTGCGGGGGGAACTATTCCCGCAAAGGCCACCCGCATTCGCTATTCACCCGCCAGAAAGCGGGCGCCAAGGTTTAGCGTTCAGGACATAGGTCGAGGGTTTTCCCGCCTGTTTCGCGGAGAGTTTCGCTCGCTCCTTCGAGGCGTGCGCCGCAAACTATTCCGCAAGGGCTAAATCGGTGGATGTAGAAAACGCGCCTCCATCGATATCTGTGGTGCTCTGCACATACAACGGTGAAACATTCATTGAAGCTCAGCTTCAGAGCATCCTGAACCAAACCCTCACGCCCACAGAGATCATCGTTTCGGATGATGGTTCCACCGATTCCACCCTCTCGCGTGTTGAGGGCATCGCACATTCGTCGCCTAAGGAAATTCGGTGGGACATCCGAACAAGGGCTGCTCCCCTGGGGGCAGCTGAGAATTTTGGCTCCGCTCTTCCACTAGCCACCGGTGACTTTATTGCCCTATCGGATCAAGACGATGTGTGGGCCGCCGACAAGCTGGAGGTCATGTCCCGGCAACTTTCTGAGAACCCTTCCCTCCTGCTCGTTCATTCCGAGGCCCGGCTTATCGATGCGGCCGGAGTCCCTGGCGCTTCGCTCATGTCGACTCTTCGCATAACGCGCGGGGAAAGGAATAATCTTGCCCGTGGTTTCGCCATCAAGGCACTCCTGAGGCGTAACCTGGTCACCGGTGCGACCGTCGTTCTGCGGAAAGAACTCCTCGACGATGCGCTACCCCTGCCTCAGAGTTGGGTTCACGATGAATGGTTAGGCCTTATTGCCGCGCTCCGCGGCGGACTTGCCTTCAATGCTCGTGCACTCATTGATTATCGCCAGCACGGTAATAACCAGATTGGCGCCAACAAAACAGACGTGGCCATGGCTCAAGCCCGCCTGCAAGAAACCCGCCAGTCATTTTTCGCCAAAAAAGCTATGCGAAACCAAGCGCTTCAGAACCTTGTCGATAACCCGCCTCGCTGGCTGACAGGCGAGGGCCTCACACTGCTGGCCGGAAAGACCCAGCACGACCGCTGGCGACAAGCTCTTCCGGCCCTCCGGATGGGGCGAATTGTCCCCGTGCTCATGCGCGGCCTAAGCGGAAGCTACGCGAAATATTCGCGAGGTGTCCTCGACATGGTGCGCGATGTCTTCCTGCGTGACTAATACCTTTTCGCAACACACAGCAGGGAAATACAGGCGAGTGGCGCCCTTCTGCCTAGCCTGACAGATGTGAAGTATTGGTTGAATCTTGCGTTGTCTGCCCTGGTTTTGGGCGCGGTGATTTCCGCGGGTGTTATTGCACCTGTTTCTGGATCCACCCCTGCCTTCGCGGTGGACGAAGCGGCGGCCCCCCTCATCACCCAGGCCGCAACGAACGGATCGCTGTGGGCGGGATCTGACGCAGCAGGGAATCTTTACTGGTCAGAGGACAGCGGTTCCACCTGGAGCGCCGGAAATCTCTCACTAACCAAGAGCGGGGTGAGTTCCCTTATTTGGAGTGGAAGTTCTTTCTTGGCCACTTCGTATTTTGAGGGGGCCCGCAGTAGTGATGGAAAAACGTGGACCAGGTTTATGTTGCCCTTGGGCTCTGCCTTTGACCCGGGAAACATCATCGCTGACGACGAATTTTTCCGATCTGGCTCGATGAGTGTTGACCAGATTCAAGCGTTTCTCAACCAACGAAATCCCGACTGTCGCGAGGGTTTCGTGTGTATGAAGAACTACACCGAGACCACGTTCTCGAGAGACAAGACGGTTCTTTGCCAGGCGTATGAAGGCGGAGAAAACGAAACCGCTGCGCAGATCATCAACAAAGTTTCAACCGCTTGTGGTGTCTCCGCAGAAGCGTTGTTGGTCTTGATTCAAAAGGAACAGTCGTTAGTCACCTTGAGCGCGCCCTCGGCTACACGATTTGAGCGAGCAACCGGCTATGCCTGCCCTGACACCGCACCCTGTGATGAGCGCTACTACGGTTTTTACAACCAGGTCTATAACGCCGCTAAACAATTCAAACGCTATTCCAACCCACCAGGGACGAGCCGTTTCTTTACTTGGTTCCCGGTCGGGAACCAAGCCCCTGTTCGCTACCATCCCAGGGCATCGTGTGGCACAACGCCGGTAGTGATCCGCAACCAGGCCACCGCTGGTCTGTACTACTACACCCCCTACACCCCCAATGCGATTGCCATGACGAACCTGGCTTCGACCGGAGACTCCTGCTCTGCGTATGGAAACCGCAATTTCTGGCGGGTCTATAACTACTGGTTCAATCCGACCAAAGATTTTGGAACATGGGCCACCACTCGCGATGGTGTCACGACCGTTGTGGATCGCGAGGGAACAATCGCAACATCGACGACGCTGGTTTCGTGGCAGCGCGTCGGTGTGCTCCCTGGGATAACCGCATCCAACCCCGTCACGCAATTTGGCCAATCTTCTGCGGGAAACCTTGCGGTACTCCTCACCGACGGAACTGCCTATGAATCCAGCGATGGTTCGGAATGGTCACCGTTGGTTGTGCCGACAACGGAAGTCGTGCAAGACGTCGTTACCCGCCACACCGTCGCCTCCGGCGACACGGTGTGGCGGATTTCCAGGGCTAACGGCGTCAGCGTCAGTTCTGTGGTGTCAGAGAACAATCTCCCCAGAGGTGGTTCCCTGATCCGGGTCGGGCAAACCTTAACAATGACCAAACGCGGTGTGGTGAAAACTTTTGATTCGCCTGTCCGCCTGGATCCCTCGATTGTCATCTCCGCCGGGCGGTCCGCAGACGAGAGCGCCCCTGAAGAGTCGGACACACCAGCGGAACCGGCGGAGGATTCGCCTGGTGATTCAGAATCAGCACCCGAGGTGGTTGAAGAACCCGGGAGTGAGCCTGAGGCCCCCGCTGAGGACAGCTCGAGCGATTCCCAAGAGGAGCTCCCGGCCTTGGAGCCTGTCGTGACCGAAACGTCGACGAACGCTGTTTCCTACACTGTTGCCCGCGGCGATACGTTGATTCGAATCGCCTTTAGGAACACAACCACGGTGTCAAAATTGGTGGCGGATAATTCCATTTCGAATCGCAACCGCATTTATCAAGGCCAGAAGCTGAGAGTCGGCACGACAACGCAGACCATGACCTATCACCGCGCACAGTCTGGCGACACGCCTGAGCGCATTGCTGAACGCCGATCAGTCGCCCTGGCAACGGTGCTGTCCTTGAATGCCTCGCTGAAAAGCGGTGGCGAGATAGGAGTGGGAACGCTCGTCCGACTTTCTTAGTCTTTTCGAGAGGGTCTGAGCTCATCCAGCTGCGCTCGCGTTAGGGTAAGCGCGCGGGCAAGATCGGTGGTGACCTTTTCTTGCCACAGCTGTCTGCGGTATTGGTAGACCGCGTAGAACAGGGCGAACACTACGAAGCTATAAAGCAAGAGGTCAGCGCCTCGCCCGATCCCCAGAAACCCAGCGACGGCGTTGGTATATCCGGGGAAGAGCACCGCGATGAAGCCGGCGATAAGCCCCACGACGATAAATAGCCGCCTAATGGCTTGTTGGTTGGCGGACCGCTTGGCTTTCAAGAGGTAAAAACCAACGAGCAGGAGTGCTGCTACAAGAACCCATTGACTAAGCATGTTTTGTTCCTACCTCACTAAAAGGTCGATGAGGATGTTGATCGAGTTGAGAAGTGATTGGCCTTTTTGTTTGGAGTAATCCGTATAAAGAACTTCTACCGGGTATTCCCGCCACGACAATTTGGACTTGGCCAGCTGGTGAACAATCTCACTGGCATGGGACATGCCGTTCTGCTCGAGCTGAACTTTGCCGATGGCTTCCATACTCAACACACGAAGCCCGTTATGGGCGTCGGTGAGGCGCAGCCCCGTAATGGCCCGAGTCATCAGCGCAGCTACCTTCAGAACAACCCGCTTCTTGATGCCTGGCTGTGTCCGTTTATCGAGAAAACGGGACCCATAAATCACCGAGATTCTTTTGCGCTGTGCAAGTTCGACCATCTCCACAGCATCTTTTACTCGGTGCTGCCCGTCCGCATCAAACGTGACGATGTGACTGGCGCCATGCCGGCTGGAGACGAAATCAAAACCTGTTTGAAGCGCAGCTCCTTGACCAAGATTCAGGGGGTGACGTAACACTCGGGCGCCAGCTTTTTCTGCCAGGGCTGCACTGTTGTCGCTGCTGCCATCGTCGACGCAGACAACGTGGGAAAACTCTGATCTCAATTGTTTGACCACAGCGGAAATCACTTCGGCCTCGTTAAACAAAGGCACAACCACCCACACGGACTTGATACTTTTCAAGGCGACAGGGGTGTGGTTAGAGTCGGACATCACCCGCTTATTGTGGCAGAGAGCCACTCACTACGCTCGCTCTCAGGCCATTGAGCCGATTAGGCTCAGGGTATGTTTGCTCCCCTCGAAGCCCCCATGAAGGACTTTGCGTGGGGCTCCATCGGGGCCATTTCTGCTTTTCGCGGCCAGGTTCTATCCAGCGCCATTGAAGCAGAGCAATGGTTTGGCGGCCACCCTCGGAGCGGCACCACGATTTTTCAGGGTGCTCGCGAAACTGACTTCAGCGGGTGGCTTGAAGAAACGGGGATTGAGTTTCCACTTCTGACGAAGGTATTGGCTGCCGTTCAGCCTTTGTCCATTCAAGTTCACCCGAGCGAAAAGCAAGCGAAAGAGGGATTCGCGGCAGAAGAAAAGCGAGTCCCCTTGCAAGTTTCTGAGTTGAGGAATTATTCAGACGCGTTCGCGAAGCCAGAACTCATAATTTGTCTCTCCCCTCAGTTCAGGGCTCTCGTTGGTTTTATCACAGCGGGAATGCTTGCACGGCGTCTGTTGCGCTGGGAAAAAGCGGGCCTTGATGTTTCTGCTCTGCACATTGTGAAAAGGCTGCTCGATCTGCCTCTTCGCGAAGGGGTCGAGTGGGCTTTGAGCGGGGATAGCGATGTGCTTCAGTGCGTTGCGGGACTCAGCGCCTGGTCTTTTGCGGATTTGGACCCATCCATGAACGGTGAAGTCCGTGATGAGCACCATGTGATGTCGACCCTGGCTGCGGCGCATCCTGGAGATCCGGGGATTCTCTTCGGTCTACTCATGCACCACATTTCGCTGGCACAAGGCGAAGCGCTCTTTGTGGACGCCGGCGTAGTTCACGCCTACCTCGACGGGATGGGATTAGAGGTGATGCTCCCTAGCGACAATGTGGTTCGAGCGGGACTCACCACGAAATATAGCGACCGGGACGAGTTTCTCTCGGTGGCCAGCTTGGAACCAATCTCTTCCCCTCCGTTTGTGGTCCCGCAAGACCACGGTGATTCGTTGCTTTATTCAGATTTCCCGGCCGGCTTTAGGGTTTATAGATTGTCGCAAGGGGCAGGTTTATCTCTCATTGACTCGCACGCGATTGTTTTGTCCGACGGCGCACGGGGGAAGGTAAGTGGAGCAGAATCTAGCGTAGACGTGACTCCCGGCCAGGTCTTTTTCGCCACCGCTTCGGAAGCAGGGTTGCGATTTGAAGGCGAAGGCGCGTTATGGATTGTGTGCCCTGAAGGGAAACAACCCTAAACCGAGCGCAGTGAACTTTCGTTTTCCACGAACCACCGGTACGCATCAGCAATTCCTGCACGAAGATCCCACGAGGGTTGCCAACCTAGGGCAGAAAGCCTGGAACTATCCAGCATCTTCCGGGGAGTTCCATCGGGCTTGTCCGAGTCGTTGCGCAGTGAGCCGGTGAAGCCCACAACATCGGCGATAGTTTCTGCGAGTTCTTTAATGGTCACTTCGCTCCCGGACCCAATATTGATGGTTTCTGCCTCGTCATAATGGAGGAGCAAAAACTCAACAGCGGAAGCGAGATCGTCCACGTGAAGAAATTCGCGAAGGGGCGTCCCGGTTCCCCAAATTTCTACGGAGTCAGCACCAGAGGTCACAGCTTCATGGAATTTTCGAATCAGCGCCGCAAGAACGTGAGAGTTTTCTGGGTGGTAATTGTCATTGGGACCATACAGGTTGGTGGGCATAGCCGATATCCATCGGTGGTGATGCTGACGACGCATGGCTTGGACTTGCAAAATTCCTGCGATCTTTGCAATTCCGTAGGCCTCGTTGGTTTCCTCGAGGGCCCCTGTAAGCAAAGCTGATTCTCTAATGGGCTGAGGAGCAAACTTAGGATAGATGCAGGACGAACCCAAAAACAGCAATCGATCAACACCTGCCTGGTGGGCTGCATCCATCAGATTGACCTGGATTTGCAAATTGTCACTCAGGAAGTCGGCTGGGTACGTGTTGTTGGCATGGATGCCCCCCACCTTGGCAGCGGCATCAATCACTACGTCCGGCGATATGTCTGTGAGGGCCGAGAGAGTTCGTGAGCGGTCTGTGAGATCAAGCTCGGATGAGGTAAAACCGATGAGGTTGCTGTACCCGGCTTTTTCGAAATGGCGCCAAATAGCGGAACCGGCGAGGCCGCGATGCCCAGCAATGTAGACCTTATCCGTAAGCTTCATGGTGTCCTAGCGTTGGTGAACAATCACTAGCCTAAAGCTCGAACCCAGGAAGGGAGCTCTATGTCTGCCCCCAGCGTCATGATTGTGCTTCCCACCCTGGGTCATCGCACAGAAACCCTCGAGTTAGCGCTTGCCTCTTGCGACGCCTTGGTAGGCGCTCTTTCGGCAACCGTGTATCTGGTGGCGCCCGCTTCCGCTACAGGAGCTAGGGCGCTGGGCGTCGCCTCCGGTGCAACCATCGTGGACGATCCTGGAGCGGGAATGGCGGAGGCAATAAATGCAGCGCTCGAAGCCGATGGGGAACACACCTATTACGTGTGGTTGGGGGATGACGATCTCTTGGTGAGCGAGGGCATCTCACGTGCGGTCGCCGCGCTCGATGAAGACTCTCACGCGGTTGTGGCCTACGGCCATTGTGACTATATGGACGCCCAGGGAAATTCTCTAGCCCTCAATCGTGCTGGCAAGCTTGCTCGGTTTGTCTTGCCATGGGGACCAAATTTGGTTCCGCACCCCGGAACGGTTATTCGACGCGATGCGATTGTGCGAGCCGGTGGTTTCACTCCCGGATACTCCTACGCCCTTGACCTCGATCTCTTCCTGCGTTTGCGAAAGCTGGGATCCTTTCTCCCCATTCCCGCTGTCACGGCACGATTTCGCTGGCACCCAGATTCGCTTACCGTTGCCGACCGACAGGCTTCCTCCAGGGAGGCAATGGCGATCAAGAAGAGTTATCTACCAGCCTGGCTAAGGTGGGCGTCCCCTCTGTGGCATTGGCCTGTTGCTTGGGCTTCCGCGCTGGCAGCACAGCGTTTGAGTGCCCGCGTGAAGAAGGGGACAGCCTGAAAACGGGTACCCTCGGGATATGACATGGCTAGTAACCGGCGGCGCCGGATATATCGGTTCGCATGTTGTTGAGGCGCTCGTTAAAGCAGGAGAGTCCGTTCTCGTCCTCGATGATTTTTCGACCGGTGTCCGAGCATTTGTCCCCGATGGTGTGGCTGTTGTCGAGGGCACCCTTCGGGATACTGCCTTAGTCGAGGGAGCCCTCCGCGGTCATAACGTAGAGGGTGTCATACACGTCGCCGGGTTTAAGTTTGCGGGCATTTCTGTCGAGAAACCGCTGCACACCTACGAGCAAAACGTGGTCGCCATGATGTCATTGTTGGAAGCGATGGACCGAACGAGCGTCACAAAAATCGTTTTCTCTTCGTCCTCGTCGGTCTATGGAAATGCTGCCTCCGGTGTCGTGAAAGAAGACCACCCTTTCAACCCCACATCGCCCTATGGCGAATCGAAAGTGATTGGTGAATGGTTATTGCGCAACCAAGGGGTAGCCAAGGGACTCACACATACAAGCCTTCGCTACTTCAACGTGGTGGGGTCGGCGAGCCCCTCCCTCCCCGATGTCAGCCCGTACAACTTGTTTTCGATGGTGTTTGCCGGACTAGAACGCGGCGAAGCTCCGGTGATTTTTGGTCGCGATTACGACACTCCCGATGGGACCTGCATCAGGGATTACATTCACGTTGCGGACCTAGCTCATGCTCACGTCGCAGCAGCCCAGAGGATGACCGTGGGCGAAGCAATTGAGCCTGCCTACAACCTGGGCAGTGGCACGGGAACATCGGTTGCAGACATGATGTCGACGATCGCTTTGGTAACCGGGAATGATTTCTCTCCCACCCGGGGAGCCCGAAGAGCCGGAGACCCCGCGCGCGTTGTTGCTTCGGGAGACCTTGCCACCCGGGATTTGGGGTGGGCCATGACTCATTCCCTCGAAGAAATGATCGCCTCGGCTTGGGAAGCCAGGAAGACAGTCGCCGTCCTTTAGCCCGGTGCCCTCGGTAGGGTAGTAAGCACTCGAGAACCCGGGAGAGCGTTGCCATGTCATTGAAGAATTCCACCATCCTTGTCACAGGAGGGACTGGTTCCTTCGGCCACGCCTTCGTGCCGATGGCGCTAGAGAAATATGACCCCGAACGCATCATTGTTTACTCGCGCGACGAGATGAAGCAGTGGGAAATGGCAAAGCTTTTTGAGGGCGATAAGCGGGTTCGGTTTTTCATTGGCGATGTGCGTGATCGTGACCGCCTCTATCGGGCGGTGGATGGCGTTGACTATGTCGTTCACGCGGCCGCGACAAAGATTGTTCCCACCGCCGAGTACAACCCCTTTGAAGCGGTCAAGACCAACATCCTTGGGGCTATGAACCTTATCGATGCGTGCATCGATAAGGGGGTCACGAAAGTGGTTGCACTCTCGACCGATAAGGCGAGCAGCCCCATCAATCTCTATGGGGCAACAAAACTTGCTTCAGACAAACTTTTCGTGGCGGGCAATGCCTACGCTGGCGCCAAAGACACGCGTTTTTCGGTCGTACGTTATGGCAACGTCATGGGGTCCAGGGGCTCAGTATTGCCTTTCTTCCGAGATGCCGCGAGCAAAGATTCGTCGCTTCCCATTACGGATGATCGAATGACGCGGTTCATGATCACGCTTGAGCAGGGTGTCGAGTTGGTATGGGAAGCTTTTGAAGACATGGTGGGCGGGGAAATATATGTTCGTAAAATTCCTTCGATGACCATCACCGATATCGCTGAGGCAGTGGCGCCAGGGAAACCTACCAAAGTGGTGGGTATTCGGCCAGGCGAAAAACTTCATGAACAGATGATTGGCGCTGAAGATGCTCCCAACACCTACGAATACGGTGACTTTTTCAAGATACTTCCCACTATCAACACGTGGTCTCCCGGAACCGACATGGTGAAGGGCGGGACACGAGTGCCCGAGGATTTCCTCTACACCAGCGATGCAAACTCCCAGTGGATGACGGTGCCTGAACTGCAGGGCTGGCTTAGTTCTCACTTCGGTGATGAGTCCGCCAATCGGGCTCCATCAGCCACCCACTAGGACAGTCATGAATGCCGGCGTGCAGGTAGTGATTCCCGCCAGGGGTGGCAGTACTCGGATTCCTGGCAAGAACCTCCTGCCCTTCAATGGTGCACCCATGATTCAGTGGCCCATTCGTGCAGCACTTGAGGCAGCGGGTGTTGATGCAGTGATGGTGTCCACTGACTCAGAGGAAATTGCGCGGGTTGGCTCAGATTGTGGGGCTGATGTTCCCTTTGTTCGGCCCAGCGAACTCGCCAATGACACGGCGGGCACGGCTCCGGTCATTCTGCACGCTCTCGCGGAGCAGAAGGTGTCAGATGAACAGCTCGTGATGTGTCTGTATCCCACGGCTCCGATCACAAGCTCCATGATTGATGAGGCAATTTCTCTTGCTCGCAAACATCCTGATGACATGGTCATCAGCGTGGGGCGCCATCGCTCGCCCCTCGAGCGCTCGCTCGTTGTGGCGGAGGGAGGAAAGATGGCTTTGGAAAATATCTCCGCGCTGTTCTCCAGAACCCAGGATCTTCCCCAAAGGTTCTTTGATGCCGGGAAGTTCTACGTTGCCACGGCAAAGATTTGGCGCGAGAGGGAGACGATGATGGCGAAGCCCTTTGTCCCCATGCTTTTGCCGGATTGGGCGAGTGTCGACATGGATGAACCAGATGACTGGGCTGTGGCAGAAGCACTCCATCGAGCATTTGTGCTGAACGCCTCGTGAAAGCGCTTGTCTTAGGCGCCTCAGGCTTTCTTGGTTCCTATGCCGGTTTTGCCCTCGATGCTGCGGGATGGGCTGTGACCGGTGTTTCTCGCAAGCCCGTTGGGTTTTATCCATCGGTGGCTCCCATCAAAGGGCTAGACGATGTTCCCCCATTGATTCGAGCGGGTAACTGGGATGTCGTCATCAACTGTGTTGCTCTGGCAAACCATGAAGCGTGTGAAGAAAAACCTGAAGAAGCGCGCCTGCTCAATATGGAGCTCCCTGCGCTCTGGGCAGCGGTTGCGGGTGAAAATTCAGCCCGATTTGTTCACTTTTCTACTGATGCGGTGTTTGATGGAAAAAGCAATGAGCCCTATGGGGAGGGCGATGTTGCTTCGCCTCAAAGCGTGTACGGGCAAACCAAACTTCAGGGTGAGCAGGCTGTTCTCGCCGCCAATTCGCAAGCCCTGGTATTTAGGACGAACTTCTTTGGCTGGTCACCCAGCGGCCAAAAGGGCATTCTCGATTTCTTTGCGCGAGGAATAGAAACAGGCACGGCGATGACGGGGTTTAGTGACTACATCGTGTCGAGTCTGTATATGGGGGACCTTTTCGAGCTTCTTGTCGAAGCGGTGATGAAAGAAGCCACCGGGCTCATCCATCTCACCTCCAGCACGCCACTGTCCAAATATGACTTCGGGGTTGCTGTTGCACAGGCGCTTCGAGGCGATGTGTCGCTTGTCCACCAGGGCTTACTGGCGGATCAGTCGATGCTCGGCAACCGGGGGCATAACCTGGGATTGTCGGTAACAACATTGCACGAAGTACTCGGTCATCTCATTCCTTCCACTATCCAAGGAATCGCCCGAGCACTCGCGGAACGGAAAGCAGTCATGGATTACTTTGGTGGCATGGGCACGGAACAGAAATAGGTGGGTATGAAAATAGGCTCGAAAACTTTGGGAGCAGAACACCCCACGTATTTCATCGCGGATATTGCCGCTAATCACGATGGGAACTTGGAGCGCGCGCTCGAGTTGATGACGCTGGCGGCATCTGCCGGTGCTGATGCGGCAAAGTTCCAGCATTTTCGGGCCGACCATATCGTCAGCGACAAAGGGTTTCGGGAACTCGGCGGGCAGCAGTCACACCAGTCCAGCTGGAGTAAAAGTGTCTACGAGGTGTATCAAGACGCGTCTCTTCCGTGGGAATGGACCAAACCCCTCGCCGATCACGCGAAGGCAATCGGTATCGATTTCTTTACCAGCCCCTATGACATCGAAGCGATTGACTTCGTCGATGAATTTGTTCCCGCATACAAGATTGGATCGGGCGACATCACCTGGCTCGAAGCAGTTGACCATATTGCTTCCAAGGGGAAACCCGTGATCCTCGCTACCGGGGCGGCAACACTGGAAGAAGTCGATAACGCGGTGGCGACTATTGCCCGCCACGGGGTTTCGTATTCCGTCATGCAGTGCAACACCAATTACACGGGTGTTTCGGAGAACATGAACCACATCCATCTCAACGTGTTGAACACCTATCGAGAGCGATACCCGGATGCCCTGTTGGGTCTCTCGGATCACACCCACGGCGATGTGACCGTGTTGGGGGCCGTTGCTTTGGGCGCCAGGGTGGTGGAGAAGCACTTCACCAACGACATTACTCAAGTGGGCCCCGACCATCACTTTTCGATGACCCCGGTGAGCTGGCGCGAGATGGTCGAGCGCACACGCGAATTGGAGGCAGCACTTGGAAGCGGCCTAAAAGTTGTGGCGGAGAATGAAAAGGAAACGGTCGTCATCCAGCGACGTGGCCTCCGTTTTGCCGGCCCACTGAAGGCAGGCACCCCTATTGCTGCAGAGCATCTGGTGGCATTGCGGCCAGCAACGCCAGGAATCATCACTCCTGACCACCTTGAGGACGTGGTGGGGAAAACTTTGATCAAAGATGTCGAGTTCCATGAGATGGTCACCCGAGAGCACCTGTCCTGACCGTGTCAGCCAAGAGATGGGTGTTTGTCACCGACAGGGCGGATGCTCATGGCGCCAGGTTTGACCGCCTATTCGCTGGACTAAGCGATTCTTATGAACTTCTTTCTCTCGCCTTGGATGATGCGGGCGAAATCAGCGTTCGCGATTCCGGAAAGACTTTTTCTGGGTGGAGTGCGGTTCGGGACTACCTCAAAAGCGCAGACGTAGTAATTTCTGGGCCACTAGATAGCGTCAGTATCCCCCTTTCAGGCGGGGACTATTCCCATGTGGGGATTTCGTGGGCAACCGATGTCATGGTCAGTGCAGCGGGTTCTTCCGCGGTGAGAGCGAGCCTTTCGGAAGCACTCGAAGGGATGCACGCTGTCGTTACCGACAATTACGCCACGGAGAATGCCCTGATTGCCTTGGGAATGAGGGAATCGGCGATTATCCGTGTCCCCTGGGGACCAGAGAATCACCGGCCAGATATCCCACCGAAGTCTGCTGCCAGCGTTCGAGAGCAAGTGGGTGTGGGACAGGACCAAACCCTTTTGCTCTATCCCAGGTCTCTCGAGCCACATTATGACCCGATGGTTTTCGTAGCGGCGCTTGCCGAGATTGTTTCTTCCCACCCTCAGGTGGTCGCTGTCTTAGTGGAGTCGGGTTCTGGCGTACCTGAGGCTAAAGAGGCGATCACGCACCGGGGAATCAATGATTTCGTGCGCTGGGTTCCACTGCAAAGCCCTGATGCTTTCTCCTCCCTCTTACAGGCCGCGGATGCTGTTGTGGTCACCCCTAAAACCGATGGAACCTCCGTCACGGTCATGGAGGCAATGTCGCAAGGAACCCCCGTCGTGTGCTCCTTAACCCCTGGGTCCGCCGAATGGATCAGCGAAGGAATTACCGGATGGTCTTTTGCCGTGGGGGATTCCGCCGGCCTGGTTATGGCTCTTGAAAAATTCTTATCTTCACCACCAGAGGAAGTATTAGCAGTCACCTCGCGGGCGAAGAGACTCGTCGAATTAAGGGCTGGCTGGGTGAGGTCATCTCAGACTCTTGCTGATGCTCTGGGCCCCCTTTTGTAGCGTGAGACCAGTCAACCTAAACGCTCACCTGAGTGTTCGACACGCCCGGACTTGACGGGAGCGAATTACAGCGGTGTAATTGGGGTCAACCACATGTCGGAGGCCGGTTGACGGCGGTAAAGGAGCCCAAGTGAGCGAGTATCGGAATTCCGTTCCCGACAACTGGTTCGTTGACCCCGCCGCTCTGGGGGTTCCCGGTGTGCGACGCGTTGAAGACGACGAGGGTGCCCTTTCCTGGCAAGCCGATGCGCTGTGCGCTCAAACGGACCCTGAAGCGTTTTTCCCCGAAAAAGGTGGCTCCACCAGGGACGCCAAGAAGATTTGTGGCCAGTGCGAGGTGAAAGCCGAATGTCTGGAATACGCTCTCTCCAACGACGAGCGCTTTGGCATTTGGGGTGGCCTCTCCGAGCGTGAGCGGCGCCGTCTGCGCAGACGCGCCTAGCCGGTTCTGATGCGCTCTCGCATCGATGCGGTTCTGGTTGTTCGCAGAGGTGGCGAACAACTTTCTCGCGCGCTGGAAGGCTTGAAGGAACAAACCCTCCCGCCAGAAAGCCTTCTCGTCGCTGATCTGACTGGGGATCGGTCTGTGGCCGATGAGTTTTCTCAGGGCTTTGAGAGCCTCCCGTTTCCGGTAGAAACGCTCGTTCTACCCCCGAGGACAAGTTTTCCTCTCGCGATACAGGGGGCACTCGATCACCTTCACCCCGGCGAAGGGACAATCGAATCTGACCGTTGGTTGTGGCTACTTCGGGATGACATCGTTGCCAGACCCTCTGCTCTGGGTTATCTTGCGGCGAGCGTTGATGGAGCTCCCTCTATCCGGGTGGCGGGCCCTAAGCAGCGGCTTTCTGATCGTCCAGGGTTTCTGCGCGAACTGGGGGAGACGTTGACCCCGATGGGGCAACGAGTAGCTTTGGCGGAGCGCGAACTGGATCAGGCGCAATATGACCGCCTGAGCGATGTGCTTGCGGTGGGCGAAGCTGGAATGTTGATACATGCTGACACCCTGCGATTGACGGGGGGTTTTGACGAGGCGTTGCCAGGCCTCGATGCGGGCCTCGATCTCTGCGTGCGGGTGAGACTACAAGGACACCGCATTGTCGTTGTCCCTCGAGCTGTGGTGGATGTGGAATCGAGTTCTGCGGACTGGAACGCGGGAAAGAAACTCCCCGGTGCCACACATGATTACCTATCTCTCCGAGCCTGGCTGTATCGAAGGCTTGTCTACACCCCGTTGTGGGCCTTTCTTCCGCTTCTGTTGGCGATGCTTCCCTGGTCGGTCATCCGCGCTGCGGGCCAATTGGTAGCGAAACGACCCGACCGGATGTTCTCCGAAGTGTCAGCTGCACTGGCTGTCCTGGTTCAGCTTCCTTCCGTCCTGAGTGCCCGGAAAAAGCTCAATGACGCCCGCACCACCTCGTGGGAGGCCATTGACGCCCTGCGGATGGGCTCTCGTGATGTCGCGAAAAAGCGGGCCATTGCGCGGGAGGAGAAATGGGCAAAGCGAGAAGAACAAGAGGGGGCTGAACCCTCGCCACGGGCTCTGCCACAACTGCCGTGGCTGGTCTTGGCGCTGGTGGCGGTTGCCGGCGCCGTGTTCGGTCCATGGTGGGGTTCCACGGCGCTCATTGGTGGTGGAGCGCTTCCGCTCGCCGCGACAATCCAGGACGCGTGGGCCCAGGCCTGGTCCCTGATTCCCACCCAATGGGGATTTGATGCCTCTGCCCTTCCCGCTGACCCCGCCGCTCTTCTGTTTGCTCTGCTGGGGTCCCTCACCTGGTGGGCTCCCTCCACCTCCGTTGTCTATCTTTTCGGTGTTGCCATTCCTCTTGCAGGCACCATCGCCTGGTGGGGTTTTTCCCACCTCTTTCGCCAGTCGTTTGTCACGACAGTCTCGGCGTTGCTGTGGGCGCTAAGCCCCACTTTTCTTGTGGCCATTTCCGAGGGCCGAATCGGTGCGGTCATGGCTCACCTCGCGCTTCCCTGGTTAGTCGGTTCGCTCTTGAGCGCCCACCAATCGTGGCAAAGGGTGGGGACAGCCTCCTTAGCCGCAGTTGTGGTCACCGCCAGCGCACCGGTGCTATTCCCCGCTGTCATCCTTGGGGTGGTCGGGTTGGTCATCGTCCGAGGCTGGGGTAAGCCGCTGGCCATGTTCACCGGGGTTCTGCCCTTTGTGTTGATCCCCTCGCTGTTGCTTGCAGCACCGCGTTTCTTCTTCTGGTGGAGCCAAGGAAACGGCGCATGGTGGGAAAACTGGGGCATTTTGTTTGCCGATCCCGGTGTCCCAGCGAGTTATTCTTTGGCACCGTGGTGGCAGATGATGTTGGGCATTCCCAGCACTCTTCCCTCGGCGGGAGCACTTGGCGCTGGGCTCGCAACCCTTGCCATCATGGCGGGGACGGGTGTGCTCCTGGTCACAGCAATCGCTTCGCTCGCCCTGGGTAAGCCTCGGGCCAGCGCCGGTTTCGCAGGTTTGTTTTCCCTGGGTCTCGTGACAGCAACCAGCGCGCCAGCGCTGTTTTCTGGTTATGACGGCGGGGCGCCCGCTTTTGTGTGGCCTGGCACCGGAGTGTCCCTGCTGGTTCTGGGTGTTCTGATCGGGGCGGGCTCGCTGCTTGATCGAGTCGTATTTCAGGATGCTGTGGGCAATTTCTTGTCCGGGGGTGCCCAATGGTGGGCGCGGGGCACGGTGGGTGTGGTGGTGGCTGCAAGCTTGGTAGCGCCGGTACTGGTGGGAATGCAGGTGTGGACACACCAGTCTCCCGTCGTGCCTTCTGAGGCTGCGCGCACCGTTCCAGCATTTGTCGCTGCAGAGTCCGCCCTGATGCCCCAGGTAGGGACACTCGTTATTGAGCCAGCGGGCGAGGGTTATCGCGTCTCGCTTCGTCGAGGTGCTGGTGACAGCCTGTCCAGTGCATCAACTCTGCTGCGCGCGCCATCCCAGGGCCTCTCTCAATCAGATGAAGACCTTGCGCGTCTCTCCGCGATGCTGATTCGTCCAAGCTCTGCCACACCACTTCCGCTACTTCAGAAATACGGGATTCGGTTTGTGTTCTTACAAGATGCCAGCGACTCTGAAGCCGCGCTTTCGCTCTCACTCCAGCCAGGCCTTGTGAGTGCGAGCACGGTGGGACAGGGGCAACTCTGGCAGGCGCCAGAGGTGACCGTGCCAGAAGCCAGTGACCAAACCACCTCTCTCAATCTTTGGAATCAACTTTTCCTGATCGCCGTTGCCATGGTGGCCATTTTGGCGATTCCCACGGAGCGTCGGGTTCGGGCTACCTCAGACATCAGGGATGATGCTTTGCCAACGCTCGGGGAGGAAACCTCGGATGATGTCTGATCACACTCCGCAACACGGTGCGAGGAATCTCGCTCTTCGCACCATCACGGCGATTGTCTCCACTCTTCTTCTGGCCCTCTCCATCGGGCTCGTGGCAGTGGGTTTACCGGTCGGGATTGTCAACGCTTTCGAAGGCCCCAAACCGCCAATTGCCAGTATTGAAGTCGTTCCGGCGGAGCCGGATCGGATGCTGGTGTGTATGGGCCCGGCGCTCTCTTTTGGCAGCCAGAGCGCATCAGCGGTGGGCTACGGGCCAGCAACCGAGACGATCGCAGGCTCCGACACTACGGTGACGCCGATTCTTGACACCAGTGTGGTGGATGGCTTTTCTTTGGAGTCTGCTCTCATTGCTGAGCCCCCTGTCGTGGTGTCCCAACCGGTGGACAGTGGTTCCCTTGCCGCATCTAGTTCCCAGACCCTGAACAACTTGAATGTCACAGGACTTGCCACCTCGGAATGCCAAATTCCCTCTCGTGACGCGTGGCTGGTGGGGGGAGAAACCACAGTGGGTCGACAAACCGCGCTATCGCTGATTAATCCCTCGGATATCCCCGCCCTGGTCGACATCTCTGTGTGGGGTGAAACAGGCCCCATCGTGGCGCCCCTGGGGCGGGGGATTTTGGTTGCTCCGATGTCCCAGCGAGTGCTCTCTGTTGCGGGATTGGCTCCCGAGGAGCGCTCACCGGTATTGCGGGTGACTAGTGCTGGTGTGGGAATTGTTGCGACACTGCACTATTCCATCTATCGCGGTCTCGAAGCAGATGGGTTGAGTGTGATGGGTTCCCAGCCAGGCCCCAGCACGGAAAGAGTGATTACCGGGGCCTATTCGCCCCCGGAGGAAGTCTCGGGGCCTATTCGCGGAAAAGATGGGTATCAGGATTTTGGAGCCATCGTGAGGCTTCTTTCACCCGATGAAGATACCCGTGCGCAGGTAACCGTTGCCCTTGTAGGAGCGGAGCCCTCAATGATCACCGTGGATCTGGTGGCCGGTGAGACCAAAGACCTCTTACTGGATGAATTTGGCAGCGGTGATCTAGCCCTTCTTATTCAATCGTCGGCCCCCGTGGTCGCATCGATTCGAACCAGCGTGGGGACTGACCAGCGAACCGACACCGACTGGGCGGGAAGCGCCCCGCTGATTATCGGAGAAACGGCCTTTGCAGTGCCCGCGGGGGGCGAGGCCAGGATTTCTCTAGTCAACCCGGGGACGGAGGACATCTCGGTGAGCCTTGATGGCAGAGACGTTTCCGTTCCGGCTCGCTCGCTCGCAACTCGGCCAGTCTCGCCTGGCGGCCATGAACTTTCCTCCACCCTGCCGGTGTATGCAGGTCTTTCGCTTCGGGGTGAAACCGTCATCGATAGCGTGATGGTGCTGCCCACGCCGGAGCGACAAGGCTCAGTTTTTGTGAGCGTTCGGTAACGCTTCACTTCGCGAGGGCACGCTTGTGTTTCTGATTAGGCTTGAACCATGACCACCAAAGCGCTTTTCGACATTGTCAAGACCTATGACGTTCGCGGGCTTGTCGAAACCCAATTGACACCCGAGGTGTCGAAGGCGTTGGGCGCTGCGTTTGTCGATGTGATTTCTGGGCCCGGTGTCGATGTAGTGGTGGGACACGACATGCGAGACTCTTCGCCGCTCCTTGCTGCTGCCTTTGTTGAAGGAGTGTTATCCCAGGGTGGCGGTGTCAAAAACATAGGCCTTTGCTCCACCGACATGGTCTATTTCGCCTCGGGTTCCTGGGATCTCCCTGCGGTGATGTTTACGGCAAGCCACAATCCCGCCAGCTATAACGGTCTGAAGTTCTCCCGGGCTCGAGCTCAAGGCATCAGCATGGACACGGGCCTGTCGTCGATTCGCGACCGCGCGGTGGAGTTTTTGGCGGGCACCGCGCCCTACGGAGATGGTGTTGGCGAGGTGGAGTCACTCTCGGTTCTGGCGGACTACGCCGCGCACCTCACGAGCCTGGTTCCTCTGCAGGGTGAGCGACCCCTTCGCATCGTGGTCGATGCGGCCAACGGGATGGCGGGATTGACGGTGCCTGCCGTCTTTGGAGAAGCCCGCGGTATCGAGATTATTCCGATGTATTTTGAGCTGGATGGTAGTTTTCCCAACCACGAAGCTAACCCTCTCGAGCCCGCCAACCTCGTCGATCTTCAAGCCGCTGTCCTGAGGGAACACGCTGATCTCGGGTTAGCGTTTGATGGGGATGCTGACCGGTGTTTCGTCATCGATGAGTTAGGACAACCGGTGACACCGAGTGCGGTGGCAGCGATGGTGGCCAAGCGGGAAATAATCCGAGTTCGTAACTCGGGAGAAACCGGACCTATCCCTGTGCTCCACAACCTGCTGTGTTCGCGGACTGTGGCAGAAATCATTGCTGAAAATGGTGGTGTCCCAATCAGGACGAGGGTGGGACACTCACTGATCAAAGACCAGATGAAAAAAACGGGTGCCATTTTTGGTGGCGAGCATTCCGCCCATTACTACTTCGCAGAGTTCTGGGGTGCCGATAATGGAATGTTGGCGGCGTTACACGTGATTGCCGAAGTGCGCGCAAGAACAGAAGCGCTCTCCACGATTGCGCAGGAATATTCCCGCTATGTGGAAAGTGGCGAAATCAACACCACCGTCAAGGACCAAGAACTCGTGATTGCGAAGATTCTCGATGTTTTTGGCTCGCGTGGCGAGCAGGACTCGCTCGACGGGCTCACGATGTCAGGTGTCACACCCGAGGGTTGGTGGTGGCTCAACGTTCGAGGTTCGAACACCGAACCGCTGTTGCGCCTCAATGTGGAAGCAGAGACTTCTTCCCTGATGCAGTCGGTCCGGGACGAGGCGTTAGCGCTGATTCGCGCCACAGGATAACCCGCTTGCGTTAACCGGATTCGCGCCACGGGATAACCCGCTTGCGTTAACCGGATTCGCACAGCTTAATTCATGTGAGAATAGCTGAATGCTGACTCTTACCCCACTCCAATACCGCGTTGCCGATTTGTCTCTCGCCGAAGCTGGTCGTCACCAACTTCGTCTTGCCGAGCACGAAATGCCAGGCCTGATGGCCTTGCGCGAAGAATTTGGTCCCCATCAGCCCCTGAAGGGTGCTCGCATTGCGGGTTCTCTCCACATGACCGTTCAGACCGCAGTTCTGATTGAGACTCTTGTCGCACTGGGTGCAGACGTTCGTTGGGCCAGCTGTAACATTTTCTCCACCCAAGACGATGCTGCCGCTGCCGTGGTGGTTGGTCGAGGAACACCAGAAAGCCCCGAAGGCACCCCCGTGTTTGCCTGGAAGGGCGAAACGCTTGAAGAGTACTGGTGGTGTACGGAGCAGATTTTTGACTGGAGTGATAGCGGGCACAGCGGTCCGAACATGATTTTGGACGACGGTGGCGATGCCACCCTCCTGGTCCATAAGGGAGTTGAATTCGAAAAAGCGGGTGCTGTTCCAGCACCTGCCGCTGGCGATCCTGGTGAATGGAAAGTGATTCTCGACGTTCTCACGAGAAGTCTTCCCGCAAACCCCTCCAGGTTCACCGACATCGCCGCTGACATCTTGGGCGTAACGGAAGAAACCACCACCGGAGTTCATAGGTTGTATGAATTCTTCAAAGAGGGAAAGCTTCTCTTCCCCGCCATCAACGTCAACGACTCGGTCACGAAGTCCAAATTTGATAACAAATATGGCGTTCGCCACTCCCTCATCGATGGCCTCAACCGCGCCACGGACACCTTCATGAGTGGGAAAGTCACCTTTGTCTGTGGCTATGGCGATGTGGGTAAGGGCTCAGCTGAGTCCCTCCGGGGCCAAGGCGCCAGGGTGATCGTGTCAGAAATTGACCCCATCTTGGCTCTGCAAGCAGCGATGGATGGATACCAGGTTGCGAAATTGGAATCGGTGATCGACAAGGTCGATGTTCTCATCACCGCAACCGGAAACCTGGGCGTGGTGACCGTGGATCACATGCTGGCGCTGAAGCACCAAGCAATTGTGGCCAACGTGGGTCACTTCGACAACGAAATCGACATCGAGGGACTCGAGTCTCTTGCCGGTGCGACTCGCGTGGAAATCAAGCCACAGGTTCACGAATGGCAGATGCCTAACGGTCGAAGCATCTTGATGCTGAGTGAAGGCCGCTTGATGAATCTGGGTAACGCCACAGGGCACCCCAGCTTCGTGATGAGCAACTCCTTCACCAATCAGGTCCTTGCTCAAATTGAGGTGTTCACCAACGGAGCGGCTTATCCCCTCGGTGTTCATATGTTGCCCAAGCACCTGGATGAAAAAGTAGCCAGACTGCATCTGGATGCATTGGGGGTTGAACTCACCGAGCTCAGCGACCAACAGGCCGCCTACATCGGGGTTCCCAAGCAGGGCCCCTACAAGGTTGAGCACTACCGCTATTAGAAGAGAGTTAGCTCTTGTAGGCTTGGGCGCTATCGAGATACCCCTCGGGAGCGCCGATTGGAGCCAGTCATGACTGCTCGCATTTTGGTGGTCGACGACGACGTCGCCCTGGCTGAAATGATCTCTATTGTCTTGCGGGGCGAAGGTTATGTGCCGATTCAAGCCTTTGATGGCAAAGAGGCCCTAGATCTATTTCCCGACGCGAAGCCTGACCTTGTTCTCTTAGACGTCATGCTCCCCGGCCTCGATGGAATTCAGGTGTGCAGCGCTATACGAGAAATGAGTGGGGTGCCGGTCATTATGTTGACGGCGAAGGGAGACACCACCGATGTGGTCCGGGGGCTTGAAAGCGGCGCCGATGACTATGTGGTGAAGCCCTTCAACCCGAAAGAATTAGTTGCCCGGATCCGCACCAGACTGCGCCCCACGAGCGCGAGCGTTGCGCGGGTGATCGTGGTGGGAGACGTGACCATCGACGTGCCCGCGCATGAAGTGACGCGCGGAGAAAGCCGCGTTAACCTCACCCCGTTGGAATTTGAGTTACTCGTGACCTTGGCACTCAAGCCCGAGCAAGTATTCACCCGCGAGATGCTCCTCGAGCAGGTGTGGGGATATCACTACAAAGCAGACACGCGACTGGTTAACGTCCATGTTCAGCGCTTGCGGGCCAAAGTAGAGCAGGACCCTGACAACCCGGTCATCGTGCAAACAATCAGGGGTGTGGGCTACCGAGCTGGTGCGAGTGTGAAGGCAGCTGACGAAGCGCCATGATGAGAGCCCTCTGGCGGGCCTTCCTCCAAGGACTTGCGGCACCCGTGGACATGTGGCGGAGCTCCCTACTGGCGCGCACTGTCACCCTCACGGTGGGATTATCGGGTCTCGCGGTGACCCTTATTGGCGGATATATGTCCCTCACCATCGCGGATAACTTGTTCGCCGGGCGCACCGACCAGATTTTGGGCGAAACGACCCGCGCAGCAACCGTTGCCCAGACGCTTTTTGACAATTCGGTCACAGCGGCGGGGACGATTGATGTGGAAACGGCAAACACCACTGCGCAAACCGCTATTCGTTCGGCTCAATCAAGCCCTGGCGGTAGCGGCTTCGCCCTGTTGAGAACCCCGGGGCAAATCACCAACCAGACCATGACCTCCACCTCTACCGCTGGCCTCGATCTTTCGGTGGTGTCGAGTGGACTGCGTGCCCAGGTGGTAGGTGAACCCTCCCAATTGCACTATCAGTCCGTGTCTCTTGGAGCAGAGGCTGCCGTGCCAGGAATTGTCGCTGCGGCCTCCTTGCAAGTGCCAAGCTCTGGCCAATACGAGTTGTATCTGGTCTATGACTTGAGTGATGTGCAAACCACGTTGACGGAGATTCAACAAACCCTGATTGCGGGGTCGTTGGCACTGGTGGGCGCCATCGGCTTGGTCACGTTCTTTGTCGTGCGACTGACGATTGATCCGATCCGCCGCGCAGCGCGCACGGCGGAGCGATTAGCGCAGGGTTTTCTTGAAGAACGTCTCACCGAAAGCGGTGAAGATGTGATTGCTGTTCTCTCCCGGTCCTTCAATCGCATGGCGCAGAGCATGGAAAGCCAGATTGTGCGACTCGCCAATCTCTCGCAAGTACAGCAGCGATTTGTGTCAGACGTGTCCCACGAGCTCCGCACCCCATTGACCACGATTCGCTTGGCAGGTGATGTGTTGTTTGCCCAGCGTGAGGGCTTCAGTGCAGAAAATGCTCGAACCATTGAGCTTTTGCTCACCCAGATTGAGCGTTTTGAAATCATGTTGACCGACCTCCTGGAGATGAGTCGCTACGACGCGGGTGCCGTTGCTCTGGAAGTGGAAGAAACCAATGTGGTGCCGCTCATTGAAGACTGTTTAGACCAGCTGGGACCGCTTGCGCGAGAAAAAGGGTCTGAGTTATTGGTCGAAGTGCGTGGCGGCTATGGGGAATCCGAAGTGGACCAGCGGAGGATCCGGCGTATCGTGCTGAACTTCGTGGGCAATGCCATCGATCACGGCGAGGGTCGCCCGATTGTCACCTACATCGACTCCAACGAAGAAGCGTTGGCCATAGCGGTGAGGGACTGGGGAATGGGGATGACCGAAGCTCAAACTCAGCGCGTCTTCGACCGGTTTTGGCGAGCCGATCCTTCACGCCAGCGGACCACCGGAGGCACCGGCCTCGGTCTTGCTATTGCCCAAGAAGACGCTGTCGCACACGGCGGGCGAATCGATGTGTGGAGCAAAGAAGGCGAAGGTACCTGCTTTAGATTGACGATTCCCCGGATCCCCCTAGATTCCTGGCAGGTGTCACCCTTGCCTCTACCCCCGGAGGGTGTCGAAGACCCCTCCGGTGCGGTCACGGGAGCGCTTCCCCAGCAGGCGCAACCATGAGGACATTCTTCGTTTGTTTCGTCATGGTCGCACTCCTTGCCTCCTGCACCACAATCCCCCAACAGGGGCCCGTGATGTCTTCGGATTTCAGTCCGCGGGTGACCTCTGACGGGGTTGATGTGTTGCCCCCGGGCCCCTCTGCCGGCGCAACCCAGGATGACATTTTGGCGGGATTCATGGCAGCGGGAGCTGCTGCCCAAGATAACTATCGTGTCGCGAGGAGTTATCTCAGTGCCGAGGCGCAAGATTCATGGAATCCCAATGCGGTTGCTTACATTCGAGCAGGTGAACCAGAAGTCACCTTAGGCGGTGCAAACATAGCCAGCTATGTCCTTTCGGTGGGGGCGAGTGTTGATGAGTTTGGCCGGTATTTTGACTCCCCCGAGGCGCCAGCGCAAAGCTTCGAGTTTCAGTTCGTTCTCGAAGAGGGCGAGTGGCGAATTAGTGCGCTTTCTGACGGGGTCGTGCTGAGCCAGGCGGCCTTTAGGGAAGCCTTCACCAGTTATCGCCTGTATTACTTTTCCACGGGGTATCGCGAACTTGTTGCTGACGTTCGGTGGTTTGCCAGCCGGGGAGAAGTTTCCACCAAAATAGTGCGGGCACTCTTGGCAAAGCCGACCTTCTGGTTGGACCAGGGGGCCACCATTTCTGCACTCCCCGAGGGAACCGGCCTTGCGCTCACGCCCATCCCTGTGACGGAGGGGGTGGCAACGGTGGATCTCACCACCCAAGTGTTGGGGGTTGAGGACATCACCCGCTACCGGATGCTGGTCCAGCTGACGGCGAGTTTGCAACAGGTCCAGGGAATCTCTTCGGCAAGAATTTCGGTCAATCAAAATGAACTCGTTATCCCTGCCCTAGGGTCGGAAACCCCCACCCTCGCCACCGGGCGAGATTCGCGTCTTGTTGTTTTGGCTAATCGGAGTTTTGGCTATCTCCAGGGGGGCAGGGTCGAACCCCTAGAGCAGCTTTCTCTGGCGGTGGCGACACTCATTCCCGAGGAAATTTTCTACTCATCCCGCTTCAATCAGGCTCTCGCGACCCGACCTGATGGTCTGTGGCGCGTGGGAATGAGTGGCGAGCCGACACTCCTGGATGATCGGGTCGACCTTCTGAGAGCGGTCGTGGATTCGTGTGGCTTTACCTGGTCATCCAGTGCGAACCCCACAGAAGAAACGATTCGGTTATTCACGCCGGATGGCGAATTCACGACCCTCGGGCTGGACCTCGGTGCTGACTCGTCACTGGTGTCCCTGGAGTTAGCGCGCGATGACACACGGCTCCTCTTGCTGGTTCAAACCCAGACAGGGGTGCGGGCTCTTCTGACGGCGGTCACTCGCGATGAGGACTGTGTGCCCGAGGCGCTGAGTGATTTTATTGAGTTGGGGCCACTAGAGGGAATCGGGGTGGATGCTGCCTGGATCGATGACTCAGCGGTCGCGGTTGTAGTGGAAGACCCACTGACCCAGCAAGGCGAAGTTCTCGTCTTTGACACAGGCGGAAGTTCTTCCTCCCTGGGCCAGCCGACCAAGCCGGTCACCCTTGTGGGGGGAATCGGAGGGGTTTCTGGTCTCCGGTTGCTCTCCGAGGATGGCATCATCTATCAACCTCGGGGTAATGGGTGGCAAGCCACCACCGATAGGGCTGACGTATTGGCCACGCAGCGCTAACTGTCCACAATCAATCGGCTTGTCGCTCGGCAGCAGGCAGGCCGGTGTGGGAGAGACCCCGGTGAAGTAATCCTCTAGCGTCATCGCGTGCAATGGCGAGAGTGGGTGGCAGACCTCTTTGAGCTCTTGGCACCCATTGCGTGTCCAGGGTGTGGCGCGAAGAAGGTAAGCATCTGTTCTCATTGCCAGGCCGTGCTCAATCAGGACCCCATGATTCTCGAACACAGCGTTTCGATTCGTGATCGTCGAATCCCTGTGCTTTCAGGTGGTGTGTATGAAGGGGTGCGCCAATCAGTGATGGTGAATTTCAAAAACGGATCCCAATACACACTCGCCAAGCCCCTCATGAGTGGGCTTGTGGCGGCCATGGGCGCTTCCGCCTCTCTTACAGAGGCCGCGATAAACATCGCACCCATTCCATCGTCGCTGCGGGGAATGTGGAACAGAGGATACGCGCCATCTCTCCTCCTCGCACAAGCGCTCGGCCATTCAACGAAGGCGATCCTGTCGAAGAGGTTGGTGGTCCAACGCTGGCGGATGGGGCTTGCCTTTCACGCCAGAAAGCCTTCGAGCACACGAACATCACGGCTACAGAGAAGCAGCCGTGATGTTCGCATTACCCGCCGGGGGAGGGGTGAGAAGCTGGTGCTCCTCGATGATGTGTTGGTCACCGGAGCAACGGTTCGAGCAGCTGCCACCGCCTTGATGGACGCTGGCTACATTGTGGTGGCCGTTGTGGTGGCGGCGCATGTTCCCGAAGAGAATTCCTCAAGCCGCCTCAAAGCAAACGGGGCTACCCTGGGGGCACGTCACCGAAGACGCCCGCCGATTTTGAGGAGGACCTGATGGACATTACTCTCGCCGCCCACAACGTTGCTATCCCGGAGAGATTTCGCGACTATGTTTCGGAGAAATCAGACAAAGTGGTGGCGCTTGCCGATCGCGGAAAGACGCTCCAGGTGAAGGTCTCTCGAGAAAACTCCAGCAGAGGCCCCGCCTCCGAGGACGTTGTGGAACTCACCGTGATTGGCAAAGGCCCCGTCATTCGAGCGGAAGCGCGCTCCAACGACAAATATGTCGCGTTTGACCAGGCGCTAGATCATCTCCTTACCCGTTTGCGCAGGGCGAAAGACAAAAGGATGGTCCACCACGGCAGGCAACGCCAGGAATCGCTGAGTGAACTGAGCGCCAGCGGGTTTAGCGATATCGATGTCACCCCCGCGAGCGTCGAGGTGTTGCGCAGTGTTGCAACCGGGAGTATCCCCGTGGTGGCAGAGGGAACCCAGGAGGCCTCAGAAGAGGGGGATACCCCGGTCGTTATCCGGAGGAAAGTATTCCCCGCACAAGCGATGAGTGCCGAGGAGGCCCTCGATCACATGGAGCTTGTGGGGCATGATTTCTTTTTGTTCATGGATTCCGAATCAGCCGCCCCCAGTGTTGTCTATCGGAGGAAAGGCTGGGACTACGGAGTTATTTCGCTCCAGTCGTAGTCGATACCAGGTGCTGGTTGGTAGAATGCGTTTGTTGTTCCTAGGGTTTTCATCGCGTAAGGCGAGGTATTAAGTGGCGAATGTATTTGAGCGTTTTCTTCGCATGGGCGAAGGACGGGTCCTTCGGAAATTGGCCTCTCAAGCGAGTGCCGTCAATCTGCTGGAGGAGGACTTTTCTCACCTCAGTGACGATGAGCTTCGCGCGGAAACCGAGGAGCTGCGGTCCCGTTATTCTGCAGGGGAATCCCTTGATGACTTACTTCCTGAAGCTTTTGCTGCTGTTCGTGAAGCCTCCAAGAGGACCCTGGGTCTTCGCCACTTTAATGTCCAGCTAATGGGTGCTGGAGCCCTTCACCTGGGGAACATTTCTGAAATGAAAACTGGTGAGGGAAAAACTCTCGTGGCGACTCTTGCCGCCTATTTGAATGCAATCCCAGCCCGGGGTGTTCACATTGTCACAGTGAACGACTATTTGGCCCAGTATCAATCGGAGCTGATGGGCAGGATTTTCCGCGCCCTAGGGATGACCACGGGATGCATCATTTCTGGTCAAACACCAGATGAGCGGCGTTTGCAGTATCAAGCGGACATCACGTATGGGACAAACAACGAGTTCGGGTTTGATTATTTGCGCGACAATATGGCTCTGCAACAGTCAGATATGGTTCAGCGCGGCCACTATTTCGCCATTGTGGATGAGGTGGACTCCATCCTCATCGATGAGGCCAGAACACCGCTCATTATTTCCGGCCCCGCCTCTGGTGAAGCAAACCGTTGGTTTGGGGAGTTTGCAAGAATTGCGGAACGGCTCGTCATTGATAGCGATTACGAAGTTGATGAGAAAAAGCGCACCGTTGGTGTGTTGGAACCGGGTATTGAAAAGGTCGAGGACTATCTCGGGATCGACAACCTGTATGAATCCGCAAACACGCCACTCATCTCGTTTTTGAATAACTCCCTGAAAGCCAAAGCCCTCTTCAAGCGCGACAAAGATTATGTGGTGATGAATGGCGAGGTGCTCATCGTCGATGAGCACACCGGGCGAATTCTCGCCGGACGTCGATATAACGAAGGTATTCACCAGGCCATCGAAGCTAAGGAAGCAGTAGAAATCAAGGCGGAGAATCAAACCCTCGCCACCGTGACGTTGCAGAACTATTTCCGCCTGTATCGCAAACTCTCGGGTATGACGGGTACGGCGGAAACAGAAGCCTCCGAGTTCATGAGCACCTACAAACTTGGTGTGGTCGCTATTCCCACGAATAGGCCGATGGTCCGTAAAGACCAATCCGACTTGATTTACCGTGACGAAGAGGCAAAATACCGCCAGGTGGTTGCCGATATCGTTGCTCGCCACGCACAAGGTCAGCCCGTGTTGGTGGGAACCACCAGTGTGGAAAAGAGCGAAAAACTTTCGGGGATGCTCGCCAAGAATGGCGTGCGCCACGAAGTGTTGAACGCGAAAAACCACGCCCGAGAGGCCAGCATTATCGCCGAGGCTGGCCGAAAAGGATCGGTGACGGTAGCCACCAATATGGCGGGCCGTGGCACAGACATCATGCTCGGCGGTAACGCCGAGTTCATGGCGGTCGCCGAAATGACCCGGTTGGGTCATGACTCCTCCGAACGTCCCGAGGAATATGAGGGCGCGTGGGATGCTGTCTTCGCTTCCATGGTTGCCGCCGTGGAGGAGGAAGCCTCGAGTGTCCGCACACTCGGTGGGCTTTATGTGTTGGGAACCGAACGTCACGAGTCACGCCGGATAGATAACCAGCTCCGTGGCCGATCAGGACGCCAAGGAGACCCTGGAGAAAGCCGCTTCTATCTCTCTCTCCGCGATGATCTGATGCGAATGTTCAACGCCGGTGCCGCTGAAGCTCTCATGGCGCGCACCTCCAGTGATGAGGAAGACCTCGCCATCGAATCCCGTGTCGTCAGCCGGGCGATTCAGTCGGCCCAAAGCCAAGTCGAAGCTCGCAACGCAGAAATTCGCAAGAACGTGTTGAAGTATGACGACGTGCTCAATCGTCAACGCCAAGCTATCTATGGCGATCGCCGTCACATTTTGGAAGGCGACGATATCGCTGACCGTGTGAAAACCTTTGTGGAAGACACCATCACGACTGTGGTGGGCGAGCACACCTCCCAAGGCAATGCCAGCGAGTGGGATTGGGATGCGTTGTGGTTGGAGCTCAAAACCCTCTATCCCATCGGATTGACTCCAGAAGAAGTCGCCCAGGAACTGGGTCTAAATCTCAGCGGTGAGGATCTCACTCGAGAGGTGCTCTCTGACGCGGCGGTTTCTTATGGCAAGCGTGAAAAAGAATTGGGCGATGCGGCTATCCGCGAACTTGAGCGTCGGGTGGTGCTCAGCGTGATCGACCGTAGGTGGCGGGATCACCTCTATGAAATGGATTACCTCAAAGATGGCATCGGACTCAGGGCGATGGCGCAACGCGACCCCCTGGTCGAATACCAACGCGAGGGGTTCGCTCTCTTTGGCGGCATGATGGGCCAAATCAAGGAAGACACCACAGGCTTCGTATATAACCTCGAGGTGCAGGTCCAAGCCCCCGTGTCGGGGGGTGGACCAGAGGTGTCCGCCAAGGGGTTGGTCCAACCGGGTGTTCCTCAACAGTCGTTGAGCTATTCGGCCCCCAGCGCTGATGGCGATGTGGAGATTCGGAACCAATCGGGCCAGGTAGTGACGGCCCCGGCCAAAGCCAGTTCAGCATTCGGCGCAGGCGTGATCGACACTAAAGCTCCAGGGACCACTCCGCAGGGCTCTGCTGCGCCGGCTCCTGCTGCGCCCCGACGTCCCGCCCCACCCGCTGCTAATAGGGCGCAACGTCGAGCACAGGAGAAGAAACGCAAGCGATAGCGCCTTAGAGGAAGGCAAAGGCGGTCGCCCGCCAGCGATGATCCCATCCTTCAATGCGCAAAGCGGCAGTTTGGAAACGGTTGCGAGTCTTGACCAGGACGCACACTTCCATGACCCCATCACGGGGTGAGAAGAGGTGGGCCTTGCCCAAGGTGAAAAGGGGTGCCTGTCGGGTTCGAGCAGCTGGTGGAAGGTGACTGCGCCTTCTCAGCTCCGCATTGACGTGCCTCTCCATGGAGTGATAGACATCTTCGCTCACCCAGCGAGCAAGTTGTCCTATGTCGCGGGAGCCGTAGATTACCTCCAGCGCGCGATGGGTCACATTGAGGGCAAAAGCACGCGGACTCGGTAGCTCGTGGGTGGGCGTCGATTGCGGACCAAATTCTTCATTTGCATTAACGCTCGAAAATGAACGCCGGTTATCTGGTTCGTCCCCCTCGGGGGACAGAGTCTTCTTTGACATGGTCGCTCCTCTTCGTATTGTTTAGGGTTGGACAAAGGGGTTCTCCCTCGGTCGCGGTGCCACCACCTAAGCATGGAACCAGATGAGAAAACCACACTTCGTCAAAGTTGTGGATAACCCGTTATCGCTGCCGAATCAGCGCCTAATGTGGGTTTTTTCGCGCCCTCGCAGGGAAACGGTAGGAATCGTGGAATATTCGTCACTTAGTGAAGTGCTCACCGCCGCGGACAAAAAGGGGCATGCCCTCTTTTTGACGCTGTCGACCGGGCATCAGTTATTACTGACTCTGCAAGCAGTCGGTGTGGATTGGATATCGGGTTATCCCCCAGAAACACAGGGGAGTGGATACGTCATCCGGCTAGCAGCCGTTGTGTCGATTGTGGGGTGTGATTCAGCTCCCTTCGATGTGCCCCAGCTTGGTATCACCCCCAAGGCTCCGCTTCAAGCGCTCTTGGCGGCCTGTGCCACACGAAAGGATCCGGTGGTTGTTCACAGCGCCCAGCATTCACGACGCGGCCAGATTGTCTCGGCGGGACCAGACTGGCTTCGCATCCATCGCCCGGGCGGTGGAGCGGAAGTGCTGCCCTATGCGAGTATCGCGTGGCTTGAAATCGGTTCTAATGCCTAGGTGTGGATAACTACAGCGCGCTGGCACTTGGCTGGTGACACTAAGGGAATGATGTCATCCCCCTCTCGTTCCACACGCCGGCGCGCAACACTTCGCGTGTCGGTGGGAATTTCCTTAATCGCTGGTTCCCTGCTGGCAAGCTTCCTGGTGTTGGAATCGAGGGGAGAGACCCACACGGTAATAATCACGGCGAGCGCTCTGGTCGCTGGCGAGCCTGTGACCGGAGCAGACCTATCACGCGTGCAGGTGCCACAATCCACGCTTTGGGATGACTATCTCAGCGAAGGTGATGAACAAAGCGTGGACGGCTTGGTCGCCAGCCGGAGTCTCGACCCCAACGAGCCCCTAAGGGCACGGGACTTCCAAGAGCCCTCCACCCTTGATGACACGGTCATCACCATTCCGCTGTCAATTGGCAGCCCCTCGTGGCTCCACCGTGGAGCCGCGGTGGAGATATGGGTCGCACCGCCCGCGTCAGAAAACTCTTTCTCGGCTCCCTTCATCCTGAGCCCCGAGGCCGTGATCGACGCCATTGCGGTGGACGAGGGGTTTGCGGCCGATGGGGCATCGAGCAGGGTGGACCTGCGAATTCCTCTCCGGGACGCCCCTGATGCCATCCACGCGCTTGCCAATGGCTATTTTCTTCATCTCACGCCACTAAGAGCGGCTCAATGAGTCCCCGAATTGGCGCCATCATGCGAGGGGAGTTGTGGGAAGCGTTTGCCGAAGCCTGTGAGGACATTGGCTGTGATGCGGTGTTGCTATCTGACGGCGGAAAAGAAGCCGCCGACCCACCCACTTTCGACACTATCGACGCGGTGGTGGTAGAACTGTCCGAGCACAAAGAGGCGGTTGACCTGGCGCAGCGGGCGCAGAAGCTCTTTCTGCCAATTGCGGGGATTGGCCTAGAGGACAACATTCAGAGCCCTGCTCTGGAGGAGTTATGTGAAGTGGTCCTCTCATCGCGAGAGGATGTAGCAGCGTGGGTGCAGGGGATCTCTGAGCGAGAAATTGAATCCGAGAAGGGGTCTCTGACCGTTGTTTGTGGTGCTCACGGAGCGCCAGGCCGCACCACAGTGACCCTGTCGCTAGCCAGGGAGCTCAGCAACAAATCCACAAAAGTCGTTGTCATTGATGCGGACCATTCTGCACCCTCCCTGGGTTTCCTTCTCGCGGTGCCACAAGATATCGGTGGTTTTCAAGCAGCCCTTCGATCGGCGCGAGTGGAGGGGGTTGATATCAACACCCTTCTGACACCCATGGTTCTCGTCAATCAGCCCAAAGGGGCTTACCGACTCCTAAGCGCTGGAATAACTCCGTGGGAGGAAAAATCTCTCGACCAGAAGGCGTTAGAGAGGCTCCTCTCTCGCCTGGTGGAAGAGGGGTTTCATTGTGTGCTCGATACCGCGGCGATATCTACCGGGACCACCCATCGAATGTTAGAGACAACGGCCCCACTAGCGACTCATGTGGTGGGAATCACTCATCCCAGTGATGTGGGGGTCACTCGCTTCATCCGTGCCTGGTCGGTCATTACTGCCCTTGCCCCCGATGTTTCTGCCAAAATACTGGTTAGAGCACCGAGGAAGGGACTGTCTCTTTCCCGTGATGCCATCCGACAAACCTTGTGGGAGTACGCAGCCTGCGAAGCTATTTCCTTCCTGGACAATCCCACAGCTCGCTCAGACCAAGCAGAAGCGGGTGCCTCCCCGGCCATACGGGCACTGGGCCACGAGATTCTGGGGACACGAGAAGGGCGTGTTACCTCAGCACCGAACACCGGGCGTATCTCCCAGAAAGCTCTCTCTCGTCTCCTCCCAGCTCTTATCCGGAAGCGGTTAGCCTAAAGGTGTGACTTCTCAGCCCTCCGTCTACACCAGGACGACTCTTTTTGATCGCCAGGTGGCTTGGCTTTACAAACTCGTTAGCGAGGGGCAGCTACTTGCTGATTTAGCCTTTGCTGACATTGTCATTTGGGCCCCCACTCAAACGGGAAGTTTTGTTGCGGTCTCCCACCTGCGACCCTCCTCCGCAGCGACATTGTTCTATCGCGATGTTGTCGAGAGCGAGATTCGTCCCGAATGGCTCTCGCTGGTGTCAAAGGCTTATGAAGAGGAAAAGATTCTCGATTCGCAGGGCAGTGACAGGCTCGAGGAGGGTCGAACCAAGGTTCGCGCGGTGCCTATCCGCATGACAGAAAAAGCTTCCGGTGACAGCAAAGCCAACCCGATTATCGCCGTCCTCACCAGACACTCAAACCTTAAGGACTCCCGGGTGCCAAGCCGCCAGGAGTTGACCTTTGATGAATGCGCTAATGATCTCTTCGCAATGATCTCCGAAGGCTCGTTCCCTGACCCGGATGCGCCCAGTGCGCCCGCCCAGGGCGCCCCCCGGGCATCTGACGGGCTTATCAAGCTCGACGTGGGGGCGAAGGTGACCTTCGCGAGCCCGAACGCGCTTTCTGCATTTCGACGGATGGGTTTTCAAGAAGAACTTGAGGGCACAGAGTTAGCCGAAGTAACGGCACGCCTGGTTGCCGGAACCCTCATTGTTGACGAAACCCTTCCCCTCGTTGTCACGGGGCGAGCCCCGTGGCGCAGTGATATCGAAAACCAAGGCGTGACCGTGACCTTGCGCGCAATCCCGCTGAAGAAGGACGGCGAGCGCTTTGGTGCCATCGTGTTATGCCGTGATGTCACGCAGGTGAGGCTTCGTGAGAAAGAAATGATCACGAAGGACGCCACCATCCGTGAAATTCACCACCGGGTGAAAAACAATCTTCAAACGGTTGCATCGCTCTTGCGGATTCAGACCCGCAGAACTCACAGCGATGTTGTCAAAGACGCACTGGGGCAGGCGATGAGGCGCGTGGCAGCTATTGCTGTCGTTCACGACACCTTGTCGGAGGGACTCAGCCAAAACGTGGACTTTGACGTTGTGCTGGACCGGGTTCTGATGTTGGTAGCTGAAGTAGCTTCTGCTGGGTCTGCGGTCGTTCGGCCAGAAACCCGGGGGACCGTGGGAATTCTGCCGAGCGAATATGCCACACCTCTGGCCTTGGTGCTGACCGAGCTGGTCACCAATGCAGTGGAACATGGGCTTCGGGGCAAGGCAGATGGTCACGTCATCATCGAGTCGCGTCGATCCCCTGAATCTCTGACAATATCTGTTACCGATAATGGCGGTGGGCTCGAAGGTGGAAAAGTGGGGGATGGGCTGGGAACCCAAATTGTTCGCACACTCGTGGATGGTGAGCTTGGCGGATCCATTGAGTGGCATCATCAAGACTCTGGTGGCACCGAAGTCCGCATTGAGATTCCCTTGCAGTTCCTTCGCCTTGTAGGCGACACGTCTCTCGTTCCAGGGATCTAGCGCAGGCTAGTAGTAGTTTTCATCCCACTCACGGCTGCGGGTCACCCGACACGGTATTCCCATTGCCACACTCAGGGGTGGTATATCCTCAACGACCAGCGAGTGTGCCCCGACGACCGTGTCTTCGCCAATAGTTCGACCTTGCAGGATGCCAGCTTGAAGGCCGAGCATTGTTCGTGGCCCGATTAGGGCGTTCCCGCCAGTCCTCGCTCCTGGCCCCAGGGAGGCAAAGTCGCCGAGGGTGGAATCGTGATCAAGCGACGCCCCGGTGTTGATGAGTGCCCCGACACCCAGGGTGCTCCCTGAGCCAACACTGGCCTCGGAGAGAACAACAGCGCCTCGTCCCAGCGAAGCGGTGGGGGAAACCCACGCTGAAGAATGGATTATCGGCGGAAATTGTGCCTGGGGAAAAACAGAGAGCACTTCTTCGAAGGCGCGGAAGCGGACATGGTTCACGCCGTGCCCCAATGCAAGAGCTGTAGTGACTAAATCGATGTCACGCAGAGCCGATATTAGTGAAGCAAAACCGATGTCACCGTCCAAGTTTGCAGTGCTTACTCTTCCCGCCACAACAAATCCCGCTGTGTCTGCAGCCTCCAAGACCGACTGCGCATGACCGCTTGACCCAATCACCATGAGACTCGGCAATGAATTCATGCTATCTATGGAAATTTTTCATCGCTTTTGACCGTCTCGCTGGCTAGGAAGCCCGTCGCGCTCTCGCTGCGCGACGCTTCAGTGCTCTGCGTTCGTCCTCGCTCAGCCCGCCCCACACTCCGGAGTCTTGATTGGTGTCCAAAGCGTATTGGCTGTCTCTTATACACATCTGACGCTGCCGACGAATAG
>OJEE01000027.1_pt1 | contig 42032 bp, 46 predicted proteins | sample 1593231 | NCBI WGS metagenome assembly OJEE01 (sample SAMN05416702, study PRJEB24817) | seawater metagenome | isolation source: Sea water | place: Canada:Atlantic | collected 2013-07 | reverse complement strand
GAGATGCTCAGGAGTCTCGTGGGCTCGGAGATGTGTATAAGAGACAGCTGTATTAGATTTCTTTAAAGATAAATAACTGCTATTTTTTTAGTAAGAGTTAACGTCTTTTTTTTCTTTACTCCTAAAGAATTTTTGTATTAAGAAAGATAGAACTATAGAAATTAAACCCCACGTAACAAGGGCATATGCCCAACCTTCTATAAAAATAAAATTGTAATTAACTTGAAGTTTAAATATGAAGCCAACACATAAGCTGGCTATGCCTAATGGAAGAAATAAAACTAGCGATCCTATAAATATTTCAAAAATTATTAGCCCAACTCCAGAAATTAACCAAATATCAGGATTTTCTAAAAAAGTAATATCCATTAATCTTTTTTACTGTCTGTAAAACTTCCTAGGATCAATTCTAAACTGCCTAAAGCCTTAGTTACATCAGACGGTATGACTAGAGTTTTAGATTGTCCTGATGAGGCTATAGCAGTTAAGCCATCTACCTGTCTTTTCATGATCTCAAAATTTACAGCTGGTTGACCGTCATCTTTAATAGCTTTACCTACCACTCTTGTTTGCTCGGCATCTGCTTCAGCTTTAATTTTAATAGCATATGCATCAGCGTCAGCAGTAATTTTGACTGCATCAGCAATTTTTTCAGCTTCATATAGTCGAGCTTCTGCATTTAATTCTGTACTTCTCTTTTGACCTTCAGCGGTTGCGATAGTTGCCCTTCTTTCTCTTTCTGCATTTAGCTGCTGTCTTTGAGAATCCTTTGTTTGTTCATCAACCAAAACATCTAGGATTTCTGTTCGTGTAACTTCAACTCCCCAAATTTCAGCGGCTTTACTTAGCCTGTCTCTAATCTCATTATTCATTGATTCTCTTGAGCTCTGCAAATCATCTAGCTCTAATTTACCAGCCGCAGATCTTATTACTGATATAGCAGTATTTTCAACAGCTGAATCAATATTTTTAATTCTATAAACAGACTTAGATGCATCTAATACTCTAAAAAAAACAGTGGATACCAATCCAACCTCAACGTTATCTTTGGTTATTACGGATATTTGGAACTTAGGAAGTTGTCTTTCCAAGATATCTGTTTTATGCGCCACTCTGTCAACAAAAGGAATGATTATAGAAAGTCCTGATTCAAGCGTTTTTGTATACTTGCCAAATCTTTCAACTACATAAACTTTTGATTGAGGTACAACTTTAATAGCAAGATATAGAGCAGAAATAATAAGAAGAGTAGTAAAAGACAGAAAAATATTGAAAAGCATAGTTTAAAAGTTATTTATTTATGAACTTATATTACAGTCTTAACTCTTATATGTAAAGTTTACTTTACATATAAAAGAATCTTATAAACTTGAAACTGGTCTAAACCAAATAGGTGAAGACCATGCCCTTTCTTGAATTGTGGCCGGTATATCTGATCTAGGCTTAACGCCCTCTCTGACAGAATCCCATGTTGACCACCTGCATACTGGATTTTCAAGGACTCTTGTATAGTAAAAAGCTTCTTGGTCCGCTTTGAAATCAGGATCCTTCCAGAAAGCCTTTAGTTCCACAGCCCCTTTATTAGAACTTATTGAACAACTATCAAGGTCAACAATAGCTCCATTATTAGGACAGCGATATGTCTCTGGATCAATACTCAATCCATCAGAACATGAGACATCAAAAACTTTTTCCCGATGCTCCCCATCTTCCAACCAGCCTTTTATAATTTGTGTTCTCTGAAGGGGAGCTCCAAAAGGATCTCGAGCTGCCCAAACAAGAAAAGTTGGTTCATTAATACCTTCTTGACTAAGTGTTCCACCCATAGATGTTCCCGTCGCATATAAATTTTTAATAAGACTTTCATCTTCTAACTTAAAATTTTCTAGATCATAGCTTGCAAAAAAACGAACTTTGATTCTAGGGCCGCTTGTAGCAAATGTTTCTTTGCGACGAAAAGCATCATAAATTGATTCTCTAGTATTTTCTTGAGCCCATACCCCCGCCACACCAGAAGCTGACCATTGTATAAGTCGATCACTCAAAGCAAGATAGTTTTTTCCATCAACTTTATCGAGAGACTCTGGTCTAATAACTTTTGCAATAGTTCCATAAAACCGACTAAATGGAATAGAGCCTCGTAACTCAGCAGTACCATCTAAGAGTCCAATTTTAGAAAAATATACTTCTTCGTTATCAGAGCCCCCGCCGACATGAGTGTCACTTGCTCCTATAAGACCAAATTTATAAGGATTGGTAATGCCCTTTTCAGCAAGTGCTAAACCCCGTAAATATGCATCTCTTATAAAACTTCCTTTGGGTTGATCTATAGGTTGGTCTATAGATTCACCTAATTCAAAACTTGCCCATTCATCATTTTTTGATAGCAAAGGGTGGGTCTCTGAAGTTCCTTTGACCTGTGTTATTTCTACCAGTGGCTCATTGAGAGCTCGTTTTTGAGCAAAATCTTCATCAATTTCAACTCCGTTAAAATCATCTAACATAAAGGAAAGACCGCCTGAGAGGTTTGAATTATGTGGAATCGCTAAACTTTCAACTCCCTTAGATCTGAGATTGTCCATCCAGTCCCATAACTTTTCTGGATCATTACTATCCAGTCTTGAAAAAAGAACTGCAGGCAAGTTCTCAGTGTCACGAAATATTACATTACGATGTAAAGTATTTAGAATAGGAGAGGCACTTCCTTCAGAATATTCATAGCCTGCAAAAGTAGTAAAAGTGCCAGGAACATATGCATTATCTGCAGCCTTAATGGTTTCTTGCCAAACACTACTCCCAACTTTGAGTATTTCAGAATTATCTATAGTACCTTCTTCTATACCCTTACGAACATCTCTTGCAAAAGGCCTAAAAAGATTCGCTCTTTTCATAATTGAAAGTAGCCCACTATTTACAGATTCATTAAGATTATGGAAAGGCTTTGAAAGCTTATATTGAGAAAACTTAGAACTTGTATCAGCCGCCTCTACTAGCAAGCCTAGAAACATTGCATGATCGGTAACTGCATAAAAATCTAAAGGACGACTAAGTTGTATTTGATACCCGGTGGGATGCACAATTGCTTGCCCTTGAGCATAACGATATGCGTGTGCAGGAGTACTTATTGTTCCAAAACTATAAGCATCAAAAGAATTTTGTGTATGAACATGCAAATCACCGAAATAAGCATTCTTGTCTGGATTTGGAGCAGGCCTTAATTTAATCTCATTATCTACCAATTGATTAGCTTGCTTTGGTGAGTTGGAATTATCTACTTGAGTAACTGACTCAGAACATGATGTTGTTATAAGAATTAATACAAAAATAATGTTTAATTTTTTCATAAGTTCACATAAAAACATATGTTAGAAACTAGATATTATTTATCTAGAATAAGTTCGGTGAAACCAAATTTCTCTTTCCATGGTGTTAAGTCCAAATCATTGCCATGTGTCTGAGGGTTAAAATCTTTATTAAAAAATAATTTGTAATCAGCATAATTCATTCTTAATGCGCCTTTCTTTGAAAAGAAGAATTTGAACATGCTTTTAAATGTAGATAGTTTCCAAAATTGTCTGTCATGTCTTAACATCTTGATTGCAACTCTTGTGTTTGCATGAATCATATCAATCAATGCCAATTTCATTACAATCCTCATCACCTTATCTGAACCATTGACTGCTTTATAAACATCGTATGCAACTGATTTATGTTCTACTTCTTCTAGACTGTGCCACTTCCACATATCTGCTACAGGGTTGTCTGACTTAACAAGATTGCCTTTTAACATACTTGCACCCATTGATGCAGTAATGTGTTCCATTGCAGTTGTGATTGCTAATCGTATTTTGTTGTCTACTTTATCTGTATAAGATTTTTCAAGTTTTTTTGCAAATATGCTTTCTAAGTGTTCTACGTCATAGCCTTTGAGTTCACATAACAATTTGTTGTACTTGATATGCTCTCTGGTGTGCGTTGCTTCTTGTAGACAGAACATACGAATCTCTTCGGACATTTCTGTGTTCACTTCATCTTTAAATGCTCGAACACTATTCATAAAGAACTTCTCACCTTTTGGAAAACTGATACTTAAAGCATTAAAAACTGCTGTTAAGAATGCATCATTATTTGCCCAATTTGAAGATAAGTGTTTCTTCAATTCAAACGAAGGATTTCTTTTTATCATTGTCATAGCTTTAGAGTAATAAATTATTTATAAAATTAGGAATCATTTTCGGACAATTTTGAGAGTAATTTCGGACAATTTAAATAAATAAATATCTAGTTACAGTTGTGCTTCTTGTAAAACAAAGAATTATAGCCTTTCTATAATCGTTGCATTTGCAGTTCCGCCGCCTTCGCATATGGCTTGAAGAGCATATTTACCATTTCTTCTCTCTAGCTCGTGAAGCATAGTTGTCATTAACTTAGTTCCAGTTGAGCCTAAAGGATGGCCCAGGGCAATAGCTCCACCATTAACATTAAGTTTTGATTTATCAGCGCCAAGTTCAATAGCCCATGCTAGGGGAACAGGTGCAAAGGCTTCGTTAACTTCATAAATATCCATATCATCGATACTAAGATCAGCTTTTTTCAATGCAAGTTTAGAAGCAGGTATTGGACCAGTGAGCATAAAGACAGGATCATCTCCGACCACAGTAATTGTTTTGATTTTAGCCCTAGGATCTGCTTTCAGTTTTTTAAGACCAGCGTCATTACAAACCATGATAGCTGATGCTCCATCAGTGATTTGACTAGCGTTACCCGCTGTAATTACACCGCCCTCAATAACTGTTTTTAGGCCTGAAAGAGCCTCAAAAGAAGCATTAAAACGAATTCCCTCGTCAGCAATAATCATAGAATCATTCCCGTTATCATTTCTTCCCTGTAGAGGCAATATTTCTTTATTAAAGAATCCAGCATTTGCAGCTGCAGCTGCTTTTAAGTGGCTTTCAAAGGCAAATTGATCCAAATCCTCTCTTGATAAATTCCACTTATTTGCAACAAGCTCAGCTCCAGTAAATTGTGAGAAGAAAACTCCTGGGTATCTTTTTTCAATTCCCTCAGCATTAAATGGAAAACCATGACCTGCATTCATTCCATCTGTAACACTTGCTCCAATTGGAACTATTGACATTACTTCAACTCCACCTGCTATTACAATATCCTGAGTTCCAGACATTACAGCTTGAGTTGCGAAATGAAGAGCTTGTTGAGAAGAGCCACATTGTCTATCAATCGTTGTTCCTGGGACTGATTCAGGAAGACTAGAAGCAAGAACTGCATTCCTCGCTACATTTCCTGATTGAGCGCCAACTTGATCTACACAACCGAAAATAACATCATCAATATCTTTTGGATCAACTCCAGTAATATTTACTAGCTCATCCAATACTGCCGCACCTATATCTGCAGGATGCCATTTACTCAAAGAACCATTTTTTTTGCCGCCAGGTGTTCTGGTAGCAGCTACAATATATGCATTTTCAGCCATAAAAAAATCCCTATTAAATTACTCTAATAGGGATTGTATCAACAAACCTTTTATTTTGTAGGATTAGCTCTACTAACTATATATTCGTCCTTAATTTGTGATAATAGGTCTTCACGGATTTTTGCATTTTCTTTCAAGAATGCTCCTGCTTTAAGTTTTCCTTGACCAATAGTTTCACCATTTAATTTATAAAAAGCTCCAGATTTTTCTATAATTCCAAGCTTACTTCCGTAATCAAGAATTTCACCTTCTGAGTTAATTCCTTGACCATACATAATTTGAAATTCTGCTTGCTTGAATGGAGGAGAGACTTTATTTTTTACAACTTTAACTCTTGTTTCATTACCCATTATCTCATCGCCCTCTTTAACAGCTCCAATTCTTCTTATATCCAATCTAACAGATGAATAGAATTTAAGTGCATTTCCACCTGTAGTAGTTTCAGGACTTCCGAACATTACACCAATTTTCATTCTGATTTGATTAATAAAGATTACTGTTGATCCAGATCTCTGGATATTTCCTGTAATTTTTCTTAAGGCCTGGGACATTAATCTAGCTTGAAGTCCAACGTGGTGATCTCCCATCTCGCCCTCTATTTCAGCTCTTGGAACAAGTGCAGCCACAGAATCGATAACAACTAGATCTACACTATTAGATTTTACTAGCATATCAGCAACTTCAAGAGCTTGTTCTCCTGTATCTGGCTGTGATAACAAAAGCTCATCTACATTAACACCTAATTTTTCAGCATATTGCGGATCTAAGGCATGCTCTGCATCAATAAATGCACATGTACCACCATCTTTTTGACACTGAGCAATAATCTGCAATGTTAGAGTTGTTTTTCCTGAGGATTCAGGTCCATATATTTCTGTAACTCTACCTTTAGGGATCCCGCCTATGCCAAGCGCGATATCAAGACCAACAGAGCCTGTTGATATTGACGGAATATCTACAATTTCTTTGTCTCCCATTCTCATTACGGTACCCTTACCGAAATGACTATCTATATCTGCGAGTGTATCTTTTAATGATTTTGTATTCGTATCTTTTGATTTAGCCATTGTAATCTCCTTACTGTATGTTTATACAGTATAATACTTTATTGAAAATATTCAACATCAAAGTATATTTTTATATATTTTTTATTTTATTTATTTTAAAGTCACACATTAAGTTTACTTTACTATTAAAATTTTATTATGACGTTCGTAGTTACAGAATCATGCATTAAGTGTAAATACACAGATTGTGTAGAAGTATGCCCTGTTGATTGTTTTTATGAAGGTCCGGATTTTCTAGTAATTCATCCTGACGAATGTATAGATTGTGCTTTATGTGAACCAGAGTGCCCTATTGATGCAATTTTTTCAGAAGATGAACTACCCTCAGATCAGATAGATTTCATAGAAATTAATGCAAAACTTTCTGAGGTTTATGAAAATATTACCGAGGCAAGACCGCCCCTTCCAGAAGCAGAGAAATATAAAGATACTAAAAATAAAAGGGAATTAATAAAACTTTAGATTAGTCACCTTTAGAGGTGCTCCACTCTTTCTAATTTGAAACTTTAGCGTTGGCCGATTAATCTCTGAAGAACCGATAGTAGCTATTTGCTGCCCGGCAATAACTTTTTGACCCTTTGAGACAAATAATTTATCACAGTGAGCATATAGACTTAAATAGCCCTTGCCATGATCTATCATCATGAAATTACCATAGCCAGGAAGTGATGACCCGGAGATTACTACCGTTCCTCCAAGTACCGTGAATACAGGATCTCCAATCTTGCCATTAAATATTAACCAATAACTTCCCTCATATTTTTTATCAGTAGATTTAAGAGTTGGTAGTTTCCAGCTAGGAGAAATTATTTTCTTATCTAGTTTTACATTATCCAAGTCCCTGAGATCTAAGTTTTGGCCAGGATAAATTGTGTAAGGTTTTTTTAAGTTATTTTTTTTGGCAATTCTTAACGGATCATTGTTTGACTTAATAGCTATAGTCCAAAGCGTATCCCCTTTTTTTACTTTATAAGATGATCTTTCAAGAGGTAAAAAATTTAAATTCTTCATGCCTGAAAGATTAATATTCGAAGAACAGCTCGACAAAATAAAAGCCACTAAAATTAATACTCTCATTAAATTAGAAGCAAAGCTCCTGAGATGAAAATTAATCCAGAGAAGAGGCTAATAGTATTATTTTTATAATTAGTCATTAAGAATAAAATTAGCTTTGGCATTATTAGAAGAGAGAGGAGGCAGCCTGAAGCAAAGGGAATAAGAATAGCTAGGTCTAAATTAGCTATTGATGATATAACTAATTTATAGGCTCCAAGAGATAGCAAGATTGCACTTCCTGAAATACCAGGAATAAGAAAAAATGAAAAGGCAATAAAACCAAAAATAACTATTAAAGCGAGCATCGGCTCAGGATTAATGTCAGGAATCATCTCCAATAAAAAGCCAAGACTTACTCCAATTGTAAGGTAGGTAATTAAAATACTTGGAGATGAGTAATTTAAATCTTTTAAAAGAAGAATGCTAATCAATATCATAGTTATAGCAAGAAATACCTCAAAAGAACTCGTATATTCTGTATACAAAAATAGTATTAATTTAGATGCTATCAATACACTTAAAGCCATTGCCAGGATGAAAGGAACTAATAAATCCAAGTAAAATATTTTATTGAGCTTGGTAAGGTTAAAAGATAAATTTTTTATTCTAAGTTGAGATAGAGCTGTTACAAATTTTTCGTATACTCCGAATGCAAGGGCAACTGTAGAACCTGAAATGCCAGGAAGCAGTTCTGCAACTCCAACAAAAAAACCAGCAAATACAAATCTTACTCTTTCATTCATGAGTCATTGCCATCTAGAGATGTTCCTGGGAGCATCGGCACAAAAGCTACTTCATCATGAAGATCTTCTTGAATTTCTCCTTTGGCTAATTTTGTTATCACATGCAATTGTTGAAATTTAGCATTTCCTACAGGGATGACTATCTTTGATTTTTCATTAAGTGCGTCTAATAGGTCATGAGGATATTGTCTTGGAGCTGCTGCACATATTACTCCATCGTATTTTATATCTTGATCCCAGTCTAAAAAACCGTCTCCATGCTTGAAGAGAACATTATTGATTTTTAACTCACTCATGTTTTCTCTAGACTTCGTAACAAGTGGTTTGATTCTCTCAATAGCATGAACTTGTTCGCAGAAATGGGAAAGAACTGCTGATTGATATCCACAGCCGGAACCTAATTCAAGAACTTTATCAAAAATCTTTCCCCTAGATTTTGTATGTGAAATAAGCAATTCCGTCATCTTCGCTACAATATAAGGCTGAGAAATAGTTTGCTTAAAACCTATGGTCAAAGATCTATTTTCATAAGCTCTGGATCTTAATGCTTCATCTAAAAAAATATGCCTTGGTATTTGTGACATGGCATCCAACACTCTAAAATCTTTAATGCCCATGTCTAGGAGTGTTTCTATCATCTCCTCTTTTACTCTTCGAAAAGTAAATCCCGAACTATTCATTTAAATGATCTTCAAAATCTTTTATATGTTCTTTTTTAACTAGGCTGTAATCTAAAACTGACATAGAAATATAACCGTCTCTTACAGCATCTGCATCTGTTATAGAGTCATCTGGTATTGGACTTCCTTGCAAACTGTATCTATATTTTTTATTTGCATTACCAGACTCAACCTCAACCGGCCTAGATGGAGAGCCCCTTTTAGATAAGTTAGTTACTTTAATACCCCTACACTCTTCTTCTGATAGATCTGGAAAATTAATATTAATAACTTTTCCAAGAAATTTATCTGGAAGATTACTAATCTTATTAATAAGTTCAGCGGCTTTATTAACAATGAAATCTGAATTCTTTGTATCGTATGATGCAACTGAAAGAGCTACGGGAGGATATTTAAGACTTCTTCCACCAATAGCCGCTCCAACAGTCCCTGAATATAAAACATCACTTCCTATATTGGCTCCATGGTTAATCCCTGAAACTACAATATCAAATTCAAAATCTACGATACTGAGAAGTCCAAGATAAGTACAGTCTGCTGGAGTGCCATCAACTGCATAAATTCTTTCATCCACTTTTCTAACTTCAATTTCTTTTAAAAAGGAAATTGCACAGCTCATACCACTGCAGTTATTTTCTGGAGCAACCATCCATACTTCATGCTCTTCGCTGAGTTTTTTGTATAAATTTTTGATATTAGGAGCATCATAACCATCATCATTTGTGAGTAATATTTTCATAAAATACCTTTTAAGTTTACCGATGATTGGACGGCTATAGCTTGATTTCTTCCTATAATACCAATCTTTTCTGAGGTTGTGGCTTTTAAACCAATTTTTGATATTGGTATCTCTAAAATCTCAGATAGAGAGGCTAGAATCCTATCCCTATGGGGATTAATTTTTGGAGATTCGCAGATAATAGTTGTATCTACATTATATATCTCAAGCCCAAGCTCATTAATCTTAGTAAGACAAAATTTTATAATCTCCTTGCTATCCATTCCCTGATTAACCTGGTCTTTATCTGAAAAAAACATACCAATGTCTCCAAGACCAGAAGCTCCTAAGAGTGAATCAGCGATAGAGTGCAATAAAACATCTCCATCTGAATGAGCTTCAATAGAATAATCACATTCAATTATGCATGCTCCGATTAAAATACCATTTCCAGCTTTATAAGTATGAAGGTCGAAACCAGTCCCTGTTCTTGTTAAAAATTGACTGAGGAGTTCTAGATCTTCTTTATGGGTGATTTTAATATTCGAAGATCTACCATCAATTCTTGAGATAGTGTAGTTTGCTGATTCCATTGCAAATGATTCATCAGGAGCTATTATATTTTTGCTTAAGAGAGTTTGGATTGACAGTTTTAATTCTGGATATTTACAGATTTGGGGTGTTTGAACTAAGTAAAAATTAGCCTTGTCTTCTGAAAGGTCCCTGTTCTCTCCAATCCTTTTTATAGAATCTACAACTGGTATTGAGAAAATAGAGCAATCTACTTTTGATCTTATTAGTTCATTATAAATATCTACTATGTCATGCTCATTTATATTTGGCCTTGCTGCGTCATGGGTAATGACAAAATTAAATTCAGATGCTTCCTCATGACTTAGTGCGTTCAGAACAGATTCAGATCTAGAATTACCCCCCTCTACAATCAAAATTTTAGAGTTTCCGTAAAAGCTTTGATTCTTAATATACGCATCATCAGAAGAGATCGGAATAATAATTTTAGAAACAAGATTTGAATTTAAAAATGGCTCAACCGAATGCTCGATAACTGATTTTCCGTTCAAAGAGGCGTATTGTTTTGGAAGAGAGCGATCAAACCTTTCGCCTATTCCCGCTGCTGGGATTACTGCTAGTAACTTATTAGTCATCTTTTTTGTCTAGTTCCTTTTCTTTAAAAGAGATAAATTCCTCATCGGGATAAGTTAAATTTAATTTTTCTCTAGCAAAATTTTCAACATGTTCAGTAGAATTTTGTGCATTTTCAATCTCGAACTCTAGAATATCATTTTGGTCTTTTAAGGAGTTATTTTTTTTAACTTGGAGGTTATTTTCATTTAGAAGTGATAATTTTTTAGAATAACTATTTTCACCAAAAAAAATACTGTTAAGAAGAATTATAAGAACTAATAACAAGAATGAGGCTAGTAAATAGAATAGTCTATTCATTAAACAAACTTAAGCCTGAAAACTCCTCTTCTATCCAAAGCAACCTATTGTATTTAGCCACCCTATCAGACCGGCAAGGAGCTCCAGTTTTAATTTGTCCAGCTCCAAGACCCACGGCTAAGTCTGCTATGGTGGTATCTTCAGTTTCTCCAGATCTGTGAGAGATAATAGATTTATAGTTGTTTAAATTAGCTAAATGAATAGTTTCAATAGTTTCAGTAATGGAGCCTATCTGATTAAATTTAATTAATATTGAATTTGCTAAACCATTATCTATGCCTTCTTTAAATATCTTTTTATTAGTTACAAAAAGATCGTCGCCAACCAATTGGCATTTAGACCCAATTTTTTTAGTTAGGGTCTTCCACCCATCATAGTCGTGCTCATCCATTCCATCTTCAATTGAAATAATTGGATATTTATCTACCAAGCTCTCCAAATAGGAAGCAAATGAGTCTGAATCTAGAGATCTTCCCTCTCCCGATAAATTATAATTAGTCCCATCAAAAAACTCACTTGCAGCGCAATCTAATGCCAGAAATACATCCTTACCAGGTTCTAAATTAGATGCCTTTATAGATTGAAGGATCAGCTGAATAGCCTCTTCATTGGATTGAAGATTGGGTGCAAAACCTCCCTCGTCTCCAACAGAAGTAGAGAGATTGTTATCTTTTAAAATACTCTTAAGGTTCCAGTAAATTTCTGATGACCATCTCATGGCTTCCTTAAAAGTGCTTGCACCTTTAGGAATAATCATAAACTCTTGAATATCAATATTATTATCTGCGTGCTCTCCACCATTTAAAATATTAAGCATCGGCATGGGCAGGTTGGATGAAGTAACATCTCCTGTAATATCTCTATAAATATCAGAAAAATGACTATGCAATGGTATCTTTTTATCTTTAGCTGCAGCGTGAGAGACCGCTAGTGAAACAGCAAGAAGTGCATTTGCACCTAAGTTAGATTTATCATCAGTTCCGTCAAGCTCGATTAATTTTTGATCGATTAGTTTTTGATTTTTAGGGTCAAGTCCTATTAATACCGGGCAAATAATATTGTTAATGTTATCTACGGCTTTTTCAACTCCCTTTCCCATATAAAAGCTATCCCCATCTCTTAACTCTAAAGCTTCCTTTGTTCCTGTGGATGCACCACTTGGAACCATAGCCATAGCATTAGCACCAGAATCAAGAACGATATTGCATGAAACCGTGGGAAGACCTCTTGAATCCAGAACTTGTATAGCTTTTATTGATTGAATTGATGTCATTAATACTAAGAAATATGTAGGTTATCTTGTTCCTTTATAAACATATCAAGATCTTTAACTTGCTTAAGAAAGGGTTCCAGCATATCCAATCTTAAGGCACATGGACCATCGCACTTTGCATTATTAGGATCAGGATGAGCTTCTAGAAATAATCCAGCTATCCCTTGGGAAATTCCAGCTTTTGCTAAACTTAAAAGGTACTCCCGTCTTCCTCCAGCAGCATTGCCAAGGCCTCCTGGAAGTTGCAGTGAATGTGTTACATCAAATATTACAGGTTTATTTAGATTCTTGAGTATTTGAAAGTTTAAGGTGTCTACTATTAGATTGTTATAGCCAAAAGAATTTCCCCTCTCACATAAAGTTATTTTACTATTGCCGGCAGATTCACATTTTTGAATAATATTCTTCATTTCTGGAGCTGATAGAAATTGTGGTTTTTTAAACTGAAGAATCGATTTAGTACTAGCTGCAGCTGCAACTAGATCAGTTTGACGAGCTAAAAAAGCTGGAATTTGAACAATCTCACATACCTCACTTACAGGCATTGCCTGATCTGGTTCATGGATATCTGTAATGGTAGCAACATCAAATGTATCAGAGACCTCTTGAAGAATTCTTAATCCCTCATCAATTCCCGGACCTCTAAATGATTCAATAGAGCTTCTATTGGCCTTATCAAAAGAACCTTTGAAAATATAATTAATATCTAGTTTTACAGAAATTTCTTTAAATTTTTCTGCTACTTGCATTGCAAGATCCCTAGACTCTAAAACATTTACTCCGCCCATCAAGGTCATTGGCTCATTGTTTCCAATAGTAAAATTTTTTAGTTCAAGATCATTCATAATTACTTGCTTATTGTACTCTTAATATAGCTGTTGAAAATAGGATGGCCATCTCTAGGATTTGATGTAAATTCTGGATGGAATTGACAGGCTAAAAACCACTTGTGATCCGTAATTTCTATCATCTCAACAAGCTTGCCATCTATAGATGTTCCAACAACATCGAGCCCAGAGCTTATGATCATATCTTTGTAATGAGGATTGACCTCATACCTATGTCTATGTCTTTCAACAATCTCTTCGTTTTTATACATCTTATATGCCTTAGAGGTTTTTTTAAGTTTACATGCTTGGCCTCCCAATCTCATGGTGCCTCCTAGATCTGAATTTTTATTTCTCTTTTCTTTCTTTCCAGAAATATCATTCCATTCTGTGATTAATGCTATTACTGGGTGCTTAGTTTCGGAATTAAATTCCGTACTATTAGCCCCTTTTAACTTTAAAACATTTCTTGCAAATTCAATAAGAGCAACTTGCATACCTAGGCAAATTCCAAGATATGGTATTTGATTTTCTCTTGCAAATTTACAAGCCTGAATCATCCCCTCTACACCTCTTTCACCAAAGCCACCCGGAACAAGAACGGCATCGGTATTTGATAGTACCTTGCTTACATTTCTTGAGTTTATGGTTTCGGCTTCAATAAGATTAATATTTACCTTTGTTTTGTGTTTAATCCCAGCATGCTCTAAAGCCTCATTGATAGACTTATATGAATCCTGAAGTTCAGTATATTTTCCAACAAAAGCTACATTCACCTCTTTCTGGGGGTTTAATTTAGCGCTTACAACCCTTTTCCAGTCTGATAACTTTGGTTTGATGGATTTAATTTTTAATTTTTTAAGAATAATTTCATCAACCTTTTGTTTATTTAATAAAAGCGGGATTGAGTAAACAGTTTCCACATCATGCATTGAGATGACGTTATCCTGAGGTACGGAACAAAATAATGCTATTTTCTTCTTTTCATCCTTAGGGAGCTCTTGATCAGATCTGCATATTAAGCAATCTGGGCTAATTCCTAGAGATCTTAGCTCCTTGACTGAATGTTGAGTTGGTTTGGTTTTTAGCTCACCTGAAGCTTTAATAAAAGGGACTAGTGTTAAATGAACAAATGCCCATGATGTTAATGGAAGCTCTAAAGCCATTTGTCTAATCGCCTCAACAAAAGGCTGACTTTCAATATCTCCAACAGTTCCACCTATTTCTACAATTGCGATATCCCTTCCTTGACCGCCTTCTTTAATTCTTTTCTTGATCTCATTTGTAATATGAGGGATGACTTGAACGGTTCCACCAAGATATTTACCCTTTCTTTCATTACGAATAACAGTTTCATAAACTTTACCTGCAGTGAAGTTATTTTTCTTTGAGGCCTGGAATCTTACAAACCTCTCATAATGACCTAAATCTAGATCTGTCTCTGTACCATCATTGGTAACAAAAACTTCACCATGTTGAAATGGACTCATAGTTCCTGGATCAACATTTATATATGGATCTACTTTAATTAGGGAAACTGATAAGCCTCTTGCCTCTAACAAAGCCCCTAATGAAGCTCCAGCTATGCCTTTACCGAGTGATGAAACCACTCCGCCTGTTATGAATATGTACTTAGTATTTGCCATCATTTAATTGAATCATGATGGGATAACAGAATAACAGAATAAGATTAATAGTAAAATAATAATTTATAAATGAATAAGGAATACTAGAGAGCTTTATAAGTTCTCTTCACTCTTGATTTAATTCTGATCATTAGGTCATAAGAAATAAGCTTATTAAAACTTGTTAAGTTGTTTATTGAAGAGTCTGGAGAAAAGAATTCACACCAATCACCAATTTTACAATCTTTAACGTTTGTAATATCAATGGTAGTGACATCCATGCTTACTTTCCCAAAAATTAATACATCTTCATTATTTATTTTTAGTTTTGTGCCATCTTTTAAAGAATGTGGAAGTCCGTCTGCATAACCTATATAGACAGTGGCAATCTTCATATCTGATTCTGCAACCGCCCTTCCATCATAACCAACTCTTTCACCTTTTTTTATAGTTCTTATATTTACTATAGGGGATCTGAGAGTCATTGCGGTTTGCATCTCCTCATTGCCAATATAGCCCCCAAAAATTCCTATTCCAACCCTAACCCAGTCAAATGAATATTCAGGAAAATTTATAACACAACCAGTATTTGCGATACTTTTGGATACATTTGAACTTAATCTTTTAGATAGATCTTCAAAAGATTTAAACTGCTCATTATTTGAAGGACTGTTCTTATCATTTGATGCAGAAAGGTGGGACATTAGGGTAAAATTTTTATCTGATAGATGATTGTTATAAATATCCAAAAAATCGTTAATTTCAAAGCCAAGCCTGTTCATTCCTGTATTGATTTTAAACCAGAGATTTTCATAAAATTTATTTTCTCTTATTATATTGAATTGATGTTGGTTATGAACAACCAAATCTAGAGAGTGCTTAACTGACTCAATAAAATCATCCTGAGAGTAAACTCCCTGCATTAACAAGATCTTTTTTTTTGAAATTTTTCTTAACTCTATTGCCTCCTCAAGTCTAACAACACCATAACCATCGACGATATCATCTATATCTTTAACTATATTTGGTAGAATATGACCATATGCATCAGACTTGATAACTGCCATGAACTTAGATGAGTTGACTATCTTAGATTTAAGATAGATTATATTTTTTCTGACTATTAAGGGATCAATTAAGAGTTCTGTCTTTAGCCTTGTCACTTAAAATTTGTCGGAGTATCCATCTGGAACATAGCCATCATTAGCAAAATTTTCGAAACGTGTGAATTCTTTTAAGAATGTTAGATTAACTGTTCCTATTGGCCCATTTCTTTGCTTGCCTATTATTATTTCTGCTTTATTTCCTTGGTCTGTGTCCTCGTTATAGACTGCATCTCTATAAATGAAGAGAATCACATCAGCATCCTGCTCAATTGCACCAGAGTCTCTTAGATCCGCCATGATAGGTCTTCTATTAGGTCTTTGCTCTACAGCTCTGTTTAGCTGAGATAATGCAATGACGGGAACATTAAGCTCTTTAGCTAATGATTTTAAAGACCGAGATATCTCAGAAATCTGATTAACTCTATTTTCAGCCGAGGTAGGTAGCTGCATTAACTGAAGGTAGTCAACAACTATCATAGACAAACCACCTTCTTCTTGTCTGGCAAGTCTCCTGGCTTTTGCTCTAAGTTCCATTGGTGAAAGCATGGAGCTATCATCAATCCATAAAGGCAGGTCTTTTAATCTTCCAGCTTCTTGAAGCAATAATTTAAGCTCGCCATCATTTAATTGGCCTGATCTAACCTTTTGCTGATCTAGTTTGCACATTCCTGAAAGCATTCTTGTAGTAAGAGATTCCCCAGGCATCTCTAAACTAAATATAAGAACAGCTCCTTTCCTTTCTCTATCGAGCAAAACATTCTCAGCCATGTTCATTGCAAAAGCTGTCTTACCCATACTAGGTCTTCCTGCAACTATAATAAGATCTCCATCTTGGATGCCTAATAACTCTTTATCTAAGTCTTTAAAACCAGTGGAAGATCCTATTAAACCTCCTTTTTTTTCTGATAATTCATGTAACTTATCCATAGTACTTGGGATAAGGGTTTTCATTGATTTGAGAGTATCGTTGTCTTGGCTGGCTTCATCATTCAAAGCAAAGATCATGCTTTCAGCTCTATCTAATAGAGCAAGACCGTCCTGCCCTTGAGGACTTTTAATAAGCTCTGAAATATCAGTATTAGTCTTTATTAACCTTCTGGTAATCGACCTTTGTCTTATTATTTCAGCATAAGCTTCGAGGTTTGCTGCTGATGGTGTGGAGGTGGCAAGTTCTATTAAATAATTTTTTCCACCAACCTTATTTAAAGAATTTTTATTATCTAATTTCTCAGAGACAGTAATAGGATCAAGAGGTTTATTTTCCTCTACAAGCTCTGACATGGATTCAAAGATGATCTGATGGTCTCTGCCTTCAAAATCACTGTCTTTGATTACTTGAATTACTGTATCAAACCTTTGAGTCTCGAGCATAAGACCGCCCAAGACAGCTCTTTCAGCCTCTCTGGATTGTTCGTTTTGGTTTATTAATAAGTCAGACATTGGAATATGATTTTTACATCATATTTTAAAATATACAACTACTCTGCTAATACTTTTACAGTTACTTCAGCTGAGACTTCTGGATGAACGCTAATTACAATCACGTGATCGCCAACTTCTTTAATTGGCCCGTCTGGTAATTGAACTTCGCTTTTATCAATATCAACATTAATAGCAATAAATGCGTCAGCTATCTCTCTAGTTCCAACTGAACCGTATAGAGCTCCTTCTTCGGTAACTGGAACAGATATTTCACAAATAGATCCTTCGATTGAGTCCGCTCTTCCCTGAGATCTTGTTAGCTGATCAGCTGATGCTGCAGCAAGCTCACCCTTTTTTGCTTCAACTTCTGCAACATTTTTGTCGCTTGCAAAGGCTGCTTTCTTTTGAGGAATAAGGAAATTTCTAGCATAACCAGAATTAACCTGAACTACGTCTCCAATCTCACCAAGTCTTTGTATTTTGTCTAAAAGTATAATTTTCATAATCTTATTTGTGCATATCCGTATATGGTAAAAGAGCTAAAAATCTAGCAATTTTAATTGATTTAGTAACTTTTCTTTGATTTGAAGCTGATATACCAGTAACTCTAGCAGGAATAATCTTCCCTGTTTCAGTTATGAATTGCTTCAATATATCTGTATCTTTGTGATCAAACTTTTTTGGTAGGTCGTACTTGCTCATATTATTCTGTTCCCTCTTTAGCATCATCAGATTTATCTTCTTTTACTTCTTTTTTTGGAGCTTCTATTTTCACTTCTTTTTTAGAAACATCGTTTTCTGATGAAATTTCAGGCTTCTTATTTCTAGATTCTATGAGAAGACTTGAATCTTCAGCTACATGCTCTTTTACAACTAAAAATAAATGTCTAATGATTGATTCATTATATTTAATTTTTGTTTCTACCTCTAATAACTTTGAAGGGTCTCCTTCTAGATTAAATAAAATATAGTGACCTTTGTTGTGGTTTGTTATTGAATAGGCTAATTGCCTTCTACCAACATCCTCTGTTTTAATAATTTTAAATGAATTATCTGATAATAATTTTTCAAAATCTTTTTTGAACTCGTCTACCTTAGAAGAAAGGTTAGGGTTTAGGATGATAACTGCTTCGTATTTATTCATTTTTTACCTTATGGTTAAAGATTTTTACCTTTATTGGTTAAAACCAAGGAAGACGCATTCTAATGTAATTGATTTTTAGAATCAATACTCGCTTTTAACTATTTTTAAAAGCTTTGCAAACCAGCTTTGTCCCTGCTCTGCTATTAAGTCTTGATTTGTCTGCTTAAACCCATGATCAACGAGCCCTATTGATGTGGCATAGATTGGATTTTGTAGAATACTTTCCATACCAGTAAATTTATTGGGGATACCTAATCTGACTGAGGTTTGAAAAATAGACTCAGCAAGTTCAACGACGCCTTCCATTTTAGAAGTGCCTCCAGTGAATACAATGCCTGCAGAAATTTTATCTTCGAACCCGTTTCTGCTTATTTCAGCCCTTACTAATTCAAATAATTCTGTATATCGAGGTTGAACAATATCTGCTAGTGAGGTTCTTGATAACTCTCGGGGGGGCCTACCTCCAACACCAGGAACTTCAATACTTTCATCTTCTTTAGTAAACTCTGCAACTGCGCAGCCATGCTTTTGTTTAATATCTTCAGCCTGAGGAGTTGGAGTTCTTAATGCTTGGGCAATATCACTTGTAACTTGATCTCCAGCTATTGGAATAACGCCTGTAAAAACGATGGATCCAGAATTAAAGATAGCTATATCTGTAGTGCCTCCTCCTATATCAACCAAGCAGACACCCAACTCTTTCTCATCTTCAGATAATATAGAATGTGAACTAGCTAGCTGTTCTAAAACAAAACCATCAACTCCTAGACCGCAATTTTTAATACATTTCTCTATATTTTTTAAAGCGCTGTTTGCACAGGTGACAAGATGAACCTTGGCCTCAAGTCTTACCCCTGACATTCCAAGAGGATCCAGACTTACCTCTTGGTTATCAATAATATATTCCTGAGGAAGAACATGGAGAACATTTTGATCTGAAGGTATGGATACAGCTTGTGCAGAATCTATGACCCTATCAATATCGTACGAGGTTACTTCTTTGTCCTTGATGCCTACCGCACCATGTGAATTTAAACTCTTTATGTGATTGCCTGCAATTCCAACATAAACTGATTTAATCTTATCCTCGATCATAGACTGCGCTTGCTCAACCGCTTTATTAATTGCATCTGTTGTAGCGTCAATATTAACAACAACTCCTTTTTTTAAACCGCTAGAAGGGTAAGAGCCCAGTGCAATGATTTCTAATTTATTTGATTCATTGTATTTTCCTACAATACAAACGACCTTGGATGTACCAATATCCAGTCCAACAATCATATTAGAATTTTTTGTGTTATTTGCCATGGTCCAATGCAACTCCGTCTTTGTATCTTAGATCTATCATACTAGGTATTGATCTTCTTTCGTACAAGTAATTTAGAGTATCTTTTAGGGTTTTAAACTTACTTTTGGGAATGTTTTTCCCAAACTTAATGTTAAATTTCTGAGTTTTGACCTGCCAACCAGATACATGATCATAATTAATCATCTCTATGATTAATGGGTAGTTTTTTTGCTGAATTTCTTTTATAGATTCGATAATAAAAAGAATTTCATCTCTATTGGTTATAGGTCCATTGACTCTAATTAAGTCTAATTGAGTTTGATCAAACTTAAATAGATTAGAATTTTCATCAACATAATGTTTTTCATTAAGAATGTAGATTGGTTTTTTATTAATTATTGAGACTGAAACTTCTTTTGTAAGCGGGTGTGATTTTAGATAATAAGATTTTATCCAATCTTGGTCGAGTAAAATTTTCTCAACGTCCTTTTTAGATTTAATATTATTTAAATCTTTTGTTAGTTGCGTTTGAGAGCTTAGGTAAAAATCTGATTCATAAGTAATATTAATAATGAAGTTGTTTGCTGATAAGTTAAAGCAAAAAATTACCAACAAGGCCGGTAAATAAATATTAGTAGGGCGACGCATCTATAATTTTTTTGACAATATCTTTGTATGAAAGTCCAATAAAGCTTCCTGATTTAGGAACACAGCTATGAGATGTCATACCAGGAACTGTATTAATTTCAATCACATAAAATACGCCTTCCCTGTCTTGTAGAAGGTCAACTCTTGCACAGCCACTGCATCCCAAAGCATTATAAGCATTTAATGAAATATCATTTATCTCATTTAATGCAGTGTCAGATAGCTTTGTCTCGACCAAATCAGTTTCATTAGAAATATATTTTGCATCATAGTCATAAAATTCATTGTCCGTAACTATCTCTATTGCCGGCAAACATTTATTGTTTATTATGGTTACTGTGAATTCCTTTCCGTCTACATACTCTTCAAATAGAAAGCCTCTTTTACGATTAGTGCATGATTCATAGGATTTCTTTAGATCTTCATCATTGGTAATTTTAAAAATATCTACGCTTGAGCCATCTTCCTCTGGCTTAAGAAATATTGTATTGAAAGGCTTAAATTTATCAAAAGATTTATCTTGCAATCCATTCTGTAAAATATCTTTACTAAACTCGCTAATCTCAAGCCATTTAGGAGTATTTATATTATTTGCTTTCAATATTTCTTTAGATTTTCTTTTATTCCACGTATTTACACACGCAGAAGATCTGGACCCAGTGAATGGAATATTTAGTTCATCTAATTTTTTTTGGAGACCGCCTCCCTCACCTTCGAAACCATGTAAGGCAATAAATATTAGATCATTATTTTTAAGTTCGGTGAGGTCTATAAGGTCATTAAAATCAATTAAGCTAGATTCATGGCCGAGCGCACGGACTGCTTCATAAATTCCGCTACCACTCTGCAAAGAGATCTCCCTTTCAGATGAAGAACCTCCGTAAATCACCGCTATATTCTTTAGATTTTCCATTTATCTTTTATTAATTCACATACACCGGAAACACTTCCGGCTCCCTGTGTAACAAATATATCGAAGCTGTCTGATGCGGCTTCAATAATTTTTAAGATATCATCATGATCTTTAATATGGGATATATCTTTATGTCCTAGTTGTTTTATAGTCTCAACCATTGTTCGTGAATTTATTCCCTTAATTGGTTTCTCGCTAGCTGCATATATATCTAGGAGGATAAGTGAATCAATTTTATTTAAAACATTTATAAAATCATCAAAAAGCTGCGCTGTTCTAGTATATCTATGTGGTTGAAAAACCATGCATACCCTGCTTTTGGGATATTCCTCACGAATAGCCTTAATATTAGCTAATATCTCAATAGGGTGATGTCCATAGTCGTCTATTAAAATTTTACTATTTAGATTTATTAATAAATTATGCTTTTCATATCTTCTGCCAACTCCAGTAAAGTCTTTAATTCCTTTTTTAATATCCTTCAGAGGTAATCCCTCCTCAATACAAACAGCAACAGATGCAGCGGCATTGAACACATTATGAAGACCTGGGATTTGTAATTGAAAAGCATGTATCTTATTTCTCTGATGATCTTTAATTTCAAAGAATTGATATCCATCTTTAAATTCTGCGCCTAGGATTTGAAAGTCTGATTTATATGACTTGCCGAACGTAATTTGTTTTCTTGATATTCTCTTAGCTATTTTCTTTATATTCCTGTCATCTCTATTAATTACCATATATCCAAAAAAAGGTACGTTCTCTGAAAATTTAATAAATGCATCTAAAAGGTTCTCAAAATTATTATCATAGTGAGCCAAATGATCGTCATCTATGTTAGTAAGAACTGCTACATCAGGCTGAAGATGTGTAAATGATCCATCACTTTCATCAGCTTCTGCTATTAAATAACTTCCTTCACCTAAGTTTGAATTTTCATCAGTGCTGAGAACCTTTCCTCCTACAACATATGTCGGACTCAGACCAGCTTGGCTAAAAACCTTAGCAATCATACTAGTTGTTGTTGTTTTACCATGACTTCCAGCAACAGCAATACTTTCATATCCTTTCATAATACTTCCAAGCATTTCAGCCCTAGGTATTATGGTTATTCCTTTATCTTGAGATTCAATTATCTCAGGATTTTTTTTATCAATAGCAGATGAGACAACTACAAGGTTAGCTCCGTTGATTTGATTTTTTTTATGGCCTATAAAGACCTTTGCTCCATTTTTTCTTAATTTTTTTAACTCAGATGAATCGGTTAAGTCAGAACCAGAAATCTTATAGCCTTTTTGCAATAAAACTCTAGCAATACCAATCATGCCGGCACCACCAATTCCTACAAAATGTATATTTTTAATTTTTTTGAAAAAATTCATCTTATGCCTAAACTTTCTATAACTTTTGTTGAAATAGTTTGAGCTGCTTTAATATGATCCATATTATTATTTTCTTTCCATTTATTGAAAAGTCGCTGAGAGATTATGCTATTAATCTTTTCCTTTAAAGCAGTCTTCCCAGATTCTTCTAGATGAATTATACCCATATTAATACTCTCAATATGTTTAGCATTATAAAACTGATGATTATCAATTGATGATGGTAGAGGAATCATTAGCACGCCTTTAGACATTGAGGTAATTTCTGAAATACTTAATGCACCGGACCTACTAATAATGAAATCAGACCAATCTATCAAGCTTTCTGGATTTTTATAAAATTCCTTAACCTCAAAATTTAATTCTGTTTCTTGATATAGCTCATTTACTAAATCTAATTTATTCTCACCACATTGATGTTTTATATTTATCTCATGGGGACTATTTTTGAACGCAATAGGTATATTCTTGTTAATATATTCAGATCCCTGGCTGCCGCCAGTTACATAAATATTTATTGCATGTCCCTCTCTTGCTTCAAGGTTATTTGAGCTACTTATAAAAGTATCTCGAATAGGGTTGCCAGAAATAATTGTATTTCTTGGCTGCGAATTAAGAGGGAAGCCAAGAAAATTAATCATAGCTATTTTTGATAGCAGCCTATTTGCTGATCCATAAACAGAGTTTTGTTCATGGGTAAAAAGTGGCTTTCTCATTAAAAAACATGCTATGCCAGAAGGCACGGTTATAAAACCACCAAAACCAATCATTCCATCAATTTTTTCTTTCTTAATCAACGATGCTGTGTTGTAAATACTTTTGGGTATCAAAAGTAGTGCCATTATTTTTGCTAAGATGCCCTTTCCTCTAAACCCTTTCATTTGAATTGAAAAATATGCAAAACCCGTATCTTTCACAGCACTTCTTTCAATTTCTGCTCCAGAACCAAGAAAGACTACCTCATGACCTTTTTTCATAAGATCTAAACCCACCGCTATTGCCGGAAATATATGCCCCCCTGTTTTGGCAGCCGTAACTAGAATTTTCATTTTTATATTAATTTATTTTCATTATTTATTCTAAGAACTATGCCAATTAATGACATCATTATAATAATACTAGTTCCTCCATAACTTATAAATGGTAAGGTCAGTCCCTTTGTTGGAAGTAGGCCAATATTTACTGCTATATTGAACAATGACTGGGCAGCTATAAGGATTAGTATTCCATAAGTCACATAGCCTTGAAATAATCTTTCTTTGCTAAAGGAGTCCAATGAGACTCTTAAAATACCAATAAAAAGTACAACAAATAAACCAAGAAGAAATAGGCCGCCTACAACACCTAGCTCCTCTACTAATATTGCAAAAATAAAATCAGTATGAGCTTCAGGTAAAAAGAAATCTTTTTGAAAGCTATTACCAAGACCCAAACCAAACCAACCACCCTGCCCAATACTTATAAGAGAGTTTGATAGCTGATAGCCGCTATTGAGCACAACATCTTTATCAAAAGGATCCATATACGCCATTACTCGAGCTATCCTCATTGGCGATCTTGAGATAGCTACAAAACCTAATAGAGCTATCATTGAAGAAAGAAGGCTAAATTGAAAAAACGATATTCCAGCATAAAAGAGTATTGACACTACTAATAAGCAAATAATTGCAGTAGATCCTAAATCAGGTTGCCCCATAATTAATATAGCGATTATAAAAAGTAGTAGTAGCGGCTTCAAAAAACTTCTTAATGTATCAATCTCTGAGAGCCTTCTAACTGAATATCCTGATATATAAAGTATTAAACTAAATTTACATATTTCTGATGGCTGGATATTAATTGGCCCTAACCTAATCCACCTGATACTGCCATTTACACTTGTTCCAACATCTGGAATAAACAATGCAATTAATAAAATAATACTGAGGAGCATAAATATCCAGTCTGATTTAAACAAGAAATCAGATGGAACCATCATAAAAAATAACATTGCTATAAGACCAATTGCAATAAAAAGCATTTGCCTCGATATAAAATGAAACGGATTCCCTGTCATTTCATCTGCTATAAAAATACTTGCAGAAGAGACCATAATGAGACCCGTCGTCAGCAAACCAATAAAGGAAACTAAAATAAGTATGTTATTTCTTTCACTAGTCATGGAATACCTTCTCAACCATCTGGTTAAAAAAACTCCCTCTTTCCTCAAAGTTTTTATAGTCATTGCCACTTGGGTAGCCTGGAGAAAATAAAATATTTTGCTTACTACTTTTAGACTTCAAGTAGATTAAAACTTCTTCAAGATTATCAAATATTAGTTTATTTGGATGATTGATACATTCATGAATATCATTCTTATGACTCCCATATATCAAGACCTCAGATGGTTCCTGTAAAATAATTTTTGAAAATTTTTCTTTACTTGGATTTCCGCAAGTCACCAATACAAAATGCTCATTTTTAAAAAAATAGATAGCATTTTTTAATGCATATTTAAGTGAATGCATATTTGTTGATTTGGAGTCATTTATGATAGATTCAGAAATTTTCTCAAATCTATAAGGCAAAGACTTGAGATTTGATAATTGAATATCAAGTCCTGTTACCCATTTATATAATTTATATGGATCAGATTCATTTGAAGACCTAATTGATTCTAAAATTTTTTCTTTAGTATTCTTATAATCTTGAAAGCTTCCATGGTAATCAAGATGATCGGGGGCAATGTTTAGCAAAACTCCAAAGTCTAATTTATTCTCAGTCATTTTATCTAATTGATAGCTTGATAGCTCTATTACTGAATATTGGCTACCATTGTTGATGTGATCTAGCATTGGCTCACCTATATTTCCTATCAAGTTAACTGAATGTTTAATTTCAATTAGTTGAGATAGATGAAATGCCGTTGTACTTTTTCTATTCGTACCAGTAATTCCAATTTTTATTGATTTATCTTCTTTAAAAAAGATATCAATATCTGTATAGACTTTATTTGAAGATTTAAGTGAATTAAAAATTTTTCTTGGGATACCTGGGCTACAGTATATATCCTCATAGCTATCAAGAGGTAGAATATTCTGGAGTTCGGGGATACCGTCGTCAAAAATATCATATTCAATATTTTTAGCTTTTAGATATCTCTCAAAAGACTTGCCCGTAACTCCATAGCCATAAATCAAAGATTTCATTTATGAACCTTACCTGAATTTTAAAGTAGCTAATGCCAGAAGGATAAAGACCAAGGTCATAATCCAGAAACGAACAATTATTTTTGGCTCCGGCCAACCCTTTAACTCATAATGATGATGAATCGGAGCCATTAGAAAAACTCTTTTCCCTCTAGTTTTAAATGAAATTACCTGAATTACAACACTTAGAGTTTCTATTACGAAAACACCTGCCATTATTGCAAACACGAGCTCATGTCGAAGAATAACGGCAAGTATGCCCAGTATTGCACCAAGAGTTAATGAACCAATATCGCCCATAAAAACCTCTGCTGGATAGGTGTTGTACCAAAGAAAACCAATACCAGAACCAATTAATGCACCGCAAAATACAATCAATTCACCAGATAGTTCTAAATGGGGTAAAAATAAGTATTCTGCAATAATTTGATTGCCCATGCTGTATGCAATTATTCCTAGAGCTGCTGCTATTAGGACTGAAGGAAGAATAGCTAGACCATCTAGTCCATCTGTTAAATTTACAGCGTTTGATGATCCCACCAATACGAACATTCCAAAAGAAATAAATAAGACGGGGCTCATCGGTACGATAAGATCTTTGAAGAAAGGAACGATAAATGCTGTTTCAGGAATGGTTTCTGCAGAAAAATATAGGTAAGCAATTGGCAAAAAAGAAAAACATAATTGAAGAAGAAGTTTCTGTTTAGAACTTAGCCCATCAGAGCTTTTGTATTTTATTTTTAAGAAATCATCTAAAAAACCAATCAGTGCAAAACTTACAGTGACAAATATAACAACCCAAATATACCTATTCGAAAGATCAGCCCATAAAAGTGTTGAAATTAAGAGAGAGGATAATATTAGCAACCCACCCATTGTTGGAGTTCCTGTTTTTTTATGATGAGATTCTGGACCATTAGCCCTAACATGCTGTTCAAACTGCATAGATTTTAATAATCTAATAAAAAAAGGGCCCATTAATATTGAGATTAACAAAGCAGTGACGGTTCCTCCTATAGTTCTTACTGTGAGGTACCTCAAAACATCAAAACCAGGGTCTATTCCAACTAATACAGTTCCTAGATATTCAAACATTTATAAATCTCTCCATTTTCATCCCTCTTGAACCTTTTAAAAGCACAACATCATTCGAATTAATATTTTTTCTTAAGTACTTTCTTAAATCATCTTCATTCTTATAGAAAAAACCTTTTTTTCCAAAGCTCTCTACAGAGTATTTCGTTAGATTGCCAAAGCCAAGAAAAATATCAATTTTCTTAAATGCTGCATATTTACCAATATCTTTATGCATTTTTTTTCTAAATCTACCAAGCTCTAACATATCACCTAAAACTAATACTTTCCTTTTATTTGTTGAAGTTAATAAATCTATAGATTTTTTTACGGAATCTGGATTTGCATTATAGGTATCGTCAATGAGAAGTGAGTTCTTGAGCCATTTAGACTGTTTTTGTCTTGTCGTGATTAAATCTAATTTTTTATTTAAGCTATCAGCAAATACTTGTGATGGCTTGTTAAGAAAAAATGAAACAGCAAAACTAGCTAAGATATTTTTTACGTTATGCTCGCCAGCTAATTTTGTTGCTACCTTAAGTTTTACTTTATATTTTTTTGAACAAATATAGAATTGGGTTTGTTTCAAACTGTATTTAATATCTGAAGGGTAGAAATCAGCACTAGGCTTTAGACCAAAAGTTATTATATCGATATCATTTCTAATAATTTTCCATAATTTTAAATGGCTTTTATTATCATTTGGTACGACTAAACATCCGCCTTTTTTTATATTTGTAATTAATTCAGATTTAACCTTAAAAACCCCTCTAATATTTTTTAAACTTTGAAGATGGGAATTGCCGATATTAGTAATAACTCCTACATTTGGTCTTAAAAATGAACTTAGATAATTAATATCATTAAGTTTTGCTGCGCCCATCTCAATAACAAGATTCTTTGATTCTCTATTGGCACTCATAATGCTTAATGGCACTCCAATTTCATTATTAAAATTCTTCAGTGTACTGGAGCAACTCTTTAAAGAGTTTGCAATTATGTTAGTTGTTGAGGTTTTGCCATTACTTCCAGTAATCCCAATAATATCTCCTGAGTAATCTTTTATAATATTTCTTGAGATTTTTCTAAGGGCGAGGATTGAATTACTTACATATATTATTTTTTTATTTTTAGTGTCTTTAAATTTTTTATCATCTGTAATTACCAAGCAAGCTTTTTTGCTTATGGCATTTTCAACATAATTATTGCCATTAAAAAAATCTCCTTTTATAGCTATAAATAGTGCACCTTTTTTGATGCTTCTTGTATCAGTGGAAATACTTTTAATATCGATATTCTTCTTTACAGGAATGCCGAGATATCTAGTTAAATCGTCAGAGTTATTTATAAATTTCATTTATTACCTCGTGATCACTAAAATAAGATATTTTTCCATTAATTTCTTGAGTTTCCTCATGGCCTTTTCCAAGAATAACTAAACAATCCTTTTCTGTTATAAGACTAGAGCCATAAATGATAGCTTCTTTTCTATCTTCAATAACTTTAACTCTATCAAGATTATTGCCCTTTGATGCATCTATAAATATATCTTCAAATATCTCATCTCTTGAGTTATCAGAAGTGAAAATAACATTCAATCCATTTTCTAGTGCTATTTTTAACATTTCAGGTCTCTTGGTTTTATCTCTATTGCCGCCACATCCAAATATTATTACTAAGTTTTCAAAATAATTTTTGATAGATGATAAGAGGAATTTAAATCCATCTGCATTATGAGCAAAATCAATAATAACATTATCAGAAATATTAGAAATGAGCTCCGTCCTTCCCTTTGGAAGATTTAAAAAAAATAAATCATTAATATCCTCTGACTGAAAACTAGAAAAACCTAAAGATGAAAGAGCAAAGACGAGGTTATGAATATTGAACTCTGGAAATAAACTACAAGTGAAAGTATATTTTTTTCTATGGTCTTCAGGGTAGCCCGCCGGAGGATTATTAATCACAACTTCGAATATAGATTGATCAGGGCTTGATTCAATTATTTTATAAAAAATATCAGAATGAACGTTTTTATTACTTACTGATATCATTTTGTACTGACTGCTCTCAACAAAACTATAATCAAGTGAGAGTTTCTGCAATTTATCATCTATCAACCTCACCACGCTTTCAGTATCAAATATTTTAAATTTTGCATCAGTATAATTCTTTATATTCTTATGATAATCAAGATGATCTGCTCCAATATTTAAAATTGATGCAGAATTTAGACAAGGTAAATATTTAAGCCTATTTTGATCTAGGGAATGTGAAGACATTTCTATACAAATAGATATTGAGTCCTGGAAATCATAGAATTTGAATATTTCAAATAACTCAAATATATCTGGTGTTGTTTTTGATGAAAAGGACCTATTTATTTCATTTTTATTATATTGAGTTCCTAAAGTTCCTATATAGAGAGATTCATATCCCTGATTAATCAGAAGTTGGTGACAGAGGTAAGCTGAGGATGTTTTCCCATTAGTGCCAGTAAAGGCATAAAAATTATTTGCATTCTGAATATCTGAAATCTTATAAAGTTCCTCTAAAAAATAATATAATTTGTCTCTTTTAAAAAAATGATCTTCTTTTTGCAAGTCTTCAACATAAAAAATATTAGTATTTTCTGATCTATATTCCGGGTCGTTATGGATGGCTATCAATGCACCAAGCTCAAGTGCTTTTTGTATGTATTTACTCCCGTGATTTTGAGAACCTGGAAGCCCAAAAAAAACTGCACCTTTTTTAACCTTATTGGTAGAGTTTGTAGCACTGGAAACTTCTAGCTCATAAGGAAAAGTTATCCCCAAGATTCGCTCTAAATTATTCATCCTCTATGTAACCTAAATAATTTAAAGAACTTTCTGCAATTTTTGAAAAAAGCGGTGCGGCTATAGCCCCTCCAGAATACGCATTCAAACCAGGATCCTCAATTGATATAAATATTGTTAATGATTCATCAGATAAAGGAGCTATGCCTACGAATGAAGCTCTATATAAATCTTCTGCGTAACCAGATCCTGAAATAGTTCTATGAACTGTTCCTGTTTTTCCACCCTCGGTATAGCCTTTAATATCTGCTTTCCTTCCTGTGCCTATTTTAATAACCTTTTGAAGGGCTTCGAGAGTATGGTTTGCTGACAATACGCTAATTACTCTTTTAGAAGTAACCTCATCTCCCATTATTAATTTAAAATCTTTTAATATGCCTCTGTTAGCAAATACTGAATATGCAGCTGTTATTTGAAATGGGCTTACTGTAAAACCATACCCATAACCAAGACTAGCAAGCTCTCTATCAGAAATGCTCTCTTTTGCATTAATTAAGCCGAATGCTGAGGACGGGAAGTTTATAGAAATAGGTTTTGAAAAACCAAAATTATAGTAATTTGCTTTTAAGTTATCATAGCCCAAAAGTAACGCAATTTTTGATGCTCCTACTTGGCTTGAGTAAGCAATGATTTCCTTCGGTGTTAATTTTTCGTAACTCTTTGTATCAGAAATAATTTTACTACCAAGTTGAAGTCTTCTTGGTATATCAATATATTCATCTGGATTAATGAGATTTAGATCTACTGCTTTAGAAAACACTATAGGTTTTAAGACTGATCCAAGCTCATAAGCATCAACCAGTGCTCTATTTTTTTGAATTACTCTTCCTGGGTTGTTTGGGTTGTATGATGGATAGCTGGCAATGGCTAATACTTCTCCTTTTTTATTATCTAGAATAATTACAGTTCCTGCCTTAGCTTTATTGCTAGCAATTGATTCCGCAAGATATTTATAAGCATAAAACTGAATAGTTGAATCGATGGTTAGCTGGAGATCATTTCCAGAAATATTTTTACTTACTTCTATGGGCTTAGAGATTATTTCTTGCTTTGCATTTGTATAGTACTTTTGCCTGCCCTGAACTCCAGATAACAAGGAATCATAACTTTTTTCAATACCCTCCTGTGCACCATCTTTACCATAAAAACCTATTAATGGGCCTATTTGATCTCCCAAGGGATAATGTCGGCTATGCCTTACTTCAATCTCAAGATTATTAAAGTTTAATTTATCTATGATTAGTTGCTCTTCTATTGATAAATTCTTTTTTAAGAGAGTTTTTCGAGCGAATAGTGGCCCTGGAATTGATACATTCTTTAAATCAATTTCATCTTTAATTCTTAAAAATTTATCTGTATTTAAACCCTTTAAAGCATACAAATCATAATTAACCACCGAGACAGCGAGTGGAAAATTATTCCTATCGAATATAGTCCCCCTTACAGGATTTAATGTTCTATATTTTATATATCGCTTTTTTCCTTCATTTTGTAAGAATGCGCTATCTTCTAATTGTAATGAAACTATTTTATAAGCAACTGATAAAACTGCTAAAGAAAGACAAGAACATACAAGAACTAGCCTCCAATTAACATAGTTAATCTTCTTCATTTTCATAGTTAATAATTTTGACCGGAGCCTTCTTGACCATGCCTAAGATTTCTTTAGCTTTTCGCTCAATAATTGCTGGTGAAATATCAGTATGTAGTTGTGTTATTAATTTTAAATTAATATCCTTAAAATTTTCAAACTCTGACTTGAGATTTTCTTGATTAAAGTTTAGTTTTCTAATTTCAAAAGAAAGCTTAATCTTCTCTAAACCTAGAAAGCAAATAAAAAATAATTGAGTTCCTAGAAAGACTGCCTTAAAAAAATTCATTATAATTTTTTAAAAACTCTCATAATTGCACTTCTTGATCTTTTATTTTTATGAACCTCTTCTTCGGATGGTCTGATTTTTCTTGCAATACATTTAAATTTTTTATCTTCAATTGAGTTTAATGGAATGTCTTTTGGATAACTTTTAATATTCGGCTTGAAGAAATTTTTTACAATATTATCCTCAAGCGAATGAAATGATATAACTACTATTATTCCATTTTTTTTGACTACCTTACTAGCCATTTCAAGTGATTCTTTAAGCTCATCTAATTCATTATTAATAAAAATTCTAAACGCTTGAAAAGATTTTGTTGCAGGATGAGTTTTATTTTTTCTTTCAGGATATATATCTTCAATAATATCTGCCAATTGAATAGTTGTTTCTATGGGTTTATCTTTTCTTAAATTAACTATTGCTCTAGCAATAATTTTGGCATGCTTTTCATCTCCAAATTTGTATAAAATATCTCTAATTTCTAGTTCTTTTGCAGAATTAATCCATGTTGACAATGGAATTCCCTTCAAAGTGTTAAATCTCATGTCTAAGGGACCTTCTTGCCTAAAACTAAAGCCTCTTTCTTTATCATCAAAATGTGTTGAGCATGTCCCCAGATCAAATATTATCCCATCTACTGTCTCATCTAAAAAATAAGAATTAAGCTTACAAAATGATTCATTAATTATCTTAAAATTTTTATCACTTCTAAGAAGTCCGTGATCAAAGGCCTCAGGATCTTTATCAAATGATGTTAAAAAGCCTTCTGGCAAGATGCTACTAAGTATTAAGGAAGTATGGCCGCCTCTTCCATATGTACAATCTATGTAGTGGCCATTTTTTTTGTGGATGAGAAATTCAACAGACTCTTCCAGCAATACTGGAAAATGGAGCATATCAGTCTACTTGCTTTCTCATGAAAGTTGGCACATCAAGGAAATCAATAGCCTCTACTGATGATGAGCTAACTCTTTGATCATTATTATCTCTATTCAGTCCAACTGGATTTAATTGAATTGTTGGTTGGTTATCAATCACTAACGAAGGAGATCTTTGATCCACACCTGTTGCAACTATAGTTACAAGTAAATCATCTCCAACTGTTTCGTCATATACAAGACCGTATATTATATTTGCATCCTCGCTGACAATATCGTCAACAATATCTGCGACTTCTGTTTGATCTCCAAGGGTTGGTTTGGCAGCAGTGATGTTGACCAAAACTCCTCGAGCATTTTTTAAATTAATATCTTCAAGTAGCTCGCTTCTAACTGCTTGTATCGCAGCTGCCTCAGCTCTATTTTTGCCACTTGCTCTTCCTGTACCCATCATGGCTATACCCTTTTCTGACATTACTGTTTTGACATCAGCAAAATCAACATTGATATGACCTTTCTTCATTATAATATCAGCTATGCCCTGAACAGCTCCTTTTAGTACATCGTCTGCTTTTGCAAATGCATCTTGCATTGGCGTATCTTCTCCCAATACTTCATAGAGTTTTTGGTTTGGTATTGTTACTAAGCTATCAACTTCTTCAACAAGAGCAGCCAAACCCTTCTCAGCTGCGGACATTCTTCTTTTACCTTCGAATTTAAATGGCTTAGTTACAACAGCAACTGTTAAGGCGCCCATTTCTTTAGCTATTGATGCTATTACTGGGGCTGCACCTGTTCCTGTTCCGCCCCCCATTCCAGCAGTGATAAATATCATATCTGCACCAACAAGCAATTCTTCAATTGCCGCTCTATCGCTTTCAGCAGCTTTTCTACCTATATCCGGATTTGCTCCAGCTCCTAGACCCTTTGTTAATCCATTTCCTAATTTTAGTGTTATTGCGCCATTTGCCTCTGATAGTGCCTGGGTATCTGTATTAGCACAAATAAAATCTACGCCATCAATATTGTGATTTATCATATGAATTACAGCATTTCCACCTGCACCTCCAACGCCTATAACTTTAATTTTAGCGTTCTCTATAGCCTGGCCTATTACTTCAAAGTTCATCACTTATCCCCTTTTTTAAAATGACATTGACTTTATGCTCTCTGGAAGCACAACGTCTAAAATTTCTGTTGATAGAGAACTGCCTGTTTGCCTCATTTCCCAATTATTTATATTCCATATCTCAAACTTATTTCCCATTCCAATTAATGATATTTTCTTTTGGTCATCTATCTCTGCATAACTTCTTAAGTCAGAAGGGATGAGTATTAACATTCTTCCATTAGCATCAAAATCATTAACGCTAGCATTTCCAAGAATTGTCCATTGCAGGTTTCTTACAATAGGATCTAGTGTCTGTAATGATTCTAGTTTTAATGAAATCTTATTCCATTGAGACCCAGGATATATTTTTAATGAGGGGTATTGAGGATCTTTGGTAACAACCACTTGTGTTTCATTATTTGCTAAAAGATGGGCGCGATATTTTGCTGGGATAGCTAATCTTCCCTTTTGATCCAAAGATACTGTATTAAATCCATACATGTAAGAAAATATAAAGTCTTTTTACACACTTTGCAACATATTTCCACACTTTTTCACACTTTAGCAATTATAAGAATCAAATGAGTTGGTCTGTAAGCCGGATTCTGTAAAAGATGATCATCTATCTCGATATTATGTTGCCATAATACTCTAGCAACCTACCCAAATCCTAAGCGAGCAGCTTAATAGGATTTCTATTTGGTTTTGCTTCGGGCTGGGGTTTACAATGCCTTACCTGTCTCCAGTTAAGCGGTAGGCTCTTACCCCACCTTTTCACCCTTACCAATTAAAAATTGGCGGTACACTTTCTGTTGCACTCTCCGTAGGCTCGCGCCTCCCAGGCGTTACCTGGCGCCCTGCTCTGTGAAGTCCGGACTTTCCTCTAGTATAAATACCAGCGATCATCCAACCAACTCAGATGCATTATAAGTGTTTTTATAAAATTTTATTCATCTAATAGCTGTTTATAAATATCTCTCTTATTTTCTTTTGTTATAAGTGAAATTAACTTAGCTGCGTCTTTGGCCGCCAATTTATTAAGGAAGCCTTCTTTAATTTTTTTATCCATGACTAATGATAGTTTTTCTGTAGATCGACCTTCAAGAACGACTACAAACTCCCCTTTGAGAGTGAGCTCATTGTTTTTTACCATTTTTAACAATAATGCTATGTCGCCTCTCACTACTTCCTCATGTATTTTTGTTAGCTCTCTGCAAATTGATATTTTAGCTGAGCTTGGAAAGCTCGCCCCCATATGCTCAAGAGTATTTTCCAATCTTTTAGCTGATTCAAAAAATATCATAGTATTTTTTTCATGCTTTAATGAATGAAAAAAGTCTGTTTTTTGTTTTGATTTTCTTGGTATAAAACCCAAAAAAGAAAAGCTGGAGGTGGGTAATCCTGATAGAACAAGAGCATTAATAACAGAAGAAGGGCCAGGTATTAATGTAAATTTAATATTGTTTAAAATACATTCTTGAACTAAATGATAACCAGGATCTGAGATAGCTGGAGTTCCAGCATCCGAAACAACTGCAATTTGAATTTCTTTATTTATTAAAAGATCTACTATCTGCTTAGTTGCCTCTGACTCATTGTGCTCATGGAGCATTCGGCATTTTTTATCAACCTTTATAAACTTTAATAATTTATTTGTATTTCTTGTGTCTTCGGCGTAAATATAATCAGCTTTATTTAGAACATCTATTGCTCTTAGTGATATATCATTTAAATTACCTATTGGTGTTGATATTAGATTTAACATAATTATAAAATTTAGAGTGATGAAACCCAGCTTAACATTTATTTTGCCTATCCTGATCCTAGCATTATCAAGCTGTAGCTCTTCGCCCGTTGTTAAAAATATTAACTATGCTGATAACAGCCAACAATTATTTATTGATTCTAAAATCAATAATCAAGTAGCAATTTCTGATAAAGATAAAGGGCTGTTAAGAGATATTCTTAATAATCTATTTTTATACAAGGGTCTTAGTGATGGGGATTTGATAACACTGGAATCTTATATTGAAAAAGATTATATAAAAAAAGTAGCTTTATCAGAGGTTGCCTCGGCAATCTCAAATAATATTAAACTTAGAAAATCTGGCAAGCTTAAAATTAGTTATTTAGCAAACAAAACAAATAAAGAATACCTCATTGAGTCTCTTCTCAAAAAGAGCTATCCATTTGAGGTAAGTTTTAATAGTGGTTATAAAATTGATGCCAATTTAGTTGACTCAAAGCTTAAGTATTTTTGCTCTAGTTTAATGAATGATCAGAGAGCGCTTGTTGAGACCTCAATTTTTTCTTCAAATCAAAAGAGTGAAAGTAAATTGATAATTGTTTACTTAAAGAAATTTGAAGCTATTGCAAATCAACTTAGAGAAAAATATCCAAATAATAGATTTGAGCTTGTTGAGGGTTTAGAATTTGAAAATTTTACTAAAAAAGTTTTGGGGATAGATACTAGCCTGTCTCGACATCAGGATATTCAGAATCTTGATAGAAATATTGATATTCAAAATACTCCAAGAAAAAGGAAGGATTTTAACAAGATATATTTCATACTTGATCATGAGACTGGTAAATCAATCATCCCTATATTTAGAAGTTATGCTCTAGATATAGATTTTTATGCAACAAATAAAATCCTTCTAGGCATTTCAAATATTAAACAAATGAATGACTTTGAGGGGGTTCTCATCCCAGGCCCTAGTTATTTCTTCAAAAATATTAGTAAGAAAGGAAATATTTCTAGTTTAAAGAATGAGCTAGATAAAGCACTTATAGACGACTTAATAATGATTGAGAGGGTTTCACAAGCAAACTTCTCCAAGATTGATTTGCTGTTAAATACCGGGAAAGTAAAATACAAAAACAATTCATGCCTGGAGAGGGATCTAACTTTATGGAAGATCTCCTTAGATGATTTAACTAATCGCTCTTAAGGTCTCTCTCTAGAGATGAAAGACTATCTAAAAATCCAGGTCTCTCAAAGATAGATTTTTGATAGTCCAATAGAGGTTTTAAATGTCTGTTAAGAGGTAGTCTTATTCCAACCGATGGAAGACGCCATAATATAGGTGCAAAACAACAATCCACTAAAGTGAATTCGTCACTCATAAAAAATTTGAATTCTTTGAACGTTGGTGCAATAGAAGAAATTTCATGAAGTAATTCTTCTCTTAGCTTAATTAATTCTTTTTCTGGAAGTTCAGCAGCTATTAAAGTATCCAAAATTGGACACCATTCTCGCTCTACTCTTAACATTAAAGTCCTGCTATTCGCCCTAGCAACTGGATAGACTGGAAGTAAAGGAGGATGAGGAAATCTTTCATCAAGATATTCCATCATTACAGAAGGATCATGAATAGCAAGATCTCTGTCAACTAAAATTGGTAACTTATGATAAGGGCTTATAGACAAAACATCTTCTGGGGTTTGCTCTGGTTTTGATTCCTTTATTTCGGCAGTAATGTCTTTTTCTGCCAATACTATTCTAACTCTCTGGCTATAGTGGTCATCTCTGTCTGAATATAAAATCATAGTTTTTCCCTAATTGTTAATGGTAGTCTTTGTGATATTCTCTATAAAGCATATAGGAAACCGCTGTAAATATTAAAAAGTAGAATATTACATACCATCCGATTCTTTCTCTTGTTGCCTTTGAAGGTTCTCCTACATAGACTAGAAAATTTGTAAGATCATATATTACTTTATCGAATTCGTCTTTAGTTAATTGCCCAGATCCTTCTGGTACTTCTAAAAACCCACACTTTTCTTTAGTTAGTGCCTTTCCTGTTTCATCTCTTTTCTCACCACCGTTTCTAGCAATAACGGGCATATTTTTACAGATTAGCTTTTGACTTCCTTGAAGTGCCATTAGCACATTAGGCATAGCCGTTCCAGGGTAAACTAGGTTATTAACTCCGTATTGCTTTGATGAATCTTCGTAGTAGGCTCTTAAGTATGAATATATCCAGTCATCACCCCTGACTCTGCTAACAAGAGTTAAATCAGGTGGCGCAACTCCAAACCATTCTACCGATGAATCTTTGGACATTGAGCCTGTCATAAGATCACCAGGTTTAATAGATTTGTCAAATACCAAAGTATTAAAGAAAATTTCTTCTGGAATTTGTAAGTCTGTTGCTACCCTACCCCATCTTGAATACTGAAGAGAGTGGCATCCATAGCAATAATTCATAAATGTTGAAGCTCCGCTTTGGAGGGATTCCATATCATTCAAAGAGTATTTAAACTGGTCGCATTCTCCATAGTCTTTACAAGGACCACCTTCTGAGGCATTTACATCAGTTATAAAGAAAATGCATGCAAGTGACATAGCGTGCCACCATTTAAAATTATAAGAGAGCTTATATTTATTTATCATAGTCTTTTTGGTACTTCTTTAGTCTGTTCAAACTTTGTATAAATTGGCATTAACAAGAAGAAGGCAAAATAGATAAATGTACAAATGACACTCATTGTTTTTCTTACTTCAGTTACGCCAACAGTTCCAAGATAGCCCAAAGTTAAAAAGCTGATTGCAAATAATGCTAGTGCAATTTTACTATAAATTCCCTTATACCTAATTGAGGCAGCCTTACTATTATCTAACCAAGGAACTACAAAAAGAATAGCAACTGCTGAGCCCATTATTATTAGGCCTCCTAACTTGTCTGGAACGGCTCTCAACATCGCATAGTAAGGAGAGTAATACCATACAGGTGCAATATGCTCTGGGGTAACCAAAGGATTGGCTTTTTCAAAGTTAGCCATTTCAATGAAATACCCTCCTCCTTCTGGGAAGAAAAACATAATAATTGCAAAAACTGTCATAAACACACCAATTGCAACAAAGGCATTTAAAACTTTATATGGAAAAAAAGGGACGCTATCTAAAGGAATACCATCATCATCTAGAAATTCTTCAATATCTACACCTTCTGGATTTCCTGCGCCAACTTCATGAAGCGCAACAAGATGAAGAAATACAAGAGCTATTAAAACTAAAGGTAGGGCAACTACGTGTAAAGCAAAAAATCTAGAGACAGTTATACCTGAAATATAATAATCACCTCTTACCCAAAGCTCTAATGAATCTCCAATATAAGGAATAGCTCCAAATAATGAAATTATAACCTGAGCTCCCCAATAGGACATTTGACCATAGGGAAGAACATAGCCAAGAAAACCCTCAGCCATCATTGCTAAATAAATTGCACAACCAAAAATCCAGACGAGTTCTTTAGGCTTCTGATATGAGCCATATAAAAGACCTCTGAACATATGAAGATAAACTACTGCAAAAAACATTGAAGCCCCGGTCGTATGCATATATCTAATAACCCATCCATAATCAACATCTCTCATAATATATTCTATGGATGAAAACGCTTCTTCTTCAGTGTTTGAATAAGGCATTATTAACCAAATTCCAGATATTATTTGGATGATTAGCACTACAGATGCTAGTGCTCCGAAAAGATACCAAAAATTAACTTTAGATGGAACTGGATGTTTTGATAAATGTCTTTCATAGGTATTTAGAATAGGTAGTCTGCTATTCAACCAACCAAATAATTTTCCTGGCATTTCACTCATTTAAGCTAGCTCCTCGTCTTCACCGATAGTTAAAATACTTCCATTAAAAAAGTGCGGGGGTACTGGGAGATTAGTTGGCGCAGGCACGCCCTTGAAAACTCTTCCAACCATATCAAACATAGATCCGTGGCATGGGCAGAAGAAGCCCCCAGCCCAAGATGCATCCCATGGTTTTGGCTCAACTTCAGGATGATATTTTGGAGAACACCCCAGATGAGTACAAACTCCAGCAATAACAGTGTATTCAGTACTTTTAGATCTTGTTAGATTTTGACCTCTATATAACTCTTCAATATCTTCAGAGTTTGGATCACGTAATTTTGGAAGAGTTGCTTCTAAGCCTTTTAAACTTTCTTTAGTATGTCTGATTACAAAAACAGGCTGCTTTCTCCAAGCGACTTGAATTTGTTGGCCATATTGCATTTTTGATACATCAACTTTTACAGAAGCTCCAGCCGCCTTAGCTCTTGCACTTGGATTCCATGATGCTATAAAAGGTGTTGCTGCGAAAGGTATTCCTGAGAGACTAACAGCAGTTGTTAATCCAATTAAAACCTTTCTTCTTGTATTGTCTTTTTCTTGCATTAGTTGTTTATGCCCGTATATTTACTAATAAAAAACTAGCAGATTATACCACCAATCTTCGAGAAAAAATTTGGAAAAATTAACGTTTTGAGAACTGTTTGCTTTTTCTTGCTTTTACTAAACCAGGTTTCTTTCTTTCAACCCTTCTATCATCTCTAGTAAGAAGACCAGCTTTCTTAAGTTGAGCTCTTAACTCTTCGTCATATGAGATTAAAGCTCTTGAAATTCCATGCCTAATAGCTCCAGCTTGACCAAAACTACCTCCGCCCTTTACCTTGACGTTGATATCAAGTTTTCCGCTAAGCTCAGTCATCTCAATAGGTTGCATAACAAGCATTTGTGCTACTTTTCTACCGAAATAGATATCTAACTTCTTATCATTGACTATTATGTCACCCTTACCTGAAGTCAGATAGACTCTAGCTGATGAAGTTTTTCTTCTTCCGGTCGCGTAATAAACTTCTGATGTCATATTGTTGGGTTCCATTCTATAGGTTGTTGTGATTCATGCTCATGCTCTGCACCACTAAATACTTTTAATTTATGAATCATAGACTTTCCTAGCTTATTTTTAGGAAGCATGCCTTTAACAGCCTCTTCAATAATTCTTTCAGGAAATCTTTCATTCATCTCCTTAAAAGTTCTAGTCTTAAGTCCACCAGGATAAAGTGAATGAGTGTAATATTTTTTATCAGTAAATTTTTGACCTGTAACTTTTATTTTTTCTGCGTTAATAACTATAACGTAGTCTCCGCCATCAGTATGGGGAGTAAAAGTAGGCTTATCTTTACCTCTTATTCTAGATGCAATTTTAGTTGCCAATCTACCCAGAACCTTGTCTGAAGCGTCAATAACATACCATTGTCTTTCGACATTTTCTTTTTTTAGTGAGAACGTTTTCATAATCATATTTTTGTAAGATGCGAATATTAATGTTTAGACGGAAAATTAGCAATATTTAAGTGCATTTAAATTAAACTTTTTAAGTGTTATTCAAATATTCAATAGTTTGCATTTCAGTTAATCTACTCAAACACCTATCCCATAAGATTTTTAATTTAGTTCCTTTGTAAATATTTAAATGGTTGATATTTCCAAAAAAGAATTTCACTTTAGTATTTTCTCTGTAGCTAATATCAATAAAAGAAATGAACCTCCTTATAATATCAGCATTATTATCATCACATTCTAGAAAGTCATTTATAAAAACCCATTCAAAATTCTTTGAAATTTCTATAAAATCTTTTGATCCTGTGGATTGATTAAAGAAGTCACTAAATGAAACCCATAAGAAATCTTCTGATAAAGATTTACAACGAAATTTTCTTGAGTTTATTTCTAAAATGCTTGATGGAATTTCATGGTTGCTAAAATTAGACTTTATAAACCTCAAGATATCTTCATCCTTATATGGTGAGCTATTGGAATGATCTGTATATTTGAATATATTCCTAGCCCTATAATCAACCAAACCTCTTAGCTCATATATATTTAAGCTATCTTTTATAATTGCCATTGATTTCATGAATTTTTGTCTTTGCAGTCCATCTTTATATAAATCATCGGGATGTGCATTTGATGTTAGAAATAACTGCGACCCATTCTTGAGAACTTGATTTAATAGGCTGCCTATAATCATTGCATCAGCAACATCTTCCACCTGAAACTCATCTATGAATATAATTTTATACTTACCACTTAGTGACTTAGCTATTATGTTTAGTGGATCTTTATTCCCGATAAGTCTAGATAATTCTGAGTGAGCCATATACATAAAATCAATGTAATGAAAGGAGATAGAACTTTTACCATTTCCAATATTCTTTAAAATTGCTTCAGATAGCAAAGTTTTTCCTCTTCCAACCGCCCCCCATGTATAAAAACTATTTTTTACTATTTTGCCCTTAAGGCTGTCTAGCACTGTTTTCTTTTTAGTTTGTATATCAACTATGCTTTTAATTAAATCAAGCTGTGCATCATCTACCTCTATATCTGTCTCTTATACACATCTGACGCTGCCGA
>OJEE01000024.1_pt1 | contig 46181 bp, 49 predicted proteins | sample 1593231 | NCBI WGS metagenome assembly OJEE01 (sample SAMN05416702, study PRJEB24817) | seawater metagenome | isolation source: Sea water | place: Canada:Atlantic | collected 2013-07 | reverse complement strand
GAGATGCTCAGGAGTCTCGTGGGCTCGGAGATGTGTATAAGAGACAGGGGGAGGGTGTATCGCCATGGGGGGCTCCGAAATTAGTTCGAGGTGAGCCTGGCTAGAAGCTCGCGGTATCTCGTCTGGGTGTGCTGGACGAGATCATCCGGCAGCGCGGGTGGCCTACCTTCAAAGTCCCAGTGGGAGGTGAGCCAGTTGCGAACCAGCTGCTTGTCAAAGCTGTCTAATCTGTTTATTCCACCTTTGGCATATGCCTCGCCGTCCCAGTAACGGGAGCTATCCGAAGTCAACGCTTCGTCACCCAAAGTAATGGCGCCGGTGCTGCGGCTGCGCCCCCATTCAAACTTGGTGTCGGCAAGAATCAATCCACGGTCCTCGCAGATCGAGGCGGCCCGTCGGTAAAGGTCGAGGCTGAGGTCCCTCAGCTGGGCCGCATCCTGATGCCCGATGAGGAACTCGGTCGCCTGGAAGGTGATGTTTTCGTCGTGATCTCCCACGGCCGCTTTGGTGGCCGGGGTATAGATCGGTTCAGGGAGAGGGTCCCCCTCCTGCAGCCCAGCGGGCAGCGGAATTCCACACACCTCACCCGAGGCTTGGTATTCCTTCCAACCACTGCCACTCAGGTATCCACGGACGACACATTCCACGGGGAACATGTCCAGCGGCTCAACCACCATGGCACGATCGACTACCTCGACGGGGGGCTCCTCGTCGCGCAAATGGTGAGGAAGGTCTGCGAGAGCCGCAAACCACCATCGGCTGAGGTTCGTCAAGAGCGCTCCCTTGCCGGGGATATCGGGGGAGAGAATATGGTCGAAAGCACTGATGCGGTCCGTCGCTACCAGGAGAAGAGAATCTGCGTCACCGAGTGTAGATGCCGAGAGTGGAATATAGAGCTCTCGCACTTTTCCCGAATAGACGGGCTTCCATTCCGAAAGGTTGGTCATTCCATTCCCGCGGCGATGTCTGAGCGGAAATGGGAGCCTTCAAGGCGAATGTCACCGATTGCTTGGTAGGCACGTTCGCGTGCTGTCCTAAAGTCTTTGCCCACAGCCACGATGCTGACCACCCGTCCCCCGGTGGCAAGCAGGTGGTTTCCGTCCCAGGCTGTGGCTGCGTGGGCAATGTGGACGCCCTCGCGAGCCGCCGCCTGTTCCACACCTTCGAGGGTTCGTCCGGTGTGGGGATTTTCTGGATAACCCTCGCTCGCAAGGACCACGGTGATGGCGACATCGGGGGAAAAGACCGGCCCCTCTACACGGGCAAGCATTTCGGTCGCAGCCCCATAGAGCAGGGGCGCCAAGGGGGACTCCAGGCGGGCTAACACCACCTGTGTTTCTGGGTCTCCAAATCGGGCGTTGAATTCGATGACCTTGACACCGTCCTCCGTCATGATCAAACCGCAGTAAAGCAGGCCAATGAAGGGTTTTCCTTGCTGGGCCATCTCTGTGATGGTGGGCTGGGCAATTCTTTCTTGAACCTCGGCGACGAAGTTTTCGGGAAGCCACGGAAGTGGGGAGTAGGCGCCCATGCCACCGGTGTTGGGTCCTTGGTCGCCATCGAAAGCCCTTTTGTAGTCCTGAGCGGGGGCCAGCGGCATGACGGTCTGGCCATCGCTGAGGAAGAAGAGCGAAACCTCGGGGCCAGCCAAAAATTCTTCGATGAGAACATCACCATGTTGAAGATAAAATTCCGCGTGCTCGATGGCCTTGTCTCGCTCTTCGGTGACCAGCACGCCTTTGCCCGAGGCCAACCCGTCCGCTTTGACCACGAAGGGGGAACCGGCTGCGTTAAGAGCCAGAAGAAGTTCGTCTGTATTGGAGACGGTCCAGGCCTGGCCCGTAGGGACCCCGGCGCGTGCCATCACCTCTTTTGCAAAAGCCTTCGACCCTTCGAGGGCGGCGGCATCTGCATTCGGCCCAAATACTGCGACGCCTGCGGTGCGGAGACGATTAGCAACCCCCGCGACCAGCGGAGCCTCCGGCCCAATGATGACCAGGTCGATGCCTGTGCCGAGAGCAAATTCAGTGACCACTTTAGGGTTGGTCGCATCGAGTGCGACAACTTCGGCTTGTGCGGAGATTCCGGCGTTACCAGGGGCGGCCCAGAGCTGGTGATCTTCTTCGTCGCGACTGAGAGCTTGAATGATGGTGTGCTCGCGTGCACCTGAGCCAACCACCAAAATCTTCACTCGATTACTGTACCCGCGCAAGCTTGCTACCGTGTGGCTGTGGCCCTCAAGCGAATCGCTCATAAAGATGGTGAATCCGCTCTGAGCGCGTGGGACCGTGGCGAAGCCACTTCTGAGCAGATCGCCACCGCCGCGAGATACTGCCTGCAGGTTTTGCGTGAGAAGGCCCCGGGAAAGAGCGTCGAGGTTCGCGTCCCGCCTTTTGGTGCAGCGCAGATCATTGAAGGGCCCAGCCACACCCGCGGCACTCCCCCGGCAGTAATTGAAATGTCTGCCGACACGTGGCTGGCAATCGCCACCGGGCGTGAAACCTTCCTTGAGGCGAAGGATTCAGGGTCTATTTCTGCCTCGGGGGAGCGGGCTGATCTCACAGCGTGGCTTCCGATTACCCAGCTACCCTGAGGGAATGTCCACCACCCCTCCCTCGGATCGCCAGAGCGTTCGAGTGCGGCGATCACCGAAGCTTTCGGCGTTTGTGGCGGTTTTTGCGGGAATCGGATTTTTTGGAACGCTTATCGTCACGGGTTTGTTCCCCTCAGACCCGTCCGTAGGATTCGCGGCGCTCTTCGCCTACTTTGCGCTCTATGGCATCACAGGAAGTGTCGCCGTGGGCATCCTGTTGTGGCTTGGGCTTGATGCGCTCTCGCGGAAAAAAGCGCGCGAGGTAGAAATGGAACGGGAGTTAGGGCCTTCTAGCTAGCCTGGTTGTTTTCCACCCAGTCCAAATACTCCGAATCGACAGATCCGGTGACGTATTCCCCGGTAAAGCAGGACATATCGAGCTCCGTAACCTCAGAGCCCTCGATGATGGCTGCCTTGAGATCTTCTACCTCTTGATAAATCAGGTGGTCTGCGCCGATTTCGCGAGCAATTTCGGGGATCGTTCGCCCTGCTGCGACCAGCTCGCTCTTGCTGGGCATGTTGATCCCATAGACATGGGGGTAGCGAACGGGCGGGGCCGCTGAAGTGAAGGTGACCGAAAGGGCACCTGCTTCTCGGGCCATATCGACAATTTCTCGGGAGGTCGTGCCGCGAACGATCGAGTCATCCACAATCAACACGTTCTTGCCAGCAAACTCGCTCGGCAAAGCATTGAGTTTCTCCCGCACACTCTTGGTGCGTCGCGCTTGGCCGGGCATGATGAAGGTTCGACCCACATATTTGTTCTTGTAAAAGCCTTCTCGGTATTCGATACCAAGCTTTCGTGCCACCTGCATGGCCGCTGGTCTGGCAGAGTCAGGAATCGGCATCACCACGTCGATGCTGTCGGTGGGGGCATAACGGGCGATCGTGTCCGCCAGCTTTTCCCCCAAACGCAACCGAGCCTCGTAGACCGAAATACCATTCATCGTTGAATCAGGCCGGGCCAGATACACATACTCAAATGAGCAGGGAGCCAGGCGGGGATTCTTCGCGCACTGCTGCGCGGTCATGGTTCCATCGCGGGCAATAAAGATTGCCTCCCCGGGTGCGACATCCCTCACCGTTTCGTAGCCGCCGGCTTCGAGGACCAGCGATTCGCTGGCAACAACCCATTCATCCCCGACTAAACCGGCAGGGCGCTTGCCCAAAATAAGCGGCCGAATGCCAAAGGGATCCCGAATTGCCAGCAAACCTTGCCCTGCGATGACTGCGAGAGCTGCGTAGGACCCCTCCACCCGCTCGTGGAGTCGCGACACAGCTTCGAACACGACATCGGGGCTGAAGGAATTTGTGGCACCGGCTTTTTGCAATTCGCTGGCCAATACATTTACCAGAAGCTCGGTGTCAGAAGTGGTGTTGAGGTGGCGGCGATCCGTGTGGTGAAGGTCTTTGGTGAGCTCCCGGGTATTGGTGAGATTCCCGTTGTGGACCAAGACAATTCCCCACGGGGAGTTCACATAAAAAGGTTGCGCTTCCTGCTCTTTTTTCGCATTTCCTCTGGTCGCATAGCGAACGTGGCCCAATCCGACCGTTCCTGGCAAAGCCCTCATGTCTCTGGTGCGGTAGCCCTCTCGGACTTGCCCTTTGGTCTTATAGACGTGCAACGTCTGATCATCCGAGGTAGCAATTCCCGTTGAATCTTGTCCGCGGTGCTGCAAGAGCGCTAAAGCGTCATACACCTGCTGGTTGACGGGGCTGGAGGAAACAATGCCGACAATGCCACACATTTCGGGGGCTATTCTCCTACCTGAAAGCTAGCGTCTCGTCCCAGCCTAGTGCCCCAGACGCGAGCCCTTTTTATCCCCAGGCGTTGTCCGTTGTGCCTCGGGAGGCAAGGCGTCGGCGGAAAGCTGCGATCAATCCTCCGGCGAGCATTACGACAGCAAGGCTGAGGCCTAACCAGGCTGAAGCGTTGGTGGGTTGGGGAATCTCAGGCTCCAGGGGGATAAAAAACGCGGGGTCCCTTTCTACTCGCGGAGCAGGGGGCTCATCGGAAAGAACGGGGGGCTCAGGGACTTCAGGGAGCGGGTCAATCACCAGGGGGCTGGGTTGCGGCGAGGGAGCAACCGTTGCTGGTTCCACCGCAGGAGCTAGTAGTGGTTGTGGTCGGTTCTCCGCTGGCTCGGTGTCTGCCGGCGCGGGCGGCGTTGCCACGGGTGCTTCCTCTTCCGCCTCGGGAAGTGGCGCACCTTCGGTGACGACGAGTGTGCTGGTAACCCAATCGCGTTGAGATACCGTCACCACGCCGGAGGAGTTGACCTGAGTTTCTCGGGTGATCACGGGGCTGTAGGAACCCGGCGCCACCTCGCGTGATGCCGTGAGGGAAAATGATGCCCTCGTGCCCGAGTCGCTTCCCCGAACAGCAGTAACGCCGGAAGGCAATCCCGAGACAGTGATGTCGGTGGTGTGGCCCTCGGGCAGACCATCGAGGTTAATCCCCGTCTCGAGGTTCACGGTTTCGGTTTCGCCTTCAGCGGGAATGCTCCAGGTGGGCGCTTGCAGACAGGACGTGTGGGCTGACCACCCCTCACCAAAGGAGCCAGCCGTCGAGTGTGCAGATGATGCCGCTGCCACTTCAGAACATGGGTCACGATCAATAATTCCCACGGTAATGACAATGGTGAATTCTTCTTCACTGGTCGAGTGGATATAGAGGGTGGGAGATAACGTGCCGTTAGTCAGGGCGTCGGTGTATATGGCGGGCCCACCCCAGGTGGCTATCCCGGCGCCCGTGGTGGCGTGCAGCACGAGAGTCGGGTGTGCGTGAGAGCCATCAGAGACCACCAGTGTGGAACTTCCCGCCCCGGTGAACTCACTCTGGTGTCCCGGGGGTAGGTCAGCTTTCCAATACAGCCGCTTGTCTTGCATGACGTCTCCGTCGATGGGTTCGAGAGCCAGGGTGAACCGGGCTGTGTTGCCTGACACATCCAGTGTTTCTCGAAGAAAGATCGAATCGCGGGGACTGGAGGCCACATTGCCGGCGGTGATCCAGGTCGATGTTCCGCCCGGAATCAGGGACGAGCTTTCGGTGCTGCCGGAGTAGGTCATCCGACGTGTGTCGCCCTCAAGGGAATCCCATTCCAAGCCAAAGAGGCCCAGCGATGCGAATGCTTCCCTCGTCCATCCCTCCACGCCAGTCTCGTAGGAGACCGGCGTGCCGCCTTCGAGCACACCTTGGCTGATGTCGGTGGCGGAGAACTGGAGTGATGCGCTCGAAAGAGCGGGGCTTCCGGCCTGGCTGGGGCTCAGGGACGCACTAGAAACACCGGCGCCCAAAATGAGAACACCAAGCCAGGACACCCAGCGGGAAAAAATAACGGGGGAAGAAGAAGTGGAGTTCATTCCAGAAGGGTAAGAAGGGTGAGCCACTGCCCGCAGAAGTTATTCACACCCCCGGTAGAATGGGTCCGTGAGCTCTTCTTCGCCCTATGCCGACAGTGGCGTCGATACGAGTGCCGGAGATAGAGCCGTTGACCTGATGAAGCGAGCCGTCACGGCTAGCCATTCCTCCCGCGTCGTGGGGGGGCTCGGCGGATTTGCGGGTGTCTATGACGCCTCTTTTCTCACGGCGTATCGTCACCCTTTTTTGGCTACCTCCACCGATGGGGTGGGGACCAAGGTGGCGATTGCCACCGCGATGGATAAGCACGACACCATTGGCTACGACCTTGTGGGAATGGTGGTGGATGACATCGTCGTCATCGGTGCGACGCCGCTTTTTATGACTGATTACATCGCGTGTGGAAAAGTTGTTCCCGAAAGAATTGCCGCCATAGTCGAAGGCATCGCGAACGCGTGTTCTGCCACCGGAGTGTCTCTCGTGGGGGGCGAAACTGCTGAACACCCGGGGTTGCTGGGAGAGAACGAGTACGACGTCGCGGGCGCTGCGACCGGTGTGGTGGAAGCCGACATGATGTTGGGTCCCGAGCGCGTACAACAAGGTGACGTGGTTCTTGCTTTGGGCTCCAGCGGACTACACAGCAACGGGTATTCCCTGGTGCGCAAGATTGTTGCTGACAATGCGTGGTCGTACACCGACCATCACCCCGATTTTTCGAGAGCACTCGGATTAGAACTCCTGGAACCGACCATGCTTTACACCCAGGCTTTGGTGTCGGCACTCGATGCCCACCCCGGTGCGATTCACATGTTGAGTCATGTCACCGGAGGCGGCATTGCTCAAAATCTTTCCCGAGTCCTCCCGCAAGGTTTGGGTGTCGCCCTCGATCGTGGAACCTGGTCGCCTCCTGCGGTGATGCGTGTGCTGGCCGATGCGGGCAACTACGAGCTGCAGGCTTTGGAAGAAACCTGGAACATGGGCATTGGGATGATTGCCATCGTTGACTCCGCTGTCGTTGACGAGGTGAAGAAGAGCTTGGCACGCGCCGGTCACACGGCGTGGCAAGTGGGTGTGATGACCCAAGGCTCAGAGGTTGCTGGGTATTCCCCCACCACACAGGCCAAAGGCGTCAGTGGTGGAGCAGTCGCCCTGGTGGGCGAGTACGGGAACTAATCCTTCGAGTCTTCTTCGGACTCGTCGCTGGAATACTGACTCTCAGATTCTGCGGGAGTAGAGAGCTCGCGCTGGAGTTGACTCAGGTCCATATCCGGGCTCGAGTACTTCAATTCGCGCGCCACCTTGGTGTGCTTTGCTTTTTGTCGGCCGCGACCCATGGGTCACTCCTTCGTTCACGTTGACCACTGCGAGAGTGCCTGTCACGGTGAAAGCCGCAACAGAATCTCACGGAGTTTATCACGCAGCCGCTGTGTAGTTGGGGTCAACCAAGGACTATGGAAACAAGGCTGTAGGTAGCCAGACACGCCCCAACGCCCCCCAGGGAATGAGCGAGAGCCAGACCCACAAGCCTGGGTAGCCCTCGGGTCTGCTGACCCGGGACAAGGTGAAGGGCAAGAGTGGAAAAAGTTGTCAGTCCCCCACACAGCCCCGTAACGAGCGGAAGAGCCCCCCCTGCAAAGGGAAAGGCAACGACTCCACCGGCGAGGGCGGAGCCTGCGATGTTAACGAACAGGATTGCCAACCAGGATCGGGTGGACCCGAGCCCTTCAAGGACGAGCCATCGAAGTACTGCTCCCACACCGCCCAAAGCGGCGCTGAGTGCCACTGCCGCGAGGCTCACGCGGGCACCGGCCTGCGAGGCGTGAGGCGCGCGCCCAGAGCAACGCCGGCCCACGCGAGAGCAACCCCCAGGCCGAGGGTTATCACCAGGTATGCCAGAGCGATCAGGGGAGGGGATGAGGTCAGAAACAGGGCGATGGCGGAAAAGGTCGTGAAAGACCCGAGGAACCCAACGGTGACCCCTGCGCGAAGAGCGGGGGAAAGAAATCCCAATCGATGCCCGATCGCGACGCCGAGGGCAAAAGCGCCGAGAAGATTCACGGTCAGAGTGGCGGCACCCCACCACTCCGGTGTTCCCGAGAGCGCCGCATCGATTGCGATGCGCCCCAGGGTGCCCAGAACGCCACCTGCAGCAACAGCCGACATTTCCCCGATTTTCACACCTGTGAGGCTACCCCCATCCCTTCTAGACTGGGGCCGTGGCATCCTCCAAGAGAACAGTGTGGCGAGTGGTGGCCTGGAGCATGGCTGCTGGGGGGCTTGTTGCGGTGGGCTTGGGAGCCTGGATTGCGGTGCCTATTTTCACCAGCTCACCTCAAGGTAAATCGGGTCAGATCTTGAACGTCGAGGGCTTCCCCAGCTCCGTGACGGCGCTCGGAGATGACGGACGCCAGCGCATTCTCTCCGCTGAGCTGGAGGATGCAACACGAGGCTTTGATGACCTCCGTAAGGGCGACCGCCTTGTGGTCACCGGGAGTGGTTACAACTCGAATTTGGGCATCTATGTCGCCCTGTGCAAAGTCCCCGACACCATCGAAGGCAAGCCTGGACCCTGCTTGGGCGGCGTGGGTCAAATGGAAGAAGACGGCGAAGTCATCGCAGATGTGGTGGAATATGGCGCATCAAACTGGATCAATGATGACTGGGCCTGGCGACTCTTTGGAGCGCGCAGTTTTGACGACCCAGAAGCAGGCACGTTTAGCGCGTATATCGAAGTGCCGGCATCGGCGGACGAGAACGTGGACTGCACTGCAGTCCCCTGCGGGGTTTACACCCGAAATGATCACACAGCCCTGGAGGACCGGGTGCAAGATCTTTACTTGCCGATTGCTTTTGGCGGGTAGGGAGCAATTCGATACACCTTGATGGCACGCTGAGCGAGTGGACCAATCATGACGGCGAAAATAACGGTTCCCACTCCGACGCTTCCCCCGAGCCACCATCCGATCCCCAGGACGATGACTTCCACCATTGTTCGACCCACCCAGAGGGGCCACCCAAGGCGCGCATGAAGTCCCACCATTAACCCGTCCCGGGGCCCCGGCCCAAATCCTGCGCCAATATAAAAACCGCTGGCGATACCCATCATGAGGAGGCCCGCCGCAAACAGGAAGCTTTTTTGCGCCAAGAGCTCGGGTGTTTCCACGAGCGCTAACCCGACTTCCATGCTGGGTCCCACGAGGAGGGCATTGAAGATGGTGCCGAGGCCTGGTTTTTGACGCAGCGGAATCCAGAACAACAGCACCACGCCGCTGGTGAGGACGACGATCCAGCCAAAACCCAGACCGGTGGTGAGGTGGATGCCCTCGGCAAACACTGTCCACGGGTCCACGCCCAGGCTTGCTCTCAGCATCATGGCCGCAGCGAACCCGAAGAGAAACAGGCCAGCAAAAAGTTGAACTAAGCGACGGGTGTAGTGAAGGGTGGAGAGCACAGCTCACTCTATCCCTGGGCAATTCGCTCTGTTCATTTCGCACTAACCCTGTTAGCCTAGGAAACGGAACAAGGGCGCGCCATTGTGGGCTAAGCCAGTGGTCCATCGCCTCACAATCGTGAGAGCGGCCACATGTGTAGTTGAAACAGCCCTGGTCTGGCAACTGGTGATTTGGGTTGGTGTCGATTCGACATTCATCTCCCCATCGATCAACAGAAAGCTTCTCCCTGCCATGCCCGAAAAGAAACAGGCTCCTTCGTGGCGCCCACCCAGCAAACGCACCTCCTACCAAGACTCCAAAAAGCGTCACGGTTCCAAGCCCTCTGGGGAAGGTAGCGAACGCTCAGAACGCGGTGAGCGTTCCGAGCGCGCCCCCCGTCAGGACCGTGCACCTCGCAAGGACTACGCCCCGCGTGGCGAGCGTCCCGCTCGTGATGACCGCGCTCCGCGCACCGATCGTAATGACCGCCCTGCGCGTCATGACCGCGGCCAGAGCCAGGAGCGTCCATCCCGTGAGGGCGGCTATGACCGTGCACCGAGGCATTCCTCAGGTGAGCGATCTTCTCGTCCAGACCGTGCCCCACGGCACGGCTCCAGCGACCGTTCACAGTCTTATGGCTCGAAAGACCGTTATGACTCCCGTGATTCCCGTGACGCTCAGAGACCTCAGCGCAGTGCGGGTTCGAGGCCTCCCCAGTCCCGTGGCGATTACCCCTCGCAACAGCCTCGTGGGGCACGCCCGCAGGTTGTTCACGACGCATTGGAAGCGATCTCCGTCACGGCAGACTCTGCCGAAGGCATTCAGTTCGGGGACCTTGGTCTCGGAGAGCGCATCGTTGATGCGATTGCTGAGCAGGGAGCAAAGACTCCCTTTGCTTTGCAAGCAGCCACGATTCCTGTTGCCCTGGAAGGTCGCCACGTCCTTGGACGCGGCCGAACCGGTTCGGGAAAGACGATTGCTTTCGCAGCTCCCACCGTCGAGCGTTTGTTGCGTCTCAGCAGCAAGGGAGTGAAGCGAGCAATCGGTCGCGCCCCTCGCGCTTTGATTCTTGCTCCGACCAGAGAACTTGCTCTGCAGATTGATCGCACCGTGCAGCCCATCGCTCGAAGCGTTGGCCTCTTCACCACCCAGATTTATGGCGGTGTCCCCCTCGGTCGCCAGATCGGTGCGCTCGAGCGCGGCGTCGACATTGTTATTGGAACACCAGGTCGTATTGAAGACTTGATGGCCCGGGGCAAGCTCGACGTTTCTCAGGTCGTTATTTCTGTTGTGGATGAGGCGGACCACATGTCGGAACTGGGCTTCATCGAGCCTCTGCAACGCATCCTTTCTGCCACGTCCCCCGATGGCCAGCGCCTCCTGTTCTCGGCCACCCTGGATCGCGGCGTGAGCGCCATCGTCCAGGAGTTCCTGCCCAACCCGGCCGTATTTGAGGTCGCGGGAGAAAACCAGGAAACTTCGACCATTGATCACCGCGTTTATGTGGTCGACCAACGGGATAAGCGAGACATGGTGGTGGCCCTTGCCCGCATCAGCGGCAAGACCCTGATGTTCACTAGGACACGTGCTTTTGCCGAAGAACTGGCTGACCACCTCGATGACTATGGCATTCCTGCGGTCAGCCTCCACGGTGACCTCAATCAGGCCAGGCGTCAAAGAAACCTTGACAAGCTAACCTCTGGTCGCGTGAATGTTCTCGTGGCGACAGATGTTGCCGCGCGCGGAATTCACGTCGACGACATCGAGACAGTGATTCAGGTTGATGCCCCCGATGACTTCAAGTCTTACGTTCACCGCTCCGGTCGCACCGGGCGCGCGGGCAAAGAAGGTGTCGTCATCACGTTGACCACGAAGCCTCGAACCCGGCGCGTTGTTGACCTGCTCAAGCAGGCAGGCATCGTCGCTACGCCAGAGGACATGAAGCCCTCAAAGGTTGCTGACCCGGCTCTCGTTTAGAGAGCAAGCAGGGCGCTGGCTATTAAGGCCAGCGCCAAACCGACCCATTGGATGGCGGCTACTCGCTCTTTGAGCCAGAGGCCCGCCAGCACGATGGTGCCCGCGGGGTAGAGAGCAACTAAAACGGCCATCACGGTCAATGCCCCGGTGCGCAGCCCATAGAGAACGGCGACGTTGGCTATCACATCGAGGATGCCGGCGACCACAACCATGATCCAGACGCTGGGGATCGTGCGGAGCCCGGGCAGTCGGGGGGAGGTTCCGCGGAGGCTCCGGGCACCGATGACGACAACGATGGCGAGTGCCAGAGAAAATGTTGAAACAATGCGGTTTGCCAGCAAAGGGATAAGACCCGAATCATCGGGAGCAGCATCGATCAACACGATGGTCAGCCCAATCAGAGCGCCCGAGCCCACAGCCATCCCGAGACCAATGGCTCCCGGTCTCACGGCACCTTGTTCTGGCACGAAACCGACGAGGATGATGGCAACGAGGGCGACACCCAGTGCCACGAAGAACAGGGCTTCACCGCTTTCGCCGAGCCCCAGTCCAATACTGACGGGAACGATGGCGGAGATGAAGGCTGTGGTGGGGGACAGGATGCTCATGGGGCCGATAGCCAAACTGCCATAGAGCAGACCGATTCCTAACGCTCCCGCCAGACCGGAAGCCCCTCCAATGATCCACGCATCAAGGCTGGAATGTGCCGGAACAAAGAGCGACGTTGCAAGGAGGCCGATGAGTCCCACCACCGCAACGCCAGCAGTGGTCAACAGGGTAGAGGACCGGCGAGCGGCAAGTCCACCAAAGAAGTCGGCGGCACCGTAGGTGAGGGCCCCGGTGAGGCCAAGAAGCACAGTCAGCACGAAAAACCCTCGCTCTTAGTCGTAACAGTATGACGCATAGGCATTGTTACCCCAGCCGAGGGCAATACGCTTAGACGACAATTTCCCAATAGTGAAAGAAGGACGGCCGTGCCGCTGGTTTACGGAGACATCACCGAAGCTTTTGGAAATACCCCTCTGGTCAGGCTCAACCGAGTCACAGAGGGAGCAGGCGCCACCGTGTTGGCGAAGCTTGAGTTTTATAACCCCACCTCGTCTGTCAAAGACCGGCTGGCAATCTCCATTGTCGATGCCGCGGAAGCCTCGGGAGATCTGAAGCCAGGCGGAACGATTGTTGAAGCTACCAGTGGCAACACCGGAATTGCCCTGGCCATGGTGGCCGCCGCAAGGGGCTACAAGGCAATTCTAACAATGCCCGAAAGCATGAGCATGGAGCGACGGATGTTGCTGCGCGCCTACGGTGCGCAACTGGTCCTCACCCCCGCCCCAGAAGGTATGAGTGGCGCGTTGTCGAGGGCCGAGGAAATTGCTGCGGATCTCCCGGGAGCGGTATTGGCTCAGCAGTTCGCCAATCCTGCGAACCCAGAAATTCACCGTCGCACCACTGCTGAGGAAATTTGGCGTGACACTGATGGTGCCGTCGACGTGTTTGTCGCTGGAGTCGGCACGGGGGGAACACTCACCGGCACAGGTCAGGTACTCAAAGAGCGCAAGCCCGGGGTGAAAGTCGTTGGGGTGGAGCCGCTGGAATCACCTTTGTTGACCGGTGGCGTAGCAGGGCCCCACAAGATTCAGGGAATTGGCGCCAACTTTATTCCCGAAATTCTGGATCGTGACGTGTATGACGAAGTCATCGATGTGACGGCGGAGCAGGCCGTGGCGATGGCTCGACGGTTGGGAGCGGAGGAAGGAATCCTCGGCGGAATCTCTTCGGGAGCCACCGCCCACGCCGCTCTGGAATTGGCCCACCGTCCCGAATTCGTGGGGGCGACTATTGTTGTCATCTTGGCCAGTTTTGGAGAGCGTTATCTCTCCACTGTTTTGTATGAAGGACTAGAGAGCTAAATGGATTCCCCCTCGCGCCTTCAAGAAGACATTCAGGCGGTGCGGGAGAGAGACCCGGCAGCCAGGACAGCACTCGAAGTTTTCCTTACCTCTCCAGGGGTGTGCGCTTTGGGGTGGCATCGCGTCGCGAACTGGCTGTGGCGGTGGGAATGGTTTCTGGTTGCACGAATTGTCTCCAGTCTGTCTCGCTGGTTCACGGGCATTGAAATACACCCCGGCGCAACACTGGGTCGCCGACTTGTCATCGACCACGGAATGGGTGTGGTGATTGGCGAAACTGCCGTGGTGGGCCATGACTGCCTGATTTATCACGGTGTGACGCTGGGAGGCAAAATTCAGGCCAGCCGGGATGAAACAACCGGCAAACGCCACCCCACTCTGGGCAACGGAGTGTTGGTCGGCGCGGGTGCCGCGATTCTTGGCCCCGTGACGATTGGTGATGGGGCGACCGTGGCAGCGCTGTCGGTGGTGCTGACCGATATCCCGGCGGGCGCGCTTGCTCTGGGAATTCCCGCTAAGGTCAAGAAGCCCACCAAAGCCAAGTAGGTCACTATGTTGAAGCAGGCAAGCAGGCTCATTCTGAGCCCGCTCGCCCGGGGCCTGTTCCGGGCAAAGATCGTGGGGCGCAAAAACGTGCCGCGCGAGGGTGCGGTGATCTTGGCGAGCAACCATTTGTCCTTCATCGACAGCGTGGTGATCACTTTGTTTGCCCCGCGGAGCGTGAGCTTCTTAGCGAAAGAAAGCTACTTCACGACGCCGGGGTTCACGGGCACGATCTCTCGTCTCTTTTTCACCAGCATCGGCGCAATCCCGGTGTCGAGGGGAGTCGGCCAGGCGGCCCAGGATGCGCTCGATTCCGGGCTGTCGCTGCTGCAGGACGGAGAAGCGTTTGCCGTCTACCCGGAGGGAACCAGGTCGCGCGATGGAAAGCTATACCGAGGCAAAACGGGTGTTGCCTGGCTTGCCCTCAATGCCGGTGTTCCGGTGGTGCCGGTCGCCCTGAAGGGAACCGACAAAGTCCAACCGATTGGCAGCAACAAAATTCGCCCCGCCAAGGTGAGCATCGAGTTTGGCACGCCGCTTGATCTATCCCGGCACGGCAAAGCAGATTCTGGCAGGGCTAGGCGCCATGCCACGGATGAAGTGATGGAGGCGATTGCCGCCATGTCAGGGCAGGAACGCGCCGATGGCTATAACGAACCACCGGCGAAAAACCTTGTCGAACGAGTTCGCCGAGGCGTTTTTGGGCGCAACCGCCTCTAGGCTTCGGCCGCCTGCTCTTGGGCCTCAGCAACCTGTTTGCGGACGTCTTCCATGTCGAGTCCTTTGACGGCGGTGATGACTTCTTCCAGGGAGGCAGCGGGCAAAGCGCCGGGTTGTGAAAACACTAGGACCCCATCGCGAAAAGCCATCAGGGTTGGGATGGATCGAATGTTTGCAGCCTGAGACAGCGCTTGCTCAGCTTCGGTGTCGACTTTGCCAAAGGTGACATCCGGGTGCTTGTTGCTGGCATCTTCGAAGACGGGTCCGAATGCTTTACAGGGGCCGCACCATTCCGCCCAGAAGTCCACGAAGGTAATTCCTTCGGAGGCAATGGTCGTTTCAAATACGTCGTGGGTGAGTTCAATCGTGGGCATAATGTCGTCCTTTCGTCGGTTCTAACTATACCCCATGGGGTATAAGAGGCTCCAATGTTCGCCGAGGGCTAATCCCAGAATTCAGACATAGTAGGAAGGCAACAAAAAGAAGCACCCCGCTGAGAGTTCCTTCGTGGAGGGAAACTATTGAGCCCCGCCGGTGGCTTCGTTGTTTTACTCTGAGAACACGTCACCTCTGCGAAAAGGAAGAGCCGACCATGAGCGTCCAAACAGAACCACACAAGAGTGCCCCTCACCATGCCAGTGATGACCTGGCCGTCGATGTTGCAGAACTGGGCGCGATGGTGTTGGGCCGATGGGCGGAAATTCGAACACGCGCGAGGACTCTGTGTGAAGACCCGGCGCTCTGGAAAATCGAGGGGCAACCCATGGCAGAGCATCGGGAACGAGTGCTCGGGCAACTCAGTCTTTTGGTGGACGCCGGTGGCGTGCTTCTGTCCTTCCCGGAATCTGTCGGTGGCAAGGGCAACCCCGGTGGAAATATTGCAAACTTTGAACAATTGGTCCTTGCGGACCCTTCGCTCCAGATTAAGTCCGGCGTCCAATGGGGGCTCTTTGGCGCAGCCGTGACCCATCTGGGTACCGAGAAACAACACGCCGCGTGGTTGCCAGGAATCATGTCGTTGGAGACGCCAGGGTGCTTCGCTATGACGGAGACCGGGCACGGATCCGATGTGGCATCCATTGCTACCACTGCTACCTATGACCAGGAATCCGGTGACTTCATTCTCCACACCCCACACCGTGGGGCGTGGAAGGACTACATCGGCAATGCCGCTCTTCATGGAAAAGCCGCAGTGGTGTTCGCCCAACTCATCGTGGCGGGCGAGAATCACGGCGTTCACGCCTTCTATGTCGAACTCCGCAACGACAGCGGTTTTCTCCCAGGAATCGGCGGGGATGACGACGGGCCCAAGGGTGGGCTCAATGGCATCGATAACGGTCGACTCCACTTCACCAACGTCCACGTGCCACGAGAGAACTTGCTCGACCGCTACGGCAGTGTCAACGAGAAGGGTGTGTATTCGTCCCCCATCGAAAGCCGGGGGCGGCGCTTTTTCACGATGCTCGGGACACTGGTTCAAGGGCGGGTTTCCCTGGTCGGTGCATCCGTCGTGGCCTCACAGCTCGCTTCAACGATTGCGATTCGCTACGGGTTGGTCCGCCGCCAGTTCCCCATTCATGGCTCGAGCGAGGAACAGGTCTTGATGGATTACCAGACCCATCAGCGGCGCCTGGTCCCACATCTGGCCAATACCTACGCCATGGGGTTCGCCCAGGATGAACTCCTGGAGCTTTTCCATGACGTATTCGGTGGCGCCAAAGACACCGAAGAAGAGCGCCAGGACTTGGAAACACTTGCGGCAGCGCTTAAGCCCTATGCCACCTGGTCCGCACTGGATAATTTGCAGGCCGGGCGGGAAGCGTGTGGCGGCCAGGGGTTCTTGGCGGAAAACCGGCTTGCCAGTCTGCGTGCGGATCTTGATGTCTACGCCACCTTTGAAGGCGACAACACTATTTTGTTGCAGTTGGTGGCAAAGCGACTGCTCGGCGACTACGCCAAAGCGTTCAAAGAGGGCGGCTTGGGAAGTATGGCCAGTTACGTTGCCGACCACGTGGGGGAAGCAGCGATCAACCGCTCCGGGCTTCGGCGACTGGCGCAAAATGTGTCTGACTTTGGCTCCACCGCCCGTTCGATCGGGTATGTCCGGGACACGGCCTCCCAGCGTCAACTGCTTACCGACCGGGTAGAGACGATGGTCGCCTCACTTGCTGATGCGCTTCGTCCCGCCTCAAAAATGGAAAAACGGGAGGCGGGGGCATTGATGAACAAGCATCAGAGTGCTCTCACTGAAGCAGCCTGGGCACATTCAGAATTGGTGGTCTGGGAGGCCTTCACCCGCGCAATCGATGGCATGGAGGACTCGGGGACCAAACAGGTCCTGAGGTGGTTGCGCGACCTTCATGGATTTGTCCTCATTGAAAAGCACCGCGATTGGTATTTGATGAACGGTAGACTTAGCGTCCACCGCGCGGAAGCCATCACCGACTACATCACCGACAGGCTGCTTCCGCGCCTGCGTCCTCACCTCGCCGACCTTGTGTCGGGTCTGGGATTGAGCGATGCGAACGTGCGCGCACCTATCGCTCTGGAAGAGGAGAACGAGCGCCAGGAGGTCGCACGGGCTTACGAGAATCGGTCAAAGGCATAGATAAATGAAGCCCTCAGTCGGCTGGGCGTTAGTGGGAATGCAATTTGGGGTGCTCAGTGCACTCCTCGTTTTTCCCGCCGGTGATGGGTGGCCCCGAAATTGGATTGTGGGGGCAGGGGCCGCCGCCCTGTTGATGGCGGGTGTGCTGACTGCAGTGGTCGCAAGCTTTCGTCTGGGCACTTCGCTCACCCCCCTGCCTATTCCCAAGAACAACGGCACTCTTGCTCGAGACGGGATATATCGAACCGTCCGCCACCCCATCTACACCGGGGTGCTGGTCGCGGCAGCGGGCGTGGTCGTGTGGGGAGGTTCCCCAGCCCACGTCATTGCCTGGTTAGCTTTGTGGGGGGTTCTGAGTGCCAAAGTGCACTTTGAAGAAGCAATGCTGCGAGAAAAATATCTGGAATACCACGACTATCAAAAAACATCAGGCCGATTTCTGCCGCGTTGGAGCAGCCTTTTCCCGCTAAAAAAATCGCGCACCCACGCGTCCTGAACCGCTCTTCCTCGGAGGTCTAGCATCTGCGTTCTGCTACGGTTATCTCGCTCTCCTTTGGCGCCAGGTCAAGGGACGTCATCTACTTTTCGAGGGTGAATTCATGATTGTTGGAGTTCTGAAAGAGCCGATTTCTGGCGAAAACCGGGTTGCCGCAACCCCTGAATCTGTTAAGCAGCTGGTGGGCGAAGGCCTCTCAGTGACCGTGCAGAAGGGGGCTGGTGTTGCCGCCGGGTATCCCGATGACGCCTACAAAGCTGCGGGAGCAACCCTTGCTGCCACCGTAGACCCGGGCAAGCTCGACGTGCTCGCTCACGTTCGCCCGCTGGCACCGGCCACCATTAAGAAGCTGAAAAAGGGTGCCGTCACGATGGGCCTTGCCTCGCCTGCCTCAGAGGCCGCCGCGGTCAAAGCTCTGCGTGATCAGAAAGTCACCGCCTTTGCCTTGGAACTTGTTCCTCGAATTTCCCGCGCACAGTCCATGGACGCTCTTACGTCACAGGCTCTCGTTGCTGGTTATCGCTGTGTGATTGAAGGCGCCCTGCGCCTGCCTCGCTTTTTCCCTTTGTATATGACGGCAGCCGGCACTGTCCCGCCCGCGACCGTCTTGATTCTCGGAGCCGGGGTCGCCGGCCTGCAGGCCATTGCCACCGCGAAGCGACTGGGTGCAAAGGTCAATGCCTACGACGTGCGCTCAGCCTCCGCCGATGAAGTGCGCTCGATGGGTGGAACCTTTATCGAACTCGAGATGGATGTTTCTGCAGATGGAGCCGGCGGTTACGCCAAAGAGCTCGCAGCCGACCGAGTGCAGCGTCAGCAAGAACTGCTTACGCCTTATGTCACCGCGGCGGACGTCATCATCACCACGGCAGCTATTCCTGGTCGCCCTGCTCCGCGCTTGATCACCTCGAAAATGATGAAGGACATGAAACCAGGTTCTGTCATCATTGACCTCGCCGCGGAGACTGGTGGAAACGTCGAAGGTTCCAAGCCCGGTGCTGACGTCATGGTCCCGGTGGGCGCATCAGGGGGAACCGTAACCCTGGTGGGAATGAAGGATGTTCCCTCGTCCATGGCTTACGATGCCTCGAGGCTGTTTGCAAAAAATGTCTCGAATTTGCTGACTCTGATGACCAAAGACAAGAAAGTCGCTCCCGACTTTGACGATGAAGTTGTTGCCGGTGCCTGCTTGACCCACGACGGTGTCATTCGTCACGAACCCACCGCCGAAGCGTTAGCGGCACCTCAAAAGGCCGAACCCAAAAAAGCTGCACCCAAGAAAGGCGCGAAGTAATGGAATCCATTGAGCTCCTGACCTACTTTGTCCTGGCGGTGTTCGTCGGGTTTGAAGTGGTGTCTAAAGTCTCCAGCACACTGCACACCCCTTTGATGTCTGGGGCAAACGCCATCCACGGCATCATTCTTGTGGGTGCCGTTGTCGTGGCCGGGCATGCTGACGAAACCTGGAAGCTCGTTCTCGCTTTGATTGCGGTGCTCATGGCCACCGTGAACTTAGTTGGCGGCTTCGTCGTCACAGACCGGATGTTAGAAATGTTTGGCGGAAAGAAGAAGAGCTCGGAAGGGGCTGCCTCATGAGTGTCCTCACCGAAGAAGTCGAAGCACTTCTCTACCTTTTTGCCGCGGTCTGCTTTATCTTGGCGCTCCGAGGCCTTGCTTCTCCTAAGTCCGCCCGGCGCGGAAACTTGCTGGGTGCCCTGGGCGCCGTTGTCGGTGTCGTCACCGTCTTCTTGGCCGAAGAGCTCAGTAATATCGCCTTGATTCTGATCGTGATTGCCGTGGGTTCTGCAATTTCTGTCCCCGCGTCCCGCATGGTCAAGATGACCCAGATGCCTCAGCTCGTTGCGCTCTTCAATGGCGTGGGTGGTGGCGCTGCCGCTGTGGTGGCATACCTGGAGCTTGGTGCCGCCGACTCGCTGGGCTTCCTCATCGCTGTGGCGTTCACAATCTTTGTGGGCAGCATTTCCTTCTCGGGCTCCGTCATTACTTTTGCCAAGTTGCAGGAAATGATGACCACGCGCCCTGTGTTATTCAAGGGTCAGCAGTATGTGATGGGGATTTTGACCATCGCCGCCTTGGGGGGCTCCGTCCTCGTTGTGCTTCAGGGCAGCTTCCTCCTCGGGACCGCCTTGATGGTTGTGGGCCTCGTGATGGGTGTGTTGCTGGTTCTGCCCGTCGGTGGTGCTGACGTCCCGATCGTGATTTCTTTGCTGAACGCCATGACCGGGCTCGCTGTGGCAGCCTCTGGTTTGGTCCTCGGCAACACCCTGCTGCTTGTTGCAGGAACTTTGGTCGGCGCTTCGGGAACAATCTTGACCCGCGCGATGGCCAGTGCCATGGGACGCAGTGTGAACAACATCATCTTTGGCGCTTTCAAGGGCGGCTCCACCGCCGGGTCGACCGAAATTTCGGATCGACCGGTGAAGTCGGGTTCTGCTGAGGATGTTGCCATCCTGCTCGGTTATGCCCAGCGGGTCATCGTGGTTCCTGGTTATGGCCTTGCTGTTGCTCAAGCTCAGCACACGATGCATGAATTGGCCAAGGCCCTCGAAGGGAAAGGAATCGAAGTTGTCTTCGGCATCCACCCTGTCGCCGGTCGTATGCCAGGACACATGAACGTGTTGCTTGCAGAAGCCAACGTCCCTTACGAGGTCTTGCAGGAAATGGATGAGGTGAACCCTCAGTTCAAGACCGCTGATGTGTGTCTGGTCGTGGGGGCAAACGACGTGGTGAACCCCGCCGCAAAGACCACCCCGGGGTCCCCCATTTACGGCATGCCCATTCTTGACGCGGGTGAAGCGAAGCAGGTTGTTTTCCTGAAGCGCTCGATGCGTCCAGGTTTTGCGGGTATCGAAAATGAACTGTTGTATGAACCCAACACGACACTCTTGTTCGGCGACGCAAAAGAGACTTTGGGCAAAGTCCTCAGCGCAGTCAAAGCCCTCTAGGCGTTTCGATGGCGATTTTCGCGCTCACCTATCGATATGCCGATGACCCCGAAACCCTGGATCTGCACCGACCTGCCCACCGAGAGTATGTGAGATCTCTCGTGGGCAATGGCGTAATCGCTAGCGGACCGCTAGCTACCAGCCAGGGCCCCGGTGCACTCATCATCTGCGAGGGCGCAGACGAGGCGGGCATTGTCGACATGATGGACCTGGATCCTTTTTGGATCGAAGGGTTGATCGCCCAGCGTGACCTTGCTCCGTGGTCTATTCTCATCGGCTCGATTGGGCTCGAGGGTGATCACTAACACCCCTCCAGGGCGAGCCCTGGTGACAGGTGCAAGCTCCGGTATTGGTGCGGCGACCGTGCGGGCCTTGCGGGCGGCATCGTGGGACGTCATTGCCGTTGCCCGACGTCGTGATCGACTTGATTCCTTGGCAGCGGAAACAGGGTGTGACATTTTTGTCGCCGATGTCACAAGCAGCGGTGATGTCACTGCACTGGTGAACAGGGTCGAGGAAGCTGGTGGAATTGATGCCCTGGTTAATGTGGCCGGTGGTGCTGTGGGCGCCGATGTGGTGGCAGAGGCTGACCCGGATGACTGGGCGGTGATGATGGAGCTGAATGTGGTGAGCGTCCAGCGAATGATTCGTGCTTTTCTACCCGTGTTACGCCGGAAGAGTGTGAGTCGGGGAGTTGCCGATATCGTCACGATTTCCTCCACCGCCGCCTTCATCAGTTATGAAGGTGGCGGTGGGTATAACGCAGCCAAAGCGGGACTCCACGCGGCACTCATGGCGTTGAGGTTGGAATTAGTGGGGGAACCCATCCGGGTCGTGGAAATTGCGCCCGGAATGGTCAAGACCGAAGAATTTGCTTTGAACCGTTTTGGCGGTGATGAGGCCAAAACGCAGGCGCTCTATGAGGGGGTTGAATCCCCATTGTTGGCGGAAGATGTTGCTGATGTGGTGAGGTATGCCCTGGAGAGCCCCGCCCATGTGAATCTCGATCTGATTCAGATGAAACCTGTGGCTCAGGCTATGCAATACAAACTCCACCGGGGACCGCTGCATCCTAAACTCTGAGGGCCATCAGAGACTCACCGGTAGAGTAAAGCGGTGATGAGGCGCCTGATTGAAGTGTCCAGACCAGTCCTCTGGGTGAACACCATCGGTACCACGGTTATCGGCATGTGGCTAGCCGGAGAGCTCTGGACGTGGTCCATCGTTCCGATTCTTCTGTGGGTGAGTTTTCCTTTCAACCTGCTGATTTATGGCATCAATGACATCTATGACCAGGACACAGATTCTGACAACGACCGCAAAGGCGGCTACGGCGGAGCCAAAATAAAGCCCCACGAAACGAAGATGATCGGGTGGGGGGTTATCGCCACCAACGTGCCCTTCTTCGCATATTTCGCCCTCACGTTGCCGCCAGCAGCGGTGGCCTGGATGGCTGCCTACGCCCTCTTCTTTTGGCAGTACTCAGCAACCCCCCTTCGCCTCAAAGGTCGCCCCATCCTGGATTCGGTGTCTAATGCCGACTACGCCTTCCCCTTGGTTTTCGTTCCTCTAGCCCTTGGTGTTTCCCCGGTGTGGGCGGCGGCACTGGGGTTGATGGCGTGGTCGTTGGCAAAACACGTATACGACGCCATTCAAGACATCGATGAAGACGCAGCGGCAGGAATTATTACCACCGCGGTGAAGTTTGGCATCAAGGGATCCCTCCTGTGGTCGGGGGGATGGTGGATTGTCGCCACCGTCTTGTTCGCTCTGGTCAACATCCCGGTGGCTGTTGCTAACGCAGCGCTTGCGGGCTGGCTTGTCCTTGCCCAATGGCGTAGGCCCGATATTGCTACCGCCAGGAAGCTCTATCGATACTCCGTGGCCTTTCCCTATGTGGCCGGTGGGGTTGCCGGGGTGCAGTTAGTGACAGGTCTGGTTCTTGGGGTATATCCCAACTCATGAGTAAAACGATTACCGTCGTCGGCGGCGGACTCGGTGGCCTCGCCACCGCTGCTCTCCTGGCGCGGGCTGGACACAAAGTCACGCTTGTCGAGGGCAACGAGTGGCTGGGGGGAAAGAGCCGACGAATAGAAGTTGCCGGTCAGAGAATCGACACCGGGCCATCTCTGGTGACGTTCCCTGGCGTGTGGCAACAAATCCTCGAGACCTGGGACTCTTTCGGCGATGGCCCTTCGGCAGAAACCATCGCCGGCGTGAAACTGGAGCGCCTGCCGGAGGTGGGGCGGTACTACTTCCGCGGTCAGGCGGCCAACCTGCCCGTGGAAGAAGGGCATCCGTGGCATGCAGCGTGGCAGAGATTTCAGCATGAGCACGGTGGTTTAGGCGAGGCCATCACCACATTGTTGACAAAGGACCCGTGGGATCCAGGAATTTTGGGTGCGGGAAAAGAATTATTGAAGCGATATGGGATCAGGCTCACCACCAAGAGCTATCTCGATGGTTTGGACTGGATGCCCCACGACCTCAAAGATGTCATCTCCATTCACACTCTGAATGCTGGGGTGTCCCCTGATCAGACGCTCGCCCTCTACGCCACGATGGCTGCGGTGATGGCCGAAGACGGAGTATTCGTCCCCAAAGGCGGCGTGTATGAAATTGCAAAGGGGCTGGAGAACCTTGCCCGCGCAGCGGGTGTTGATCTTCACACCGGCGAGCACGTTCTCAGCGTCACCCCAGGAGTCGTCACGACCGCTGCGGCAACCTATTCCTCCGACTATGTCGTCAGCGCAGTTGATGGTGGCATCTTGGAGGGGCTCATGGGAAAGAGGAGTTCACCGCCCCGCAAGCTTTCGTGCTCGGGGGTGGCAATCTTTGGTGTCTTGGAAGAAGAGTTACCGGCAGACATTGTCACCCATTCGGTCATGATGCCTGAGGAGCCCGAAGCCCTTTTCCGGTCGCTGGGTAAACGCCAGAGACCACAGGAAACGATGGCGTTTTTGAACTATTACCGCGCAGGGGATATTTATCCCAACACCCAGCCCGTTGCAGCCCTTCTGCTCACCGCGCCGCCGGATGGCAAGGCTTGCTCTTTCGAAGATGACTTCGTTCAGCGAGAATCCCGACGGTTCTCAGACCTTTTAGGTTTGAGTAAACCCATCACGGAGATGATGACCGAGCACACAATTTTGGATCCTGAATACTTCGCAGGCTTCGGGGCCGTGGGCGGAGCGCTGTACGGAGCACCAGCACCGTGGTGGCGGAGCGGACCTTTTCATTCCCCGGCTTACAACTCCAAGCGAACCCCCTGGTTGTGGCGGGTGGGATCAAGCGTTCATCCTGGTGGCGGGATTCCTGCGGTGTTGGGGGGCGTCCTCATTTCGACCAGAAGGATGCTTCGAGCGCTTCAAGACTGACGGACCGGTCTAGTGGTGGGCCACGAAAAACCCCCGCATGAGGGACGCTCTGCGAGGGTTTTGTGGCTCCGACCGGCATCGATCCGGTGACCTTTCGATTTTCAGTCGAACGCTCTACCAACTGAGCTACAGAGCCATGGTGTGAAAGAGCCTCTCTTTCGAGAGGCTCATCACCGCGACCCTGACGGGACTTGAACCCGCGACCTCCGCCGTGACAGGGCGGCACGCTAACCAACTGCGCTACAGGGCCATGCTATTAAATTATAATGTGACCCCAACGGGATTCGAACCCGTGCTACCGCCGTGAAAGGGCGGCGTCCTAGGCCACTAAACGATGGGGCCGAAGCTACTGCCAAAGCATAGCAACAGGGATTGAGTCTAGGGTTGGGCGCCCGGGAATGCAAACGTCACCCTTCGCCACACCGAATCAAACCCACCGCTCTCGGGGCGAGGTAGCTATCGTTGGCTGTTGTGAGCCCCTTCTTCCTGCGCCAGCGCTATGCGGTGGCGGCCGTTCTCGCTTCACTTGCGTTGGTGGCAGGGTTGTCGCTTGCTCCGGCTAGCCCCGCGTTTGCCGATGAATTCCCCACCTGGGAAGAAGTCCAAGAAGCACGTAAAGATGTTGCTAAAGCCCAGGCAAAGGTCAAAGAGATCCAGGAACTACTGGCCGGACTCGAACAAGCCTCTGCTGAAGCGGAGCAAGAAGCCGCCAGATTGGGCGAAATCTATTATGAAGCGCTCTTTGAGTTAGACGAGGCAACCTTTAAGCAGGCTCAGCTTCAAAGCCAGGCCGATACCGCCTCGACTCTCGCTGAGGAGTCTCGACTCCAGGCGGGACAGTTCGTTGCAGAGCTTGCTCGCGTGGGGGGAGCAGACCTGACAGCAACCCTTTTTGTGAGCGGTGATGACGCGACACAGCTGCTCTCGCGTATTGGCTATGCCGCCAAAATTGCCGAACAGACCGATGGGATTTATGCGAAAGCCCTCGCTGAAATGAATGCGGCCCAATCCCTCAGCGATCAAGCCGAAGTGGCTCGAGAAATTCGTGAGGAACTTCAAGTCATTGCCGAGGGCGCCTATGAAGCCGCTAACGCTGCGGCGATGCGAGCGTATGCGGCGGTCGAGGCGCAATACGAAAACAGCGCGCGCCTCGAAGCCCAGCTTGAGGTTCTTGTTGAACAACGCGAAGCCACCGAAGTGGACTTCCAAAAAGGCGTTGTGGCTCGTGCACAGTCTGAAATTGCGGGAATGATTGACCCGGGTCAAATCAGTAGCTCTGGCTGGGCGAGGCCCTCTGGCGGTTATATTTCTAGCCATTATGGGCCCCGGATTCACCCCATTTATGGCATTGCCAGGCTTCATGCCGGAACCGATTTAGCAACCTCCTGCGGGAACCCGGTGTATGCCGCAAACTCGGGGCGAGTGAGTTATTCGGGTTGGCTAGGGACCTCGGGAAATTTCATTCGGGTAACCCACAGTGACGGCTACACCACTGGCTACGCCCACCTTCAAAGTGGTTCCCTCTACGTCAGACTGGGGGAATCGGTAGTGACCGGTCAGTTGATCGCGCGGATCGGTAACACCGGTGGATCCACCGGTTGCCACTTGCACCTGGAGACTCGGCGCAACATGGTTTCCCAAGATCCCTACCCCTTCTTCATCAGCCGGGGTATTCGCCTGGGCTAGTGGCCCGGGAACGCCTTAATCCCCGCTTCGATGACGGCTTCTGCGTCCGCGCACGAGCCCCACCCTTCGGTCTTGACCCATTTGCCAGGCTCTAAGTCTTTGTAATGCTCGAAGAAATGCTCGATGGCTTTGCGGGTGTATTCGGGAATGTCATTAACATCCTGAATGTGATTCCATCGTGGGTCACCGGCTGGGACCGCAACGACCTTGGCATCACTGCCGCCATCGTCGGTCATGTTAAACACCCCGACTGGCCTGGCCGCAAGACCGACACCGGGAAAGAGCGGGTACTCGGTCAAAACAAGGACATCGACGGGGTCGCCATCCAAACCCAGGGTATGTTCAAAAAACCCGTAGTCGGCGGGGTAAACAAAGTTTGTGTAGAGCACGCGGTCAAGGAAAATCCGACCCGTTTCGTGGTCAATTTCATACTTGTTGCGGCTCCCGCGAGGGATTTCAATGACGGCGGGGTATTCGGCCATGGGTTTTACTCCTTTGGGGAAAGCTTCGTGAAGTAACCTTACCGGGTGGCACCGAGGCGAGAATCAGGGCACAGACGCCCACGATTGAGCCCTGCGATGGCAGATGTTCGTCGTGCGGTTCGCGAGTGGGCCGGTCTTGTGGACGCCACTACCGGCGGCTACTTGGTGGCCCTCAGTGGTGGTGGTGACTCTCTAGCGCTTGCCTGGGCCCTCTCTGAGGAGGCTCCCGGTCTTGCGCTGCCGGTGGGGGCGGTCATTGTTGACCATCAGCTCCAAGCGGGCTCCGCCGAGCGGGCAACAATCGCCGCAGAGCTGGCAACGGGGTGGGGGCTATCTCCCGTCATCATCAAGACAGTCACGGTGGGGGACGCGGGCGGACCTGAAGAAGCTGCCCGAAAGGCCCGTTATCAGGCGTTTTCAGAGGCCCTGAAAGAAACGGGTGCCAAAGGGGCCCTCCTCGCTCACACGAAAGATGATCAGGCGGAGACGGTCCTGCTGGGCCTTGCCCGGGGCAGTGGGCCTTCGGGTCTCAAAGGCATGGCGGTTCGCGAGGGAATGGTTCATCGACCACTGCTGGAGTTGTCACGCGAAACCCTTCGACAAGCACTGCGTGATGCGGGGGTGGAATGGTGGGATGACCCCCACAACGATGATGACCGGTTCGCACGCTCGCGCGTGCGAACCCACGTTCTCCCCCTCTTGGAACAAGAGTTGGGCCCAGGGGTAGCCGATTCTCTGGCTCGAACAGCATCGCTCTTTCGACAAGACTCCGAAGCGCTGGATGGGTTTGCCCAAGCTTGTATCTCCGAACATGTCGATGCCGAAACAGTGGGTCAGCGCAGCGTTAGGGTAGAGATTTTGCTGGAGAACAATTCTGCTATCTCCTCCCGCGTGCTCCGGAGCATGGTGATGGCGGTGGGGGGTGGCCCACCCAGCTTTGCCCAGATGAGCCAGATCCACGGTTTGCTCACCCAGTGGCGAGGACAGTCCGCCATCGACCTCTCCGGCGCTACCCTTGAGAGAGTGGAAGGGCGCATTGTTGTGAAAGCGCGAATACCTAAGGCTGTGAAAGGGATCCGTCGTGGACTTTGAGGATGCAGGCTCTGACATTGTTTCCGTCGTCGTAACGGCCGAACAGATTGCAGAAGGTCTCGCGAGGATGGCTCGCGAAATCGAGGCAGACCTCTCCGGCAAGAGGCCTTTGATGGTGGGGGTGCTCAAGGGCGCTGTCATGGTGATGGCCGATCTCGCGAGAGAGCTCACTATCGACGTGGAAATGGACTGGATGGCGGTGTCCAGTTATGGCCGCTCCACCAAATCCAGTGGCGTAGTGAGAATCTTGAAAGACTTGGACTCCTCTTTGGAGGGCCGACACGTCCTCATCGTCGAAGACATTGTGGATTCGGGCCTCACGCTGAGCTGGCTGTTGGAAAACTTTGCTTCGAGGGGGGCTGCATCCATCAGGGTGGCCAGCCTGTTGCGCAAGCCTGACGCCATGTCGGTCGATGTGCCCATTGACTACCTGGGCTTTGATATTCCCAACGAGTTTGTGGTGGGATACGGGCTTGATTTTGCTGAGAGGTATCGAAACCTTAAAGGCGTCGGTGTCCTCAACCCCAGCGTCTATAGCGACGGAGCGTAGCGCCCTTTGCCCGGGGCGAACATTTCGGCGCGCGTGCGTGACACGCGCTAGCCTTGTGGCTTCGCGCAACCCTGTCCTGGAAAGGTCCCTTGAGCCACAATGGCCACGAAACGACCAACTTTGAAAGCTCTGCTTAAGGGCCCGCTTCCCTACATTCTGGTCGGGGTGGGTGTGGTCGTTTTGGGTATCTCGCTCCTTACTGCGGGAGGCTTTAGGCCCGTGTCCACCCAAGAGGGGCTCGAGCTTCTGCAAGATAACCAGGTGCAAAAAGCCACCATTATCGATGGCGAACAACGCGTTGACCTCGAGTTGCGTCAAAGTTTCCAGGGTGAGGGCACCCAGGTTCAGTTTTATTACGTCTCTCCTCGGGGCGATGAAATCGTCGCAGCCGTGAACAACTCTGATGTGACCGAATTTACCGACGAGGTCCCCCAAACCAACTGGTTTGTGTCGCTCTTGGGTTTCGTCATTCCCTTCTTGCTCATCGGCATCATTTTCTGGTTCCTCCTCAGCAGCATGCAGGGCGGTGGTTCCCGAGTGATGCAGTTTGGCAAATCCAAAGCCAAATTGGTTTCGAAGGAAACCTCCACCGTTACCTTCGATGATGTTGCCGGCGCGGACGAAGCTATCGAAGAGCTCCATGAAATCAAGGAATTTCTGCAAGACGCCGAGAAGTTCCAAAAACTAGGCGCACGAATCCCGAAGGGTGTGCTGCTCTATGGCCCACCCGGAACCGGAAAAACTCTTCTCGCTCGTGCTGTTGCGGGCGAGGCTGACGTTCCTTTCTATGCCATTTCTGGTTCAGACTTCGTGGAAATGTTTGTTGGTGTGGGTGCCTCGAGAGTTCGAGACCTCTTCAAAGAAGCCAAAGAAAATTCACCCGCCATTATTTTCGTGGACGAAATCGATGCTGTAGGCCGCCACCGCGGCGCCGGCATGGGTGGGGGTCACGACGAGCGGGAGCAGACCCTGAATCAGCTCCTGGTCGAAATGGACGGGTTTGACCCTAAGACCAACGTCATCATGATTGCCGCCACCAACCGGCCCGACATTTTGGACCCTGCCCTTTTGCGCCCGGGCCGCTTTGACCGCCAGATTCAAGTCGATGCTCCAGATATGAAAGGCCGCCAGAAGATTCTGGAAGTTCACGCTAAAGGCAAACCCATGGCGAAGGGCGTTGATTTAGCGGTATTGGCCCGGAAAACCCCGGGTTTCACCGGTGCCGATTTGGCTAACGTCTTAAACGAGGCTGCCCTCTTGACCGCCCGCGAAAATGGGAAGAAAATCACCGATGTCACGCTGGATGAGGCCGTGGATCGCGTGATGGCGGGGCCGCAACGACGGACCCGCGTGATGAGCGACAAAGAGCGGCAAATCACGGCGTATCACGAGGGCGGACACGCGTTGGCAGCCGCAGCGATGCGCAACACCGACCCTGTGACCAAAGTGACCATTCTTCCCCGAGGCCGCGCCTTGGGATACACGATGGTGATGCCCCTGGGTGATAAGTACTCCATAACCCGCAACGAGCTGCTCGACCAGCTCACGTATGCCATGGGTGGCCGGGTTGCTGAAGAGCTTGTCTTCCACGACCCCACCACGGGGGCTTCCAACGACATCGACAAGGCCACGTCTATCGCTCGCCGAATGGTGACCGAATATGGCATGAGCGCGACCGTGGGAGCGGTGAAACTGGGCCAATCCAGTGGAGAAGTGTTCTTGGGACGCGATATGGGCCACCAGCGGGACTACTCCGAATCGGTGGCCGAGATGGTGGATGTTCAGGTGCGAAACCTTATCGATCACGCCCACACCGAAGCCTGGAAAGTTTTGAACCAAAACCGCGCCATTCTGGACCGCCTTGCGACGGAGCTTTTGGAAAAAGAAACACTGGATCACAAACAGCTCGCGGTAATTTTTGAGAAAGTGAAGAAGTTGCCCGAGCGTCCTCAGTGGCTCTCGAGCAAGGCCCGTCCTGTCTCGGCAGCCGGACCTGTCGCGATGCCGGCGAAGAAGGTCACGCGTGCAACAAAGGCTCCGGCCAAGCGGGCGCCGGCCAAAAAAGCCCCGGCGAAGAAAGCTGCCGTGCAGGCCCCACCCGCCAAGGGCTCTGGTGGATAGCGAAGCAATCCGCCAAGCCGTCCGCAGCATTTTGGTCGCGGTGGGGGAAGACCCAGCCCGAGAGGGCTTGAACAGCACGCCGGATCGTGTCGCCGAATTGTTCGCCGACCTGTATTCCGGCGTAGGGGTGGACCCTCTCTCGGTCATTCGTGAGGCCAAGCCACTGGTCAGTGATGAGAATGAACGCGGCGAGCTTGTTGCTTTGCGCGATATTTCCTTCCATTCCCTGTGCGAGCACCACCTCCTTCCCTTTGAGGGCACCGCCCACGTGGTCTATCAGCCTGCGGCGGGAATTTTGGGACTTGGGACGCTGGCAAAGTTAGTCGAGGTCAGTGCTGCTCGACCGCAGCTTCAAGAACGGCTGGGCGAGACGGTGGCGCATGCTCTGGTGGAATCCGAGGTGGCGGCAGGCGCGCTGGTGTTGGTGTCGGCAACCCACGGTTGCGTTCGCTTCCGCGGACCCAAACAAGCCTTGACAACGGTCACTGTGGCAAGCGAGGGGACCTTATCGGCGGGCGAGGCCCGTCATGAAGCACTTCTCTTGGTTGGCGGAGACGACTGGGCGTGAGCCTCCACCGGCGACCCGAAGTGTGGGGGGTGCTCAATGTCACCCCCGATTCCTTTAGTGATGGCGGCGAGTACTTCGCGCTTGATCGCGCAGTCACCCGCGCACACGACATGATGTCTCAGGGCGCGTCGGTGATTGATGTGGGGGGTGAATCCACCAGGCCTGGAGCTTCGCGGGTTGACGTGGAGAGCGAACAGGCCAGGGTGTTACCGGTGATCACCGAACTGACCACCCAGGGCATTCCTGTGAGCATTGACACGATGTGGGCGGATACGGCCCTCAAAGCGCGGGCGGCTGGCGCCACCATCATCAACGATGTGTCGGGGGGGATGGCAGACGAGAAGATGCTCCCGATGATGGCCCTCGAGGGCTGCAACGTCGTCCTGATGCACTGGAGAGCCCACAGTCAAGAAATGGACTCGGTCGCCGTGTATGACGACGTCGTGAATGAAGTGCGGGAAGCACTCGCGCAGCGAGTGGCGGCGGCCTTAGCGGTGGGAATCGCCGCTGAGAACATCATTCTTGATCCCGGCCTCGGTTTTGCTAAAACCTCCCAGCACAACTGGGAGCTTCTCGCCCAACTAGAAGAGGCAATTCCTGCCGGCTACCGCGTGTTAGTGGGCGCATCACGCAAGCGATTCTTGGGAGAGTTATTGCCAGAGGGCCATGAGGTCCAGGAACGCGATGCCTCTACAGCGCACCTGGGCGTGTTACTCGCCGAGAAGGGAGTGGGGGTGCTGCGAGTGCATAACGTCGCCGCGCAAACTCACGCCCTCGATGTCTGGCAGGCTTTTCAACAAGGAGGTCTGCGTGGCTGACGTGATTCGGTTAGAGGGCATCGAAGTTTTTGCCCATCACGGCGTGTTTCCGTCGGAGCGTCGCGATGGTCAAACCTTCGTGATTGACGTTGAGGTCGAATACGACATGGGTCCTGCCGCCGCTTCCGATGATGTGGCTGACGCTATCGATTACGGAGCGCTGGCAGAAGCAATTTCTGTCGATGCGGGCCAGGATCCGGTGAACCTTCTGGAAACACTCTGCCTGCGGCTGATTCGGGTGGCGCTCGGTTTTTCTTCAGCCCACGCCGTCACCGTCACCATTCATAAGCCCCAGGCGCCGATGCCCGTAGTGGTGGGAGATTCCGCCGTATCGATGCGTCGAGAGCGGGGTGAAGTTTCGTGAGAAACGGCTGGACATACTGCGTGGTGGCATTGGGGACCAACATGGGTGACCGGGAAGACGTTGCGTTTCAAGCGCTTGCGGATGTTCGCGCTGTCGAAGGATTTACGGTGACTCAAGCGTCGTCCCTGCACGAAACAGTTGCCTTGACGAGCAAAGGGTATGACGCTTCCGCGCCGGGGTATGTGAATCAGGTGATCGTGCTCGAGTCGGCTTGGTCACCGGAGAAGACTCTGGAGAAATTGCTCGAGATTGAGCAGGCGCACGGTCGAGTGCGGACGGGGGAGCGTTATGCCGATCGAACCCTGGACCTCGACCTCATTACCTATGGCGAGATGGTGCAGGAGACAGAGTTTCTGACTCTCCCCCACCCGCGAGCCCACCGGCGGTCTTTCGTCCTCGAACCTTGGCTAGAAATCGACGCCGCAGCAACGCTCCCTGGGCTGGGGTCCGCCCAGGAGCTACTGTTGGCGCTTCCCCAGGATGGGTAATGACCTTCACCAAGCTGTCAACCCTTGCCATCTTTGCCCTCTCGGGCGCTGCAGTGGTGGGTCTGGGGCAGTGGGCGGCAGCGCGCCTTGGTGAGAACGCACTGATTCCCCCCACCACCTGGGGCGCAACGCTGCTCCTCCTGGGCGGAATTGTTCTTTCTCTCGCCTGGCCTGTTCGACAGAGCGTGACCCTCCAGGTGAAGACCAGCCTGATTGACCCTCTCTACGCAACCCGCGTTCTCCTGCTGGCTAAGGCAAGCGCGGTTTCCGGTTCGGGGTTAGCCGGTGGTGCAGTGGGTGTGGGAGTGTTCTTTCTCTCCCGCCCCGTGGTGTCCGCTCCTGCGTTGTGGTCGGTCGGGTTTGCCCTTCTTGGCGCTCTAGTCTTAATGGCCGGCGCCCTTGTGGCGGAGCGGTGGTGCGCCTACCCACCCGAGGACACCGGTAGTCAAGGACGAGAAGGAGAACGCTCGTGAGGGGACCAGAAACTTCGTGGCGCACCATCAGTCCCCTCTATCAGCGGGAGCTGATGGTCTTGACAGGCTTGGGGTTTCTCATTCCCCTCGCAGTTTCAACGGTTCCACTATGGGTATCGCTGGGGAGCATCAGTGTGTGGTCGTGGATTGCGCTGGTGGGAGTGGCGATTGTCGCTGTGGTGAGCGTGGCTTTTGTTCCCCGACGCGTGAAGGCGATTGGCTATGCCCTCCGCGATGATGATCTGGTGTTTCGCCGGGGCATCTTTTTCCAACGACTGGTGGCGGTGCCCTATGGCCGATTGCAGTTGGTGGATGTTGCCCGTGGGCCGGTAGCTCGAATTTTGGGGCTGTCCAAGCTGAGCTTGGTGACCGCTGCCGCGTCAACAGGTGTGAGCATCCCGGGGTTACCCGCAGACACCGCCGAAGAACTTAGGGACCACCTCATTGCACTGGCGGAAACGCGCCGAGCCGGTCTCTAGTGCGCACTCACACTCTTCGCGCTGCCTCCGAGGTTGGTGATGGTCGCTGGTATCGCCTGCACCCTTTGACCCCGCTATTACAGGGCGGTGTCGCTGTTCTCGCCATATTGACCGCAGCTCTTGCCTGGCTGTGGGAGGGCATCATCCTGCCGACCCTTCTGCAGTTTTTTGGCGTCGTTAGCGACGGCCCCGATTCCCGATTGTGGGAGCTTGTCGGTCAGTCACTCGGGTGGATTGCCTTCGGGGCGGTGCTGGCGGTGGTGGCGCTTGTTCTCGTGTTGTGGCTTGAGTGGCGAGTGCACCTGGTCAAGATGGATGCTGACATGATCGAGGTCAAGCGCGGGCTGATAGTGAAGTCTTCTCGACGCGCGCGGCTTGACCGAATCAACACGATCGGAGTTCGTCGGCCTCTGATTCCCCGACTGCTGGGATTAGCCAAACTTGATATCCAGGCTGCCGGGAATGATGCAAGTGTCGTCCTCGCATACTTGCCAGTTTCGGTGGCACAGGATTTGCGGCGGATGATTCTCGCCGGCGACGTCACTACCCCAGAGGGTCAGGAGGGAGAAGAAATCCAACGGGAGGTGGAGGTCCCCCTCTTTCGTTATCTTGCCGCTTTGGTCGTAAGCGTTGAAACGGTGGTCTTGTTTGTGGTCATCACCGGTGTCACCATTTTTGCCGTGTGGGCAGGGGAAATGGCGGTGTGGTTGGCGTTAGTGTTGGCGCTCTTTGTGTATGTGGTGTACCTCGGTGAGCGCATGATTCGGTCGGGAAACTTCGTGATCGATTCACTCGAAGGCGATATCCGTGTTTCTCTGGGGCTGCTCTCTACCTCGGTGGAGACTATTCCCCCCGAGAGAATCCACTCGCTCGAGCTCAGTCAGCCGTGGGCGTGGAAATTCTTTGGCTGGTGGCGGCTGAACGCAAACCTGGCGTCCCAGCCGGGGGCGACCGACACCAAAGCCTCAGCGCACACGGTGATCTTGCCCGTGGCAACAACCGCGGAGGTAATCACAGTGGTGGCCTTGGGCATGCCCGACCATTTTGAGACGGGGACCCATACGCTGTTGGAAAGCATGCTGAAGGACACCCGTTCGGTGTGGGCGAAGCCGGGTTCCTTAGTTTGCCCTCCGCGAGCACAGTGGCGCATCCCCTTTTCTGCCCACCTCACCGGCGCGATCCTTCAGCCCCAGTCGGTTCTTTTGCGCCGGGGCCGTGCTGTTGCGCGGGTGAGCATCACCCCGCTGATGCGAGTGCAAAGTGTCAGCGTGTCCGAAGGCCCGTGGCACCGTGCGCTGGGCCTCACCCGCCTAGAGCTTCAGAGCGTTTCTGGCCCTATTAGTTTGCGGGTTTCGGGGATGGATGCCACAGAAGCCGTTGCGTGGTGGGAGGGTGTCAATCACGCCATTACGCAAGCGCTTAATCAAGCGAGCCCCACCCCACACGAGAAGGTGTCATCGTGATGGACCCCTCACGCTTGGGTGTTGGCGTTATTGGCGCTGGGAAAGTAGGACCCGTCCTCGCCTTAGCCCTTGCCGGGGCGGGACACAGCATTGTGGGGATTACCCCACCTGGCACCGATGGCGAGCGAGTCAGCGCGATGTTGCCGGGAGTGCCCTTTCTGAGCCCACACGACATTTGTGAACGAAGTGAACTTGTTCTTCTGGCGCTGCCCGATGATCAATTGCGAGGATTCATCGAGGGCATGGCGGGCTCGGGCGGTTTTGTTGCTGGTCAGATTGTGGCACACACCTCGATTGTTCACGGCCTGGAGGTTCTGAAACCAGCCCTTGCGCAGGGTGTGATACCCGTTGGCCTTCACCCTCTGATGGAGTTCAGTGGATGGAGTATGGATGTCGCAAAGATGACTGGTGCGTGGTGTGTGGTGTCGGCTCCCGCCGTTGCGTCCCCGATAGCCCACGCACTTGCGGTGGAAATGGGGATGGAACCCCTGGTGGTGGCAGAAGAACATCGCAGTCATATAGCCTCAGCGGTGGCATTGGCCACCAGCTTTTCCCATACGACCATCACCGAAGCGGCAGACCGGCTGCGCCTGGCAGGAATTGCGAATCCCGGCGTTGTGATGGCTGCGCTGGTGGGCTCGAGTGTGGAAAATGCGCTTCGTGGCGTGTCAGGCAACGATGTTGAAGGCGGTGGGGAATGACCACCCCGGCCATCACTTCTTCAGCCACTGAGCTTTCTGCGCAGGTTGCACGCTGGCGGGAATTAGGACAGACCATCGCTTTCGTGCCCACCATGGGAGCCCTCCACGAAGGTCACAAGAAACTCGTCACCGAGGCTGCCGCCCATGCCGATCGGGTCGTGGTCAGTATTTATGTGAACCCTTTGCAGTTTGGTCAGGGAGAAGATTTTGAACAGTACCCCAGAGATCTCGCTTCGGATGCCGGTTTCCTGGAAGAGGCGGGGGTGGATGTGATTTTTGCTCCCTTGGAGGCAGACATCTATCCCGAAGGGAAAGAGCGCGCCCCAGCGATTGACGCGGGAGAAATCGGCGCGCTCTTTGAGGGGGTAGAACGCGCGGGCCACTTTGGCGGGATGCTCACCGTGGTGAAGAGGTTGCTTGATATTGTCCACCCACACGTCCTCGTTATGGGGCAAAAAGATGCCCAGCAATTGTTTCTTGTCACCCAGATGGTGAAGCGGGAGCTCCTCCCCGTTACCCTGTTGCCGGTCGAAACGGTGCGTGACAGAGACGGGGTGGCTCTTTCCAGCAGGAACGCCTATCTTTCACCACCAGACCGCACCCGTGCGCGGGTGATATGTCGCGCCCTCGCTGCTGCCGCTCAGGCGAGAGACCTAGAAAGCGCCCGCGCTGAAGCGCGGGACACCCTGGGGGGCCAGGAAAGTGTGGAGATTGACTATCTCGAGACTGTGGACCCGGCAACCTTTCTGCCTATCGAGGGGGCCGGCTATCGCGGCGAGGCTCGGATGATTGTGGCGGTGACAATAGGGGAGACCCGCCTTATCGACAACACCCGCCTAACATTTGGTCAGTAGGCTAGCTGGGACATCACCCTGGTTGAAAGAGCCTTATGACCGATTCACCTGTTCCACCCGGCGAGGCTAGTGACTCCGCTGAACAATTCGAAGTCCGCCTCCAAAAGCGTGCGCGAATGCTCGAGCAAGGCGTGGCCCCCTATCCCGTGTCGGTGGGGGTAACCACCACAATTTCTGACGTTCGGGCGAAGTACCCTGAGCTGGAACCCGAGCAGGCCACCGGTGAAAGGGTGGGCGTCGCGGGACGAATCGTTCACATGCGGGTGACCGGGAAATTAGCGTTTGTCTCGCTTCAAGGAGGCTCGGGCGAGCGCTTGCAGGCCATGATTTCTTTTGGTGAGGTCGGTGAAGAGTCCTATGAATCATTGAAAGACCTGGTAGACCTGGGCGACCATCTCTTTGTGGAGGGCGAAGTGATCGCATCCAAGCGGGGCGAGCTCTCGATTATGGCGAGTACGTGGGGTTTGGCGTCAAAAGCCTTGATGCCCCTGCCGAATTTGCATTCAGAATTAAACGAAGAAACTCGAGTCCGCCAGCGATACCTGGACCTGATTGTTCGCGACCAAGCCCGTGAAACAGTGCGCCAGCGCGCTGGAGTTAATTCCTCCCTTCGCGCCACCTTTGAAGGCCACGGCTACCTCGAAGTCGAAACTCCGATGTTGCAGACCCTGCACGGTGGCGCCACGGCGAGACCGTTTGTTACCCACTCCAATGCGTTCAGTACTGACTTGTATCTTCGGATTGCACCAGAGCTATTCCTCAAGCGCGCGGTGGTGGGCGGTCTGGAACGCGTTTTCGAAATTAACCGCAACTTCCGCAACGAAGGTGCTGATTCCACCCACAGCCCCGAGTTTTCGATGCTCGAGGCCTATCAGGCCTACGGCGATTACGAGCAGATGGCAGATTTGACCCAGGAGATGATTCAGAACGCGGCGATGGCTATTGCCGGTAGTCACACCGTGACCTGGGCTGACGGGAGTGACCATGACCTCGGCGGGACATGGGATCGCCTCTCGCTCTATGAGAGCCTCTCAGAGGCTTCCGGTACGACAATTACTCCTGAAACAGACATGGTGACGTTGGAGAAGATGGCGAAGGCTGTCGGTATCGAAGTCGCACAACCCACCCATGGAAAACTTGTCGAGGAGCTCTGGGAGCACTTTGTTATTGACTCCCTGACGACGCCCACCTTCGTCATGGACTATCCCGTGGACACTTCGCCACTGGTGAGAGAACATCGTTCGCGCCCTGGGGTTGTCGAAAAATGGGATCTCTATGTTCGAGGCTTTGAATTGGCGACCGGCTACTCAGAGCTCATTGACCCTGTCATTCAGCGGGAGCGCTTTGTGGAGCAGGCTCGTTTGGGCGCCAAAGGTGATGAGGAGGCGATGCGGGTGGATGAAGACTTCCTTCGCGCACTCGAACACGGTATGCCACCCTCCGGCGGAATGGGCATGGGGATTGACCGGCTGATGATGGCTCTCACGGGGCTGGGAATCAGAGAGACGGTTCTTTTTCCCCTCGTGAAGTGAGTTAGTCCTCGAGAGCCAGTGCGCGCTTGGCGCGCTCTTCTTGTTCCATTTTCTTGTAAATAGAGCGTTCACGGCGATCTGCGGTCAAGATGGAACGGATGATGAACCAAAAAAGCACACCCATGAGCGCGGTGGGCGTTACCGAAAAAAGGGCATTCAGCCAGAAGTTCTCGATCATGTCGTTCCCCCTTATCCGATCAGAGCCGTTAGACCGTAAACGATGAACCCGCCCAGAATGACCAGAAGCGCAACCCTGGCCGGCGGCCAGGCGGACTTCTTCGGTGCTTTGTTCATCTCCTCCCGAGTCTAGGGTCGGTATCCCAAGGAACGCTGAGGAGCCCCTCACGCTGGGGGCGAACACCTGCCCACGGGGACACTTTCGCGCATATTCTCGTAATCACGAGTAGTGGTGAGAGTTTCACTGATACCCCGATCTAAGGAGTGGCACACATGTTTGAGCGGTTTACCGACCGAGCACGCCGAGTCGTTGTATTGGCCCAAGAAGAGGCCAAGATGCTCAATCACAACTACATCGGCACCGAGCACATCCTCCTGGGCCTCATCCACGAGGGCGAAGGGGTGGCCGCAAAAGCGCTCGAATCACTCGACATTTCTCTCGAAGCTGTGCGGGAACAGGTCCAAGAAATCATCGGCCAGGGCCAGCAGGCTCCGACCGGTCACATTCCTTTCACTCCCCGGGCCAAAAAGGTGCTGGAACTGAGCCTGCGGGAAGCCCTTCAGTTGGGCCATAACTACATCGGCACCGAGCACATCCTCCTGGGCCTCATCCGTGAAGGCGAAGGCGTTGCCGCCCAGGTCTTGGTTAAGCTTGGCGCCGACCTCAACCGCGTTCGCCAGCAAGTCATCCAGTTGCTCTCGGGTTACCAGGGCAAAGACCCCGTGTCGGTGGGAGGATCAGAAACTTCCAGCGACAAGGGTTCGACGGTGTTGGACCAGTTTGGTCGCAACCTCACCCACGCCGCGCGTGAAGGAAAACTCGACCCCGTCATTGGGCGCGAGCGCGAGATGGAACGCGTGATGCAGATTTTGTCTCGTCGATCCAAAAACAACCCTGTCTTGGTCGGTGAACCCGGTGTGGGAAAGACCGCCGTGGTTGAAGGGCTTGCTCAGGCCATCGTCAAGGGCGATGTGCCAGAAACGCTCAAGGACAAGCAGCTGTATTCCCTGGACCTCGGTTCTTTGATCGCCGGTTCCCGCTACCGCGGTGACTTTGAAGAGCGCCTCAAGAAGGTCACCAAGGAGATTCGCACCCGGGGAGACATCATTGTCTTCATCGATGAAATCCACACCCTTGTGGGTGCAGGTGCAGCAGAGGGCGCTATCGACGCTGCCAGCATTCTGAAGCCCCTGCTGGCTCGTGGCGAGCTCCAGACCATTGGTGCCACCACTCTGGATGAATATCGCAAACACTTCGAGAAGGATGCAGCTCTTGAGCGTCGCTTCCAGTCGGTGCAGGTCAACGAACCTTCTCCCGCCCACACCATCAACATCTTGAAGGGTCTGCGGGACAGGTACGAATCGTTCCACCGGGTTTCCATCACTGATGGCGCTATCGACGCTGCCGTGAATATGGCCGACCGCTATGTCCAGGACCGTTTCCTGCCTGACAAAGCCATCGATCTCATTGACGAAGCGGGAGCGCGTTTGCGTTTGTCGCTGCTCTCGAGCCCACCCGAGTTGCGGGAATTTGACGAGAAGATTGCGGATGTGCGCACGCGCAAAGAGGCTGCCATCGAGGGACAAGACTTCGAAAAAGCAGCCTCGCTTCGCGACGAAGAGAAGACTCTGCTTGGCGAGCGTCTCCAACTGGAAAAGAAGTGGCGCACCGGTGAAGCAGGCGGAGTCGGCGTGGTGGATGAAGGCGTAATTGCTGAAGTTCTCGCTGCTGCAACTGGAATTCCTGTCTTCAAGCTCACCGAGGAAGAGACCGCACGCCTGATGTTCATGGAGAAAGCCCTCCACCAGCGGGTCATTGGTCAAGAACAGGCCATCTCTGTGCTCTCGAAGACCATCCGTCGGACCCGGGCCGGTTTGAAAGACCCGAAGCGCCCCAGTGGATCCTTCATCTTCGCTGGCCCCACTGGTGTGGGAAAGACGGAGCTTGCAAAAGCCTTGGCGGAGTTCCTTTTTGACGACGAAGACGCTCTGATCGCTCTGGATATGTCGGAATATGGCGAAAAGCACACGGTGTCTCGACTCTTCGGTGCCCCTCCAGGGTTCGTGGGATTCGAAGAGGGCGGTCAGCTCACCGAGAAGGTTCGCCGCAAGCCCTTCAGTGTTGTACTTTTCGATGAAATCGAAAAAGCCCACCCCGATATCTTCAACTCGTTGCTTCAGGTGCTTGAAGAAGGCCGCCTGACCGATGGCCAGGGTCGAGTGGTGGACTTCAAGAACACTGTAATCATCATGACCACGAACTTGGGAACCAAGGACATTACGGGAGGACCCGTTGGGTTCACTCTCGATGGAAACGCTGATGCCAGCTACCAGTCGATGCGCGCCAAAGTGGTCGAGGAGCTGAAGAAGAACTTCAGGCCTGAATTCCTCAACCGCGTGGATGAGACCATTGTCTTCCCCCAGCTGACTAAAGAAGAATTGCTGGAGGTCGTTCAGCTCTTCATCAAGCGTTTGGGTGACCGTTTGCTTGATCGGGATATCACGATGACGGTGACGGAGGCTGCGCGTAAGCAGCTCATCCTGATTGGTTGGGATCCCGCCATGGGCGCCCGGCCACTGCGGCGAGCGGTTCAGCAAAACGTTGAGGACGCTTTGAGCGAGAGAATTCTCCAAGGAGAGCTCTCCCCCGGGGATACTGTGGACGTAGACTTCGACGGCACCGAATTCCTGTTCGCTTCGAAAAAGCGTGAGGTCGAGGCGGAACCAGCGGGCGCACTCGAGTCCTAGCTACTACGCTGGCGTCGTGACTCCAGCAGAAAATTATGTGGTGAGGGCGGCAACCACTGCCGACATTCGACCTATTGCTGAACTCATCCGGCCCCTGGTAGATGCGCGAATCCTTTTGGGTAAAGACCTGGTGGTCTTATTCGAGTCTGTCCAGGAATTCACCGTGGCGGTCAACGATGCTGGTGCTGTGGTGGGGTGCGGGGCACTCCACGTCTTCTGGGAAGACTTAGGAGAAATTCGCACACTCAGCGTCGACCCTGACCACAAAGATAAAGGTGTCGGTCACGCCCTGTTGGAGGAGCTTGAATCGCAGGCGCGACGCTTAGGACTTACGAAGCTCTTCTGCCTCACCTTTGAGGTGGGCTTTTTTAGCGCGCATGGTTTCCACACCCAACAAGTGGTGGATGTCGCCCCCGAGGTCTATGCCGAAATGGTTCGCTCCCCCGACGAGGGTTTGGCAGAATTTTTGGATTTGGCCCGGGTGAAACCCAACACCCTGGGCAACTCTCGGATGGTGAAAACCCTTTAGTTAGGGGCAGTGTTCAGGCTCGCCGGCTGAAAACCCCTGTTTTTAGGCTCCCCAGTCATACTCTAGGAGAATGTCCAATACCCGGCAACAGGTTCCCTCCAATATCTATTGGCGCCGTCGGCTTGCCGTTTTGGGTGGACTTGTCGTACTTGTCGTTGTGGTGGTTCTGATCATTGTTCGCCCAGGGTTTGGGGGACCGGCAACACCAGAGCCCGAACCAGAGATTGCGGTGGAAGTTATTAAGCCACCCGACTGTCTTCCTAGCCAGATTGAACTGGTCGCAAAGACCGACCAGAGCTCCTATGGCGCAGGCGAGAATCCGCAGTTGTGGCTGGGAGTGACTAACACCTCAAGCCTGGAGTGCACCCTCGGGGTGGGCACGGACCAACAGCGCTACGTCGTCACCTCTGGTGATGATCGGATCTGGGCTTCGGATGACTGCCAGACAGATTCGGTGCCCTATGACATCACCCTGGGGCCTGGCGAGACTCAAGAAACTACAGCGTTGGCGTGGGATAGAACCCGTTCCACCACCGAAACCTGTGAGGCCGAACGACCCGTGATGCCTGGAGGTGGCGCGAGCTACCACCTCGGTGTTTCCCTGGGGGCTGTCAGCTCTGAAGAAACGAAGCAGTTCCTGCTGAATTAGAAGTCTGGTTTCTTCTGTTTTTGTGGGCTCGTGGAGAACGCGTCAGTAATCGCGGTTTTGATGTTGGTTCTCGACTGGTCGATGATCATGTCAAAACCGAGCCTGGTCGCTTCGTTGGTGCGCTGCGCTAACTGTGAAACCGTTCGGATTTCACCGGCAAGGCTAATTTCACCGATGGCCACCGTGGTGTTGGAGAGCGGAATGTCCCGGGCAGCGCTAGCGATGGCCAGCGCGATGGCTAAGTCTGCGCCGGGTTCATGAAGACGTATCCCGCCGACAGTAGAAACATAGACATCTGCCGAAGACAGCGGAATTCCGGCTCGTCTTTCTAGGACGGCTAAGAGCATGGCGACCCGGGATGACTCGACCCCGTTGACCACTCGTCGAGGCTGCGGTGCACCACTGGGGACCACGAGGGCTTGAACTTCGACGGGCAATGCTCGTCGCCCTTCGAGGGCAATCGTGGTGCAGGTGCCACTCACAGGTTCGCCAGAGCCCGAGCGGAAGAGTCCGCTGGGGTCGGGCACCTCGAGAATGCCATCCCCGCTCATTTCAAAGCATCCCACTTCATCGGTGGGGCCGAATCGATTTTTCAAAGCCCGGACAAACCGCAGAGCGGTTTGCCTGTCTCCTTCAAACTGGCAGACGACGTCGACTAAGTGCTCCAGTGTTCTGGGGCCGGCAACTTGACCATCTTTGGTGACGTGGCCTACCAGGATGATCGGGACCGTTGTTTCTTTCGCAACACGAATGAGTGTTGCAGCCACTTCTCGAACCTGCGCCACGCCGCCGGCGGAACCGTCAATGAGACCGGAAGACAAGGTCTGAACGGAATCGATGACGACCAGGTCGGGCTTATTGCTTTGAATATGACCTAAGACGACCCCTAAGTCCATATCGTTAGCTAAAAGCAAGCGTTCGTGGAGACCACCGGTCCGGGTGGCCCGGAGGTGGACTTGGCCAGCTGATTCTTCCGCACTGACGTAGAGAACGGTTTTGTTGTTGGCAGCAACCTTGGCAGCAACGTCGAGGAGCAGGGTGGATTTACCCACACCTGGTTCGCCTGAGAGCAAAATGACCGCACCGGGGACAACGCCGCCACCGAGTACACGGTCAAATTCGCCCACGCCCGTGGGCTGGTGCCCACTATCTTCGCCGGAGAACTCGGTGATCGGTCGAGCGACGCCTTCCCCGAGAGGCACCACGGCCTTGACCTGCTTGGAGCGCGTGGTGGGAGCTGCCACTTCAACAACGGTTCCCCACGATTGGCATTCCCCACATCGGCCAGCCCATTTGAGTGTCGTCCACCCGCATTCCTCACAGTGGTACGGAGCCTGGGTTTTTGCCATAGTTCGAGCCTAAGGCTTGCCTGCGACGCCATTCCTGCGAGAGCTGGGAGGTGTAAACTTCTCGACGGTACCGTGTCCGAGCGGCCGAAGGTGCAACTCTCGAAAAGTTGTGTGGGTGAAAGTCCACCGTGGGTTCAAATCCCACCGGTACCGCCAAGTGAAATATGACTGCTTTCCTTTGTCTGTAGGGTTTGGGATTACAAGAAACGTAATCCTTCGCACAGTCCCCACTAAAACCCCACAATTTTTTGGGTTCTATCGTTATCGAGTCGTTCAGCAACGCTGTCCAGGTCCTCATCGAAAAGGTCTGCGTACGTGTCTGAAGTCATCGAAGCAGAAGCATGCCCCAACATTCGTTGCAGCGCCTTAATATTTGCGCCCGCCGAAACGGCGAGGCTTGCGGCGGTGTGCCTAAGATCGTGTCTCGTTAGTGACGGAAAAGTTTTGTCAACCGCTTGGGCTTGGCGCATTGCGCTTACCCACCACCCCCGTCGACTGTCAGGGGGTCTCAGGTGGCGCTCTCCTTTCCCGGATAGCAGGGATTCCGGCCCCTTTCCCGCCGTCAGCTGGAGGAGTGATCGATCCAGAAACTTTGGGTAAGTTACTGACCGTTCTTGGTGGTTCTTTGGCAGGCCAACCTCAACGGTGCCCCTACTCACACCGCGTTTACACGTATCTGTAGCTGTCGACGCAGGTCATCTAGGTCCTGTACCCGCAGGCCGATGAGCTCTCCCCAGCGCAGACCTGTGTAGGAGAGGCGTGGGCCTAGAGCCCGAGGGGCAGGCACCCATGGGCAGAGAGCCTGCACCCACTGGTCTGGGTCGCTAACTAACCCTTGTAACTCGCTTGTTGAAGCCTTAACTATTGATTACCTCAGTGACCACCACCCAACCGGCACTTGCAGGGGGCGAGGTAAAAAATCGATATAGAGAGACAGGACACCCCGTAGCCCAGGGTTGCGCATTTGAACCGCCAGCGGTTCCTTCTAACCTTCAAAACATGAACTCGAATGACTCAGCGACCCGCGAATCCTCCCGCCCCGAGCAGGGTTTGCGTGTTGGTTTTCATTATGCGAAATGACGTTGATATTCTTTTTTAACCTTAGAGATACATCAAAGTTAAGAAAGGTCATTCACAGTGTCTAATAAAATTAGCTGGTTCACGAGCCTCGTTGCCGATCAGGTAACTTTCCTTACGCGCGGCTTAATGGCCCTGGTGCTTCTCGTCGTCGGGATTCCGATAGCCGGGGCTCTCTCCGACGACTCAGCGGGTCTAGGAATATTCGTAGGCGCAGTGTCGGTCTCGATCTTTGCGCTTGTAGGCTTAACGGGAACCGTAGATCGGCTCAAACGGCTGTCCCAGAGCATCCCGGAAGAAGTGCAGGACAATGCATCAAGCAAAGCCTTCCAGGGGCAGCCGTGGCCTCTGTTCACGGGCCTTATTGTCGCCGTAATCGTTGGTGCGAACGTCGGTTTCGGTCTCATTCTCCTTTAACGGCAGGCAAGGGCAGATACCCCTACCCGCGTTTGAAAAGTTTTTGGCCTCTAAACACTTGAACTAGTCTTCGGCGGGTGAAAACAACCCGTCAGGTGTCAGTGCGAACTATTTGATGACGGGGATGTTCGCACCGATACTGGTGAATTCTCCGACCCCACCGATGGTGATTTGTGAGGTGAGTTGCAGGGTTGACCCATTCACATGGGTGCCCACCATTTGCACGTTATAAACCCCAGGGGTGAGGGCGGGTAGTCGTGTCATAGAGGAGAAGGAACCATCAGCATCAATGGTGCCCTCTGCCAGCGTGGTGATCGTGGGTGCGATGTTCGAAACACCAGTCACGGTGAGGAGGTAGGTGGAGGTGACAGCGACACGGTCAGCACCGTAATAGATGGGGGATTCAGACGCACTCCTACCAACAGGTCCTGCAACGGTGAGGAAAATCCCTGGAACACCAGGATCAGCACTAGCACTAGCACTAGCAGTGGGGTCGACACTCCGCATGACCCGAGTTGTCCCATTCGCTGAAACCGCAACCCACACACCATTTCCGTATGCAACTGACTCCCAGTTGTTACCTTCGGTCGCCAAGACAGCAGACCAGGACAAACCATCAGTGCTGCGCATCACCTGATCCGTGCCGTCCGAGGAGATGGCAACCCACACACCGTTGCCATACGCGACAGACTGCCAATCGTTGTCTGCAGCCGCCGTGCGGAGAGTCCAGGTGATTCCATCAGTGCTCGTCATCACCCGGTCGTTCCCCCCGGAATTGGCTACAGCAACCCACAGACCATTGCCATACGCGACAGACTGCCAATCGTTGTCTGCAGGCGACACGCGGAGAGTCCAGGTGATTCCATCAGTGCTCGTCATCACTCGGTTCCCAATCCCGCTTTCAGACACCGCGACCCACACTCCATTCCCATAGGCGACAGAAATCCAGCTTCTTGCCGCGGCCGCTCCAATAGGGTCCCAGCTCATACCTCCATTGGTGCTGCGCATCACCTGATTACCCCCGGCGTTAGAAACGGCGACCCACACACCATTTCCATATGCAACGGACTGCCACGTGTTAGGTTCAGCCTCCGACATAGGGTCCCAGCTCACACCATCATCAATGCTGCGCATCACCTGATCCGTGCCGTCTGAGGAGACGGCAACCCACACACCGTTGCCATACGCGACCGACCGCCAGTTGACATCCTCAGTGGCCGCGACGGCAGTCCAGGTGGCACCGTTATCTGGGCTGCGCATTACTCGGTTCGTAATCCCGTTGGTAGAAACGGCGACCCACACACCGTTCCCGTAGGCAACAGATCGCCACTGTTGCTGCGCTGCTGCGTCGACAGGTGACCAGGACGTTCCATCAGCCCACGCTGGTGTGTGTTGGGCCGTAACGGTCACCCCAACCAACACACTCAGGGCCATGGCGGCGACAATACGGCGGAACACCGAAACGTTAGGACGTAACAACATGGGTCAGTAGATTGCTTCGCGGTTGTGCCACCGTCGAACGAAAATGATGATGAACATGATGACCAACGCCGCGATCAGTAGCCACCACCACCAGGTCACA
>OJEE01000022.1_pt1 | contig 47958 bp, 73 predicted proteins | sample 1593231 | NCBI WGS metagenome assembly OJEE01 (sample SAMN05416702, study PRJEB24817) | seawater metagenome | isolation source: Sea water | place: Canada:Atlantic | collected 2013-07 | reverse complement strand
AACAATGTGTAGTAGAAACGAATCACATACAAACGAATCAATTATGGTGTTGCAATTATGTCACTGTCAATAGATAAAATACAGAATATAGAATCAGTTGCATTTATATTACGTTGTAAATATGTCACGTCAAGTTGTAATAATATCACGTTGCAAATATGTTACTGTTGCACTTATGTCACAGTGTTAATTATGTCACACCCCTACGTGGGAATTAGTAGACCCCCTACGTGGGAATTAAGAGGGGCTACGTGGGAATTAATAGTTGACCCCTACGTGGGAAAATGATAAGACAAATATAAAAGGAGAATCATAATGAGTATAGCAAGAGCAACATATGCAGATCATGTAGACACTAGAGTTTACTTTGATTACTTAGATTATGGTCAAGTGGAAATAGATCTTGACGTTATAGAAGTATGCCCTGACACTTACAAGATGACAGGTTGGATACTAGTTAACAATGGTGAGTATGAAGTAGAAGTAGATGATGAAATATGCCAAATGGCACACGATATTTATGAGGAGAGTAACAATGAGTAAACAGAAACTAACAACTATGGGTGTGTGGATAGAACTACAAGAACCTAGTGAAGAGTATACTGCACAAGAGATTTGTGATAATGCTAACAAGATGCTTAACAAGTTAGGTGTAGAAGGTAACAGGTTTAAAGTTAACAAAGAACGTAAGTATGGTACTCATTACCTACACGTACAAAGTGATGGGCAGTTTAGTTATTGTGAGGATCATGGACATTGGTTTAATTTAGAATACTTAGCTAAGGAGAATAACAAATGAGTGGAGATAAGATACCAGATTTGGATTCTAGTGGTAAGTTTGTTAGACCCTCTAGTGGAAATAAGGTTTACAAGACAGAGATAGAATTAACTAGGGCTTTGTTAGATAATGAAATACCACACGAGTTGTATGTAGAGTTACTAGAAGTATATCATGTGGCGTATGGAGATGCACCTGAGTATGGTTTTGTTGGTGTAGGATGTATTAGTTTTGCGGAAGCAATGCTACAGGATCATCAAGGTGCAGTTGTAAAGCCTATAAGAATACCAAGGTTGTATACTGATGAGGATTTTAATAAGGAGAATGAAGAATGAGTAAGATAGGTAATTATGTAGTAGAGCTAGAAGAGAATAAGATCTTCTGTATTAATTGTGAGCAACCTGTAGATCTTGATGAGCTTACAGATCTTGATATATGTCAAGAGTGTTACGAACAGCAAACCATAGATAACCAGTTGTTTTAAAAGGATAATAACATGAGCAGTAAACAAGAAAATAAGACTTATAAGGTTGCAGGGGTACACAGTGGAAAGAAAGGTGTTACAGTTTTAGACGGACAAGAGAGAGTATTAGAGGAAGCTGAACAATCAGCTAGACTACTTACTGGCAAATATGCGTTAGAGAATAGTTTAGGCATTACCAATTTTGTCGCCTTCAATACTCACGCACTTACAATGTTACCACCCTACAGTATTGACATGGAAGCGGAATGGAATTACGTTATTGAACAAGAGGGCAAAGATACCCCATCGGTGGAAATTAATAGACAAGCAGAAGGAAGCATATAATGACTTTACCAACTAACATGGTTACTAATGTATTATCAGAGAACCAGAACAAGTTTATCACAGTTAAGTTTTTGACTAAGGATAACGAGGAACGTACCTATACAGGTAGAATGAATGTAATAAAAGGCCTCAAGGGCAACGAGAAGGGTCGTATAGCGGCTGAAGCACTACGCAAGGCAGGGTACATCACGCTGAAGACTAAGCAAGGCTACAAGTGCTTTAATGTGGATCGTGTGCTAGGCTTTGTAGCAGGTGGTCGTCGTATCTTTGGGTTAGGTAACATGGTATAATGCCTTTACCCCCTACGATGGAAATGGAGCTTATGGAGCTAGGTATACTCAAGAGTGATACAGAAGAACTTGAGAGTATAGCAGATCAGACAGGCTTCCATGAAACAAGAGCTGAGATTAAGGCTTGGCATGATACATTAATATTAGACGGAAAGGTAATGTTCTAATGACAAAGATAAAACTACATGGTGACTTTATACTTGTGAGTGAGGTGATGGGTATATTAACCGATATTATGTACTCTAAAGACCCTGTTTTAGATGCAGGTAATTTCAAGAGAGATATAGTACACCAGAAATATAATATAGGAGAGAAGGAAGAATGAAACATATTGTGTACTACGCATATAGTGGTATGGCAGGTATAGGTGATGTACCAAAGAAAGTATCTAATATTGTTGATATAGAATTAGAGCCTTTGCTAACTGAGTTAAACAGTAAGTATGGACAATATGAGGGTACAAGAAACGTTTTAAAGTGTTATGCTTTACAAGAGCATATTAGAAACACTTTTATATATAGGTCGCCTGTTAACATGAAAGTGACATATACAGGGGATGAGAGAAAGTATATTATTAGTGGTGTAAACGTAGCTAACCAAGAAGAGTTTAACTTATTGATAGACAACCCTGATGCAGAAAGTATTTACCAACTGCTTATTGGTTTTGGACTTAACATATTAAGTAAGGAAGACTCACTGCTAATGAGCGTTCACCCTGCTAATTATCATAAGACAGACGTATCTAGGTTTCCTATAGTTACAGGCTCTTACGACTGTGGTAAGTGGTTTAGGCCAATACACCTATCTATATTTAATACAGAAGAACAAGACTTTGAGGTAAAGAGGGGCGATCCCTTATTCTATATAAAGTTTCATACAGAAGATAAGGTACAACTAGAGCGATTTAATATGAATGAGGAGATTCTTTCTCATGTTGCATCTACAGTGGAAGTTAAGAAGTATTTGAAAAGCACTAAATTAAGTAGGCTATATGAATTATACGCAAAGTCAAAACTAAAACCTATGTTACTAAATTCAATTAGAGGAGAGAAGGAAGAATGAAGAATTATAAACCATACTACAGGACAGATAAGATGAAACAGGAAGAACTAAGAACGGCAAAGTATATAACTATTCTAATCTTTATGATGATATTGTTTTCATTTATAGGATTTGCTTTCGTGTTAGTTAAGGCAATGCTATATATGACAGGTCTATTATTATGAACAACCAAGACATACTAGATATGTGTAAAAGGTTAGCTAATAAATATTATAACCACCAAGAGTATGATGATATAGTATCTGAAGGTGTAGTATTATGTTTAAAGCTAAGAGCTGAAGGTGTGACAGAACCTTCTAAGTTGTACTACAATGCTCGAACAGCTATGTTCCAGTATGTTAACGTAGGTATGTCTAAGTTTAGTTACCCTAAAGGTATGGCAGGTCGTGATGCGGCTATAAATGACACTACAGTTTATGTAGACGTTGAAGAAGCTCAAATACCTGCTGATGATTTGTTTGGTTCTTATGAGCTAAAAGATTCCATAGAGGTACTAAAGAAACATCTTACAGTTAGGGAGTGGAAAGTGTTTATTTCTTTATACAATAATAACAACAGCTTAACGGAAACATCTAAGGAGCTTAACATAACTCGTAGAGGGTTAATTAACATAAGAGAGAGAGTTCGTAATAAACTTGTAACATTTTGTGACTTCACTATTTAACTTAAAAGGGCATTATAGATAAATACCTACTTAAGTATTAACATAAGTTTTAACTTAATAATATTAATATACTAAAAGAAAGAGACATAAGTATGACTAAAGTATATGAAGACATACCAAGACAACCTTGTCCTTATGTGTCGTGTGGCTCTAGCGATGCGTTCTCGTATAACACCGAAGGATTTGGTAAGTGTCATTCGTGTGACTCTGGTTATCCTTCAAGACAAGAGATGCACACTTGGGCAAAAGATAAGTACCCGACTAATAAAGAAAGTAACTACATGAACGTAACAGAGTTTACACCTAAGAGAATTGAAGACAGATCAGAAGGTGAGCATACACCCCTCCGAGGGATTATGTTAGGTACAATGAAGGATTACAACGTACTAACGTATGACGACAGACAAGAGTACATATACCCCTCTGGGGGAATTAAGGTACGCAAGCTATCCGACAAAGCCTTCTATGCTAAAGATGGTTTCAAGGGTGATGAGCTATTCGGTATGAACCTATTCCCTGCTGGTTGTAGTAAGATGGTTACAATTACAGAAGGGGAGCTAGATGCTCTATCTGCCGCGCAAATGCTTAAGAGCCAGTATACTAATCCTGTTGTGTCGTTACCTTCAGCTACACCATCTAAGAAGCTATGGGAGAACTGTAAGGACTGGTTAGGTAGTTTTGAGAAGATTGTGTTATCAGTAGATAATGATGAGGCAGGTAATGCTTTAGCTGATCGTATGGCTAGGTTGTTCCCTAACAAGATTTATCGTATGCAACATGGTGAATATAAGGATGCTAATGATTTTTTACAGGCAGGTAAGGGTGCAGACTTTAAGAACTTATGGTGGAAACCAGTTAAGCATACACCTGAGAACATACTGAATACTGCTGATGAATTTCTAAAGTTGTATGAAGATACACCTGAGCATGTCTACTACCCTACAGGTATTGTAGCATTAGACGATAAGATCTTAGGTCTCATGCAAGGACACTTCACAGTGTTTAAAGCACCTACAGGTATAGGTAAGACTGAGCTTATGCGTTACATGGAATACAGTATGCTAAAGCAAGGTATACCTATTGCCGCATGGCACTTAGAAGAAACTAAACTAAGATCTCTACTAGGGCTTGTGTCGTATGAAGTAGGTGATAACCTAACAAGACGTGACCTGATTGATGAGAAAGAAGCTGACAGCCTTGTTCGTGAAGCTATAGGTAATCTAACTAAAGATGAAAACTTCTATCAATTCTACTTAGGTGATGGTCAAGGTACTGATGAGCTAATAGATCAGATAAGATTCTTTAGTCAGGCATGTGATTGTAAGTTTGTATTCTTTGAACCTATACAAGACGTGGTTGTAGGTACATCAGAAGAAAGCAAAGAAGCTATGTTAGCTGACCTATCTATTAGACTATCTAAGTTAGCCGCAGAGTTAAACGTAGGCATTGTAACCATTGCCCACACTAATGAGAATGGAGATCCAAAGTATTGTAAGATGATAGGTCAACGTGCATCTGTTATTATTGATCTACATAGAGATAAGGAAGCTGATACTATAGAAGAACGTAACACGACTTACCTAAAGGTTGAGAAGAATAGACCTTGTTCAGAAGAAGGACAAGCAGGTAAGTTAGCATTTAATCTAGACACATTTATGTTAAGGGAGATTTTATAATGACTAAAGCAAGAAAATGGACTGAAGAAGAAAAACAGTGGATGACAGATAACTTATCTTATGTACCTGAAACTGGTGATCTTATTTGGAAAGAGGTTGCAAGTAGTGTTAATAATGTAATTAGAGCAACAGGTACTGTAGCAGGGTCACTTGGTAATGGATATATGATGATCCAAAATTACTCTAATGGCAAGCAGTATAATTATAGAGCGCACAGAATTGTTTGGTTTATTAACTATGGGGAAGTACCTAATATCTTAGATCATATAAACGGAAACAGGGCAGATAACAGGTTAGAAAACTTGAGGCCTACTACAACGGCACTTAATTTAAGAAATCAAAAACCAAGGAAGAACTCACGTTCAAAATATAAAGGTGTTTATATAAATAATTATAGGATATACAGGTCTATGATAACTCTAAATAGTAAACAGATCTATATAGCAGTAAGTAAAACTGAGAAAGAAGCCGCACAAAAATATGACAAGTGGGTAGAAGAAAACCTTTCTCCTCTTGAGAGAGAGTACGCAAAAACAAACAAAGAGTTAGGGTTACTGTAATGCCAGTATTTGATATAGAAACAGATGGGTTTAACCCTACAAAGATACACGTTGTGTCGTGGATGGATGATGATGGTTATCTACACTCTACTCACAACTATGAATTGATGCGTGAGTTCTTTCTCAATGCTGATACACTTATAGGTCACAACATAGTTAGGTATGATGCCCCTGTAGTGGAAAAGATCCTAGACATAAAGTTAGACGCTAGGTTAATAGATACTTTACCTTTAGCTTGGTATATAAACCACCACCTACAGAAGCATGGACTAGCACAGTATGGTGAGATGTATGGTGTACCTAAACCTAAGATAGATGACTGGGAAGGTTTAACTCCACAAGAGTATAAGCATAGGTGTGAAGAAGATGTTAAGATCAACACAAGACTTTGGCGTGACCTAAACATTAAGCTAAACAAGCTATACCCCGACGTGGGAATTAAGGATAGATTTATTGATTACATGACATTCAAGATGGAGTGTGCTAGAGAACAAGAAGCCCTTCAGTGGAAATTGGATGTAGAGAAAGCAGAAGGTCACTTAGCTGACTGGGAGAAGCTCAAGGCTGAGAAGACAGAGTTACTTGCTGATGCTATGCCACGTAAGATTGTTACAGCAGTACGTAACAAACCAAAGGTTATGCACAAAAAGGATGGGTCGTTATCATCTAATGGAGAGAAGTGGGTTGAGTTATGTAAAGAGCAGAAACAGCCAGAGACTACACAGTCACTAACAGTTAAGGTAGGTGAAGAAAGAGCTAACCCTAACAGCACAGATCAAGTTAAGGACTGGCTATTCTCTTTAGGTTGGCAACCTCGTACATACAAGTTCTTACGTGATAAGGTTACAGGCGACACTAGAAAGCTAGAACAAGTACGCAAGGATGCAGACTTATGTAGATCAGTTAAGGCATTAGCAGATAAAGAACCTGCTATTAATCTACTTGATGGTCTATCTGTTTTGTCTCATCGCATTGGTGTAATTAAGAGTATGGTTAACTTACAAGTAGATGGCTACGTACAGGCTAATATAGCAGGTCTGACTAACACTCTTAGGTTTAAACATGCCAAGCCTCTCGTTAACTTACCTGCTATAGATAAGCCTTATGGTAAAGAGATACGAGGTTGTTTGACTTGTCCAGAAGGTTATACATTATGTGGTGCTGACATGACCTCACTAGAGGATACAACTAAGCGTCACTATATGAAGCCGCTAGACCCTGAGTATGTAGAAGAGATGTCTAAAGAAGGATTTGATCCACACTTAGACTTAGCTAAACACGCAGGTATAATTACACAAGAAGACATAGATAAACACAACAGCGGTGAAAGATCTTTATCATCCCTACGTAAGAATTACAAAGTAGTAAACTACAGTGCTACTTATGGTGTAGGTTCGTCTACTCTATCACGTAATACAGGTATGAACAAAGAGGAAGCAAAGGTACTGCTAGAAGCCTTCTGGTCACGTAATTGGTCAGTAGAGAAGGTAGCTAATACAGTACGTACAAGGGACTTATTTGGCTCTATGTGGTTACTAAATCCTGTATCTAAATTCTGGTACAGCCTACGTAGTGATAAGGATAAGTTCTCTACATTAAATCAAGGAACAGGAGTATTTTGTTTTGACAGTTGGGTATCTTTATGTCGTCGCTACGGAATTAAAACCATCGGACAATTCCACGATGAAATCATTGCACTCGTATCAGAAGGAGAAGAAGAGCAGACTAAGGTTACAATGGAACAAGCTATTGAAAACCTTAATAATAACCTAGAACTAAACGTGCCATTAGGTGTAGATGCACAGTTTGGTAAGACTTACGCAGACATACACTAACTTTATTTTTATTTCTACTTCACACTTTGCCTAAAAAGGGCATTATATATAAGTACCAACAGCCGAAAGGAACTCGACATGGCTAAAAAAGAAAACATATACACAATGGATTTAATGCTAGAATACGCAAAGATATTTCCAGAAAATGCGGATATGGGAAACCCTGACGGAAACACATATCAGAAGCAATTACATAATAATGGGGGTCAGTTTATTGTTAACGGATACTTCACAAGTGAGGATCAAATAGACACTTTAACAAAAGGTGGTATGGATCTAAAACCTATGGGTAATGATAGGATAATATCAGGTAACGCAGACCTTGGTATAGGTAAGTACATTAAACTAAAGCGTAAGGTTGATGACCTCAAGAAGTTTACTAATCGTAACGGAGAAGAGGTAGAAATACAGTACGGCGGCCCGCCAAAAGTAGTTAACTTAACTGAGGGAAGAGAAAACAAAAGGTTTTGGAGCTACCATGAAGATGGCCTACTAGGCAACGGAACTAAAGCTAAGGTTCAGTTTGAGTTGTATAGAGAGGGTGTAGGTGTTCGTCTACTCAACGTAGGAATAACAGAGCATGTACCCTATGAGGACAATAATGTCTTAACAGAAGATGATGAGTTATTTATCGTATAAGGAAGTATTATGAGAGTAAGTGTTAATGCCTACATGGAAAAAGAAGACGATGGTTACAGTGGAAGTGTTGATTTAAACAGGGACGATATTACTGATGCCCACGAGTTAGCTCAACTCTTTGCTGAAGCCGCTCATGCCTTTGGTTTCACATATATAAAGTCTGTAGGCTTTGAGTGTGAAGATGGTGAAATGATGTGGGGTGACACTTAAATGGATATGGGGAAGGTTCTAATTGATGGTGATATAATTGCTTATCGTGCGGCCTTCTCCACTGAACAGATGGGGTCATCAGATACAAGACGTAAAGTTGATGACCTCATACAATTCATTTTAGATAGCACCGTATTGTTCCCAGAGATAGGACTTGATTATGTCGTGTACCTTACAGGCAAAGGTAACTTTAGAGACAGCATAGCTAAGTCACACCCCTACAAGGGAAATAGAAAGAGCGTTCAGAAACCTAGACACTTGCAGACCGCCAGAGATCACATGGAAAGCGAGTACCAAGCAATCATAAGTAAAGGAGAAGAAGCAGATGACCTTATTGCTAAAGAAGCCGCCAGACTAGACTACCATGCTTGTGTAGCCTCTATAGATAAAGATATGCTACAGATACCCTGCTGGCACTTTAATATTGTCAGGGGTGATTATTTAAAAGTAGAACCCTACGGGGGAATTAAGTTCTTCTATACTCAAATACTAACAGGAGATACAGCTGATAACATTGTTGGGTTGTGGAAAGTTGGTCCAGTCAAGGCTAAGAAAATACTAGAAGATGCAGAGACAGAAGAAGAACTCTGGGATCTTGTAGTTAAAGCCTACGATGGAAATGAAGAAAGAGTAATAGAGAACGCTAGGCTATTATGGCTTAGAAGAGAAGAGGAAGAGATATGGCAACCACCAAAAGTAAGATCCGACAGCAAGCTATAAAGAATGGTTATCGTTCTGGGCTTGAGGATGTCATATCTAAAGACCTCAAGGACAGGGGTGTAGACTTTGGCTACGAGACAGTTAAGATAAACTGGAAGTTAGTAGAGAACAAGACTTACACCCCTGACTTTATACTACCTAATGGTATCATAATTGAATCTAAAGGACGCTTTGTTCCAGACGATAGAAAGAAGCATCTGAAAGTAAGGGAGCAGAACCCTAAACTTGACATAAGGTTTGTGTTTAGTAATAGTAGGAACAAGATACGTAAAGGATCTAAGACTACATATGCTATGTGGTGCGAGAAGAATAACTTTCTATATGCAGATAAAAGGATACCCGACGAATGGATCAAGTAACATACAATGTACACAGAGTAATCAATGGACCTTTTGAGTGTGATAAAGGTGATTGGTGGTTAACATGCAGTGTTGAGGACGTAGAGGCTAAGGAGATGTTTGAAGACGACATACCTTTTATTAGCTTTGATGCCGCATACAAATTCCAGTCTTACTTCTTATCTACTATAGATCCTATAGTTATAACCGTACCCTCTGAAGGAGAAGAGTATGTCTAAGACAGCAGTTATATTTAGTTGCGCTCACGCAGACCCTACTACAAGTAATGAAAGATTTGATTGGCTAGGAGAATTGATATATGATGTTAACCCCAACTATATCGTTGACCTTGGTGACGGTGCTGATATGCGTTCTCTCAATAGCTTTGATACTCGTAGCCCTGAAGCTATTGTTAGTCAAAGTTACGAACAAGATATTGAACACTATAACGAGTCAATGGATAGACTTAGACAGAAGCCTAGTCAACGTAAGTACAAGAGACCCAGATGGATCGGCTTCGAAGGCAACCATGAGCATAGGATCAAGAGGGCGCTCACAAGCGACCCCAGACTTGAGGGAGACAAATACGGGATTTCCTTCGGGCATCTTCAAACAGACTACTGGTTCGACGACTACCACGAATACAGAAATTCAGGACCAGCTATAGCGGAATATGATGGGGTATCGTATGCTCACTTCTTCCAAGCAGGTAACTTCGGTTCTGCTGTGTCTGGATTACACCACGCTAATACACTGTTAGGTCACAGATATAAAAGCTCTACTTGCGGTCACAGTCATAAGCGTGACTTAAAGTTTAAGGACGGAGCTAAAGCTATAGGACTTGTAGCAGGTTGCTTTAAGGGTGCTGAAGAAGGTTGGGCAGGTCAGTCTAATCTTGATTGGTGGAAGGGTGTAGTAATCAAACGTGAGATATACAATGGCATGTATGAGCCAGAGTTTGTGTCGCTAAAGAGGTTAAAGGAAATGTATGGGTAAACGTAGTAACTTCGACAGGATACCGAGAGACTACTACCCTACACCCATAGAAGCTATTGAGCCTCTGATCTCCCACTTGCCATACGCATTTGATTATGTAGAGCCTTGTGCTGGAGATGGTCGTTTAATAAGTCATATAACTAAACTGACTCAAGGTACAGGAGAATGTATATATGCTAGTGACGTTGAACCAAGAAGTCCTGACATATTTACTACTGATGCTCTTTATCTGGATTTTGGTGGTTATGGAGTAATGGACTATATGATAACTAATCCCCCGTGGGACAGAAAGATACTACATCCCTTGATTGACCATTGGTTAGATATATGTCCAACTTGGTTATTGTTTGACGCAGATTGGATGCACACTAAACAGTCAGCTGTATTTATGACTTACTGTTCTAAGGTTGTTTCTATTGGTCGTGTTAAGTGGATAGAGGGCAGTAAAGGTGTAGGCAAGGACAACTGTTGTTGGTACTTGTTTGACTTAACTAAAGAGAGAATGAAACCAACAGAATTTTATGGAAGAGTAGTATGACAATAGGATTTAGAGATTATCAAAAGACAGCAGTTAGCTTTGCTATATACCCTGCAACACATAAGGTTCTGTACCCAACCTTGGGCTTATGCGGTGAGACAGGTGAGGTAGCTGAGAAAGTAAAGAAGCAGGTTAGAGATGGGGTATTTAATCGACATGAGGTAGCTAAAGAATTAGGCGATGTACTTTGGTACTTAGCTAATTTAAGTAATGACATTGGTTATAACTTAGATGAGATAGCCGATATGAATATAGAGAAGCTAACCAGTCGTAAGAATAGAAATAAAATAAAAGGGTCAGGAGACAACAGATGAGAATATTAAGAGCAATAGGTCGTTGGTGGTTTAGGTTTATTAACTACATGGTTACATGGCAACTACACAGGGATGCAGTTAAACATCTAAATAAGTTAACTGACAGAGAACTAAAAGATATAGGACTTAATCGTGGTGACATTGACCGCATGATATGGTTTAAAGAAGACAAGAAAGATAGAGGGGGAAAGAAATGAGCGACAACTACTTACCAACAGACTATCAATCTTTCATACACAAGTCACGTTATGCTCGTTGGTTAGAAGCAGAAGGTAGGAGAGAGTCTTGGGGAGAGACTGTAACTAGGTATATGGACAACTTAGTTAAGCCAGCTTTAGGAGATCACCCTAATCAGATAGCAGAGATAGAAGAAGCTATACTAAACTTAGAAGTTATGCCTTCTATGAGAGCTTTAATGACTGCTGGTCCAGCTATGGCTAGAGACAATACAGCAGGTTATAATTGCTCTTACTTAGCTGTAGATGATATAAAAGCATTTGATGAAGCTATGTTTATATTGTTATGTGGTACAGGCGTAGGCTTCTCTGTTGAACGTCAGTCTATACAGAAACTACCTGAGATACCTGATAATATGTTTAATAGTGATACCACAATAGTTGTTAAAGATAGTAAAGAAGGTTGGGCTAAGTCTCTAAGACAACTCATAGCATTACTGTATGGTGGTGAAGTACCTAAGTGGGATGTATCTAGAGTTAGACCAGCAGGTGCAAAGCTAAAGACCTTTGGTGGTAGAGCATCAGGTCCAGCTCCTCTTATAGATTTATTTAACTTTGTTACTAAAGTGTTTACAGAAGCTAAAGGGCGTAGACTATCCTCTATTGAGTGCCACGATATTATGTGTAAGATAGGCGAAGTAGTAGTTGTAGGTGGTGTACGTAGGTCAGCAATGATCTCACTATCTAATCTATCAGATGATCGTATGAGACATGCTAAGTCAGGTGAGTGGTGGAAGAATGAACCACAAAGGGGTTTAGCTAATAACTCTGTATCTTATACTGAGAAGCCAGATAGTTTGTCGTTTATGCGTGAGTGGATGGCTCTAGTGGAAAGTGGGAGTGGTGAACGTGGTATCTTTAATCGTGAAGCATCTAAGAAGCAAGCGGCTAAGAATGGTAGACGTGATTCTAACTATGACTTTGGGACGAATCCTTGCAGTGAGATAATTTTGAGGCCAGCACAATTCTGTAATTTAACGGAGTGTGTAGTACGTGCTACAGATACAGTAGAAGACTTAGAACGTAAGGTTAGAGTAGCTACAATACTAGGTACTATTCAATCTTCTTTTACTAAGTTCCCATACCTACGTAAGATATGGCAAAAGAATACTGAAGAAGAAAGACTACTTGGTGTATCTATGACTGGTATTATGGATAACCCTATAATGACAACAGCTAACGAAGGATTGGAGACTACACTTGGACACCTTAAACAGATCGCCGTCGATACTAATGCTACTTGGGCTAAACGCCTTGACATCCCTGTCAGTACTGCTATCAGCTGTGTTAAACCAAGCGGCACTGTCAGCCAACTGGTTAACTCTAGTAGTGGGATTCACGCTCGTCACTCAGCCTATTATATTCGCACTGTACGTGGAGACAACAAAGACCCGTTAACAAAGTTTATGATGGATCAAGGTATACCTAATGAGCCAGATGTAATGAAGCCAGACCAAACTACTGTGTTTAGCTTCCCTATGAAAGCTCCTGATGGTGCAGTAACTACTGCTGATATGTCTGCTATAGCACAACTAGAGATGTGGTTAGCTTATCAACGTAGTTGGTGTGAACATAAGCCTAGTGTGACTATCAATGTTAAGAAGGATGAATGGTTCGAAGTTGGAGCATTTGTGTATAGACACTTTGATGAGATGTCAGGTGTGTCGTTCTTACCATTCAATGAGCATACGTATCAACAAGCACCTTATCAAGATTGCGATGAAACAGCTTACGAGATACTACTTGATGTTATGCCTAAAGCTATAGACTGGAGTAAGCTATCAAATTATGAACAAGAAGATAACACAGCAGGTAGCCAGACATTAGCTTGTTCTGGAGATAGCTGTGAAATTGTTGATCTCGTTTAATGTGGATAGTGATAACTAGAAACCAATGTAACTTCTGTGATGCCTCTTTACAATTACTACGGGGCATTGCAGGTAGTCAGGTAACAACATATAATGTTCAGTCATCAAGTAGTAAATGGTTATTGACTCTAATGCGTAAGTCAGGCTACACTACAGTACCGCAAATATTTAAACCAGATGGCACTCACCTTGGGGGCTACACAGAACTACAGGAGTACTTAAGCAAAAATGGCTAAGAGTAATAAACACGATATAGTTAACAATCCCTTTCACTATGGGTCTGGTAAAATAGAATGTATAGAATACATAGAAGACTTCTTAACTGAAGAAGAATACATAGGATACCTACGAGGGAATATAGCTAAGTACTTACATAGATGGAGATATAAGAATGGCGTAGAAGATCTAAAGAAGTCTGAATGGTATGGAGCTAGACTTATTAAGTTAATGGAGAATAAATAATGACCATAAACGAAGGAATACTTATAGGTAATTTAGCTTTATCTGTGTACTTAGTCTGGGCAGTATCTAAGCTCAACCAAGACATAAAGATGTTGTATGAAGGTCTAGCAATTACTATGGATGCAGTAGGTGTTGAATAGCCCCTCAGAGGGAAATTAAGCGTTGTGTGACAGAGGTTAGAGCTTTAGATAGGCTAACCTACCTGAGAGGGAATTAATAGGTTCACACCACAAGTATAGAATCAAAAAAGCCGTAGGCGTCCTTGAGTGGATACCTACGGCTTTTCTATGTTTACTCTTCAACCATTTTCATAGCTTGCTCTAATGTTTCTTTATTACGTCTTGACCATCCTCGACCAAAGTGTTTGTAGTCATCTAGTCCTTCATAGAAGGCTTGTCTTACTGTATATACATAGTCTATTATATACTTAGGATCTTTCTCCATTATAAGACCTACAGTCTGTTTACCTATAACACCATCAGGTGTCGCTCCTACTGCACGTTGTACAGCTTTAGCAGGTCTACCTGATCCAGAATTCACAGCCCAATCATAAAGACACCAATCGACCCCAGAAGGAACGTAATCCCCTTTAACTCGATCCCAGTAGTTTTTCTTGTAGATTGGAGCTACCTCATCTGGAGTTAAGTCTCTCATCTCTTGTTCAGTAGACTTTCTACCAATCCACTCGTCGTATACTCTCTTAGTGACACCTAAATTAGTCATCCCCCCAGAATCGCGGCTATCATTTACGTAGCCCCCTTCGTGTTCCAATAACATATGTAGGCATTTATCAAAGTTGTTTTTCATGTTTATTTCTTCCCAAAGTATTTACTTACACCACGCATACCAATACTGGCACTTACAATACCACCGAGGGAATACTGATACCAGTCAGGCATAATCTCCAGTGCAGTGAAACCTGCTTGTACTATCTGATTACCCCATTCCCCACAGAACGCCAAAATAAGGGGAATACTGAACAAAAGTGTAATCCACTCATCCTTCCAGCTATTCTCTGTAGCCTTCATTGCGGCTATGTCCCAGTCTATTTCACCTGTAGCTATCTTCATCTTAGTTTCAGCTTCTGCTTTCTTTACAGCAGTCTTACCTTCGATCATAGTACCAGCTAAATTAGCTACCTGACCTATTAAGTTTAGTCCTAGCATCAGTCATTGTTTCCCTTCACTTCTTTCTTGCTCATATTAGTAACGCCAAAGAATACGCCAACTATACCAGCTACCGATAGAAAATAGATACTAGCCATAGATCCTATAATGTCAGCCGCTTTCTCTGCACCTACAATAGTACATAATAATACTAAGAATGGATATGCAAGCATACCAACTAAGCAGAACCAAGCCATACGTCTTTGTGCATCACGTTGTGCATCTTCATCATCTAGTCGTCTACGTCTATCTTCTAGTTCAAGGGCTTCCCATTCTGATCTATCTATACTACCACTACCGTCTTTGTCTACTTTATCAAACTCTGTCATACTATTCTCCTAGTCTGCGAGAGGGTTGTCTAACGCTCTTTGCAGTTTATCCATTAGTTTAGTTTCTAACTCTTTCATAGAACCACTCTGCGACACTCTGACACGTTCTCTCTGGTTCTCAAAGCGAACCTCAGCATCATCAATCATCTTACGTACCTTGTCTTCATTGTCACGTACCATGTCTTCTACTCTATCTGTCTGCTGTTCTATGCGTAACAGATCATCTTTAAGTCCATTCTTAATATCACGGGTATACTCTACACTCTCCTCAACTTTATCAGATATACCAGATACCTTAGCATCCATTACATCCATCTGTTGTTGATAAGCACTTAAGTCTAGCCCAGCGACTTCTTCAATCTTTTGATACATAACAAACCCACCATACAATCCAGCAACCACAGTGGAAATAAAGGTTATGATTGCTAACACAGATGCAAAAGACATCTTAACATTACCAGCTTTAATCTGTTTATCTGCAAGGTTATCAAATTCTGTGAGATCTACCATTAGTTTTCAAAGTCCATGTTGTCATTAGATTGTAAGTTCTTTAGTGCGTCCAACTCATCTCTTAGCTTTTGTATCTCTAACCTACGTTGAGCAAGTTCTACTTGATACAAGTCATTACAGTTTATACGAGATTTAGGTCTATCTAAAGGTATAACTATACGTGCATACACACCTATGTCTTTATCTCTATTGGCAGTGTCGAAGCTAGACAGTACACCAGTTACACCATACTCAAGGTTTATACCACCACCTACAGCATTACTACAACGTAAATTGTTTGCAGAGAAACTATCTGATTGATAATTCATTGGTGGACTAGGTAACGACAAAGCGAGTGAACTACTCTCTGCAAAAGCAGAGCTAGATAAAATACATAGAAGTGCGGTTAATCTCATGCTGGCATACCATCAAGTCGAGAACAAATCCTAGAAGATACTAAGGTTTTTGATTCGAGTTGCCTTTTAACTTTAGAGGTTGTGCATACATAAGTAGCCTCATCCATATCGGACTTACGAATGTATACGCTGAAATTCTTACGGGTTTTATATCCTACTTTAATAATTCTGTATGTTGCAGAGAAAGGTATGCTCTTCCAGTTTAAGTCGTACACACCTATCTCATAATACTTGATCTCTTCCCTTGAATTAAACAAGGACATATCAACCTTAACTACACCAGTAACATGAGATGGTTTAACAACTGGATAAGCTGGTGTCATCTCATGCCCTGTAGTGGAAAATGCCCAAAGTAGAAAAAGTACTGTTAACCTACTTAGCAATACAGCTGGCCTGTACCACTGCGGTATAGACCCCTCCGACGAAAGGTTTTGATGCGGCATAAGTAGCACTAGAAGTTGTAGAGAACCATGTAGAACCTGCAACCGTTAAGTCAAATACTGTAGTGTTGTCGTATACAACCTTAGCGGCATCGTAGCCTGACATACCTGCATCACTTGTTTGTGTAACACTAGTACTACCTGTCCATGCTACTGTATCAGTTAAGGCTGGAGAAGAACTAAAGGATGTTGGATGTGTAATGTTAGCTGTGTAGTAGTTAGCTAATGCTACATCAAATCTGATTACTGGTAGAACACCACCATCAGCAGGTGTAGTACTTAACTTGCTGGCTATTGGATTGCCATACACACCACTCTTTGTTGTTTGAATGACACACTTAGCCTCTACATTACCTGTAATATCTACATCAGCGTATGCTGGTAGTGCTAAGAGTGAAAGTATTGCTATTGAATATTTCATTGTAATCCTCATTTATTATATTGCATGTCTATCATTTGTTCATGCAGTATTTGTTGTGCTAAATTATTACGTAAGGCTTTCTTGTTATCAGGGATTGTACCATCTTGTAGTTGGGTAGCATCACTAAGCGTACCACCATTTATCTTTGCGTTATAATACATATTGATATTAGTCTGTTGGTTTATTGCCATGATAATAGTATCTTGACCTTGTGTCTTAAATAGAGTTAAGGCATTAGCTGAAGCTGTTAGACCCATCTCAATACGTGTGTCTTCCTCTTCATCCTCTTCATCTTTTATAATGTTACCTTCTTCATCATACTTAAATTCTGTCTCAGCATCTATAGCATTAAGTACAGACTCATCCTCTAAGGCGTCATATATTTCTACTTCAGGTATATCAGGTATAGGTTCAATGTATCCTGCACATGATGGATCAGACTGTGGATCGTAACACCTGTCAACTCTGTAACTATATATAACACTAGCATCCTCTACAGTACCTTCACCCTCAACTTCAATAAAACCAGTACCCCAATTAGCTGAAGGAATATTAGATAATGCAAAAGACTTAACTATAGTATTACTAGGAACACCTGACCAGTCGTCTGTCTCTCTAAACGTGTAGCTATCACCAGTAGCATTGTGGTTGCCAATATGAACCTTCATAGCATCTTCAGGGTTTTTTACTGTAGTATACCTGTATAGTAATCCGTTAATGTCTAAACCTGCTACGTCTGGTAACACAGAAGGCATACCCCAACTTAATGACGTACTAGCCGCATTACCTGTAGCTCCGTAGTAATAAGGCTCAGAGTAACAATAGGAAGGCAAGGCTACTAAGAATAACACCCAACCCAATCTTTGTTTCACCATTCTCATCGAACATCCTTTTGATTACATTGTTTTGATCTCTTTCGATCTCTTCTTCTACAGCTTCCATCTCCCATGCTAGTCTAGCCTTATCTCCTACCAAACCATCCTTGGGACAGGGAGTACCTGCATTAATCATTGCATCAAACACTCTTTCGTCCTGACACATAATAGATACTGCGGCGACCTTCATACCCATATCGTACATAGTCTTAGCGTTCTTTAGCTTCTCACAGTTCATATCACGTACTGTACGACCAGCAGAGATACCTAGTATCTGTGTCTGCACAGCACCAGCTACACCTACAGTACATAAGTCGGAGTTACTTGCACTGATCTGTGGGGATATAGCTGAAGGTGGTGGACTATTAATTGTAGTATCCATAGTACCATCAGATATAACTGTACTTTCTGACTTGATTGTGTCGTCATCAGCAAATGCAGGGCTACTGATTAGTAGGGTAAGTAGTATAAGTAGGGGTTTCATTTTCTCTCCACGAGTCTATCTATCTTTTGTTCTATCCTGTCAAACTTACCCATTATCTGACTGAGAACCTGAGTAGATTCAACCTTTGTAACATACTCTTCTCTAGTCCTGTTTAATAAGATCTGTAGTCTTTGCACCTCAATCACGTAACCACGTAATACAAAACCTATAAAACCAACACCTAATGTTAGGACACTACTCCATAAATCAGTCATTTCCATTATCTATACCTACCTTACAAACTGTACACAAACAAAGGTATTATCACCCTTATAACCATTACCGTGATTAGTTGTATTAAACCTAGCTGTAGTTTGAGTTAAATTATATATGTCAAGAGAAGCTCTGTTATCCCCTGAAATCCTACCAGCATTTCCCGTCAGAACATAATTAGCATCAGGCATTAACCCTGTATTAAAAGTTACAGTATAGTCACCTGTAGCGTTTCTAACACAACCAGATATACCAAAAGAGGCACGTATAGTACCACTAAGACCATTAATGTTAGCCCAAGCCTTTATGGGGCTACTAATAGTTAAGTTATCTACAGCACCTTTAAGTTTAGCTGGAGAGATTAAACTCTCAGTTGTTCCTGTACCTGTATTCCAAGTACTTGATAACTGATCTCCAATAAGCCCAGCTACTGATCCACCTGATGTTACTACAGGAGTGTTATCAAGTATAGAAGTTACACCTGTAGACTGGTTCATGTATACTACATCAATCCAAGCACTATTAGCCTCGTTCCTCATCTTAAGTATGTTGTTATTTGTATCATACCAGAACATATTAGCATAAGTTGTTGAGGGAGCTGAAGCCCCACTATTGTTACTAGCAAGGGCTTGCAGTCCATTGTTTATATCAGCCCTTGCGCTACTAGCAGTCTGGTTAGCTATAGAAAAGTCATGTTGTGACATATATTAGTACTCCACTGTGGCACTTAGTGCCGATATATTAGGGGTTATTTTCGGGCCAGTATTAGAAAGGGTAGCTCTAAACTCTACAAACCTACCTACAACCTCTCCAGAAGCATCTACGAAAGATGCACTAGCTAAGTTAGATACTGTATCTGCGGCTCTAGCTTCTACTACAACACCATAGTCTGTGAACTCTGCGTCTTCATCAGTCCAAGTATCAAAGTTGTTAGGCCAAGTATCCCAGTTGTTAGGTATATCGTCCCAGTTTACTTCTCCGTTAACAGCATCTTGATGTTTACGAGCTACAGTAATAGCATAAGATATTCTAACTGTACGAGATGTACCTACATCAAAGTAACTATTTCCATCATGGTTAAAGTCATAGACCCCAGTGGAATTTGCGTTAGCAAAGCTAGTCATAAATAACTTACCGCCAGAGACAGTCAGGTTAGTCTTAGACCCACTGAAGTTTGGATTTTCTGTATCTGTATCAGATGCACCTAATTCTGGTAACTCACTACTTGCAATAACAACAGATGTAGCTGTAGTACTTTCGTTTCCTGTTTTGTCTACAGCCGACACAAAGAACTTACCAGCAAGTGCAGGGAAAGAAACAGACGTAGCTGGTCTAGCAATCTTCTCTACTTTTAGTAATGTAGAAGCATCTCCAAAGTTAGCTGAAGAGTTTGACGAATAGTAAAGTTTATAGTGTGATAAATCTAAAGCAGTAACTGGCGACCAATTAAAGAAGGCAGTACCCCCCGATAGTAAATGGGTTAAGTTAGTAGGGGCAGAAGGTGGTGTAGTATCATGTGTTACATTAAAGGTAGTTGTAATTGTTGTACCTTTGTAACCAAGAGCATTAACAGGTGTAACTGATATAGTATAGTTTATAGGTGGATCATTTACTTGAGGTGCATCTATACCTACTACTTCAAATCTACCTGCTGTATTACCTTCGTTAACAAGTATAGCTTGACCCACAGACTTAAACACTGTGTCGCTTGTCTTTTTATATTTAACGATAACTGATTCTACTCGCTCTATAGCACTTGATGTAGCTTCTATAACAAGTACGTTAACAACACTCTCGTTAACTTCTCTATACTCTTTAGTTACAGTAACGCCAATTTCAGGTACATCATAATAAGGAAGTAGACTAGTATTGTTATTAATAATATCTTGTTCGTCTGATTCATTAAATCCGTATGCTGAAGAGCTACTCTCTCTTAAAGTCATAGAAACTCTTAAGTCTCCCTCATCTACATTAGGAGATAGTTTCCAATCAGTAACTTCAAATGTCTTCTCATTACCTGTAGTCCAACCATATCTGTCGTTCCTAAACTTAATAAAGTCACCAACCTCAATGTTCAGAGCATTTAATCCAAACTCTGCACTAAGGGTAAGTTGTTCTCTATTTCTAAACAACATTTGCTTTGCAAGTCTTTGAGCCGCTATAGGATTAGTAGTGTAAGGTAATGCTAGATCTAATACAGATTCAATACCATTATCTTCAGCCAGAAAAGCACTAGAATTAATTTGAGGATAATCAGCACTAATATAACCTTCATCACGATCTATAAATGTACCTCTTACTGCATTAAAGTTATTTGCCATAGACATTTTAGTATCAAGTGATATACCACTTCTAAGGTCGTCTAGTGTAAGTATTTTAGTAGGAGCAACAAAAGCACCAGCAAACAGTCTCCAAGCTCCAGCACCCCAGAATAAAGTACCTCCTAATGAAGTCATCATTTCTTGTAGTACAGTACCAGAGTTTTGACTTGCTTGTACTACACCATTAATTGTGTACTGTCTTGAACTATCAGATAGTACTGTAGTATCTTCAGATACAGAAGCCGCTTCCTCAAAAGTAGCGTAGTCAATACTACTATCTTCTAAGCCATAGTCAGAAGCTATAAAGTCTCTTATTATCCAAGCGGCATTATCAGTCCATGTAGGAGTTTGAGCTACACCATTAATTGTAGTTACTACTTTCTTACCTTTTACAACAGCAGTTACTTGAGGTAGACCATTAGAGAAGATAGTTGAGTCGAACTCAAACCTACAGTATATATAAGCTATACCCTTCCCTATAAAATCAGATGTAACAGTTGTTTCTGCATGTAGAGTTGTAGCTAAAGTTTCTGTGGAATTAGCAAAAGCATCTGTAGCACTTGTTTGACTTCCATCATGCACATACAGTTTAATTTTATTATCCCAGATAGCAGAAGTAACACTTCCATTAGACATCTGTACTATATTGTCGTTAAGATAGACATCCTCTACACTATCTATTTCGTGTCCAGCTAAAGATATTATCTGATGTAGAATTTTATTGCTACCACCAGTAACTTCTTGGAAGGTAATAATACCACCTTTTCTAACTTTACCGTAAACAAACTGCATAGGAGCTAAAGCATTTTTACTATTAACTTGTAGTCCATTGGAGTTATTAGGGTTCTGGTCAGGCTTTGGGGTTAGAGCAGTTACTAAAGCTGTTGTTACCATAGTTAAGGCAACATAAGTCAAAACGTAAGCTGTCCAATACACAGCACCGCTAGTTGCTCCAAAAGTTATAGCAGTAGCAATAATAGAAACGGGATCTCTAGGTGCTATCTCAAATGAATTTACGTTGTGCCTTAATACGTTAAAAGGAGTGTTGTGTTTATTTATTGACATACCCAAGCACTTTCTACATCTTCAATGTTTAATCTTGTTAGACCTTCCCTGTTAAGGAAGACAGCCCTAGAGCCGATGGAAATACCGAGTGCAACACCAGTTATCCAGCGACACCCTTTCTTAGTTGTAACTAGGCTACCAAATACAGGTCGCTCAACTCTAGTTAGTTTAGTAGATAAACCTTCATCTAAAGAGTTAAAACCAAAGTCATACTTCATACTCCTTGGTCCTTTAGGATGTACACCATTACTTTGCATGTATAAGCCTTCCCAGTCATCAGCATAACCTACACCATACATAGCTTTAAATGCACCATTAGTAAAAGTGAAGCAGTCATGTACACCCCACTCAAAGGGTATACCTATCATTTTATCTAAGTAAGAGTTTAATTCTACTTTCCCCATACTAGTGTTTGATCTTGCAATGATTGTACGTAGGAAAAGAATGTATCTCCATCATATCGGGATTGATGATTTTCATTTGTGTATCTCCATCCACTAGGCCGTTCTAGTTCTATTAGTTTACTCTCTACTGTTAAGTTAATTGTACTTGACTCTGCTTCATCAACTATAGTCATCTTATCCATTTTACCTGAGAATATCTCTACAACAGATGAGTCACTTTGTTCACCTAAGTACAACCTCATTACTCTTCTTTGATAAGGCTCTTGTAGAGCTAGAGAAACTATAGAAGTTGGTATTCCTGATAGAGTTAATTCTACAGACTTAGAAGCTAGATCTCCTACTTCTTCTAGATCACCAATAGTAAGTAAACTAGCTGTACCTGTAAATACTTGATTGCTACCTTGTACGTTAATAGTTTTATCACCTAAGCCAGTCCACATACGTAAAGGACCAATATCTACAGTGTCTCCGTTTATATCTGTAGTAGTTCTAGTATCAAACATAAGTTCTACAGCAAAGTAAGGTTGTATGCTATCTCCAATAAGAGCAGACAGTAGTGAGGAAGGTATTGCTCTACTCATCCTACTACCTCCATTGCTCCAAAGGATATACCAAAGAAACTTGCATTGTTAACTGACCAAGAAGTCTCGTTAGCTGATAATCTAAAGACCCCAGCGGAATTAGTTAGGTCAGCTGATACACTTGATCTAGCTTTCCTTAACTTAGGCCATATCTCTAATGTACCATCTCCAGATTGATCTTGTAGTACTTTATGTAGAGTAGCATCTGAAGCAGTACCTAGTTGTATGTAGTCACCAGCTTTAAGTGTACCAGTCATAACTACACCTACAGAACTAGCACCTACAGCACCTGTTATAACAGCAGACGTTGCAGTACCCCTCACAGTCTTAGCTGATGGGTCGTTAAGTAGGAATGTACCTGACGCACCCTTTAAGCTCATCAGGAAGCTAATCCAAGCCTCTGCATCGTCTCTATTCAAAGGTGGTAAACTAATGTCAGCTTCCCACATCTCACCATCATAAGATTGTGTCTGTTGCTTATAAGTAAAAGGAGACATAGATACAGCAACTGTATTCTTAGCTCTTAGTTCAATACTAGCTATACCAATGTTAGTAGGTAAAGCGAGGGGGTAAGAAATAGCCATTATGCCATCGCCCTTCCATAGCTACCACCACGTCGTTTAGCATCTAGTACTGCACCTTTAGCACTATCAGCAATCTGTGGCATCATTTGTCGTATCTCAGCACGTACAGTTTGTTGTACTCCTGTAGATACATTTATGTTTTGTACGATAGTAGTTGCACCACCACCTCCACCAGAGTTAGGCGTTATAGTTCCTGACATTGCAGGAGTGAAGACTTCTGGTCCACGTTCACCTACAGTATAAGATTTACCACCTTGAACCGATCCACCGTTTGCTCTACCACCCATATGTTGAGGTCCACTCAATGCGGCATCTCCGCCAGCAAAAGCACTAGTTATCATACCTGTAATCTTTTTGACGACATAGATCTTATATAAGTCTTTTATGATAGCTACTGTCATACTCTTGAAGGCATCCTTAACTGACATAGTTCCATCTACCATACTCATCATAGCAGTCTCGAAAGAGTTAGCTATACTCTTACCTAACTTCTCACTATCTGTCTGTATAGCATTAAGCCTTTTAGCTTCTCTTTGTAGATCTTTAAACCTTGCTAGTTGTTTCTTCTGCTCTTCCGCTAGAGCTTTTTCCGCTTCTACTCTAAAGAATGTTTTAGTAGCAATGTCTTGCTCCATAGAGTGTATGAGCATAGCTTGCGTGTATCTGGCCTCTCCCATCTTCCAACCTTTAGCTTCTAGATTAAGCTGAAGAGTTCTTGTCTGATTAAGCTGTTTGGCAATGTGTAGTTCGTGACCTTTTTTATCTGCGATTAAACCAGAAGTCCTATAGCTTTCTTGTAGTTTATCCAGATATTCTTGGGTAGTTTTTACTTCTTCTTTAGCTAACCTCTGATTCTTATATTTTAGTCGGAGTAGCTCTGCGGTATCTTCAACCCTCTTGCGTTCTTTTACAATAATTAACTTGTTTATGTTAAGTATTTTATCTTTCTCTTTTCTTTCCTCTACAAACTTAGTTAGCTTCTCTTTTGCAAGGCTTAATTCTTTTTTAGCCGATTCTATCGCCGCTTTATTTTGCTTACGTGCTAAACTTGCGTAGCCAGAACCTCCTCCAGTACCTAGTTTAGAGTCTTGTACTTTTTTCAAAACCTCTTCAGCACGTTTTACCGACTGATCTAGGATCATCTCAGTTACATCTTGAAAGCCGCTTTTAAGTACTGCTAAGTCTTGGGTAACAGCTTTGGCGGTTTCTCCAGCTTGTTTGAGTTGTTTATCAAAGTCTGCAAATACATCGTTTGCTTCAGCCGCCGCTTTCCTAGCCGCTATAACTGCTCCAGCTAAACCAGTACCAACAGCTAGTATAGCACCTGCTATAGCTCCAGCTGGCCCGAATACACCTAGTAACTGAGAACCCTGTTGACCAAGAGCAACTAACTTGTCAGTACCACCTTGAACCTGTACCGCGAAATCCTGTACCTGATAACCAACTTGTTGCATACCAACAGCACCAAAGCGTTTCATCTTACGTGTGTTAACACTTGCTATTTGACCAAACTGGTTTATACTTATGCCAGCCTGTTTAGCATTTATCTGTATCATCTTTAGATACTTGTTATACTGGTCGTCACCCATTGCTTTTCTTTGAGCGTTAAGAACCTTAAGTTGGTCACTAAACATCTTCTGCGCTCTATATGCAGGGTCTATAGCGTTCTTTAGTCTCTCAAAATCTTTAGTACCAGAAGTAGCAGTAGACTTTATACTACTCTTTGCTTGCTGTGATAGTTTAACTAGAGCGTTTAAGTCTTTCAGATCTATCGAGACTGATATTTTCTTAGCCATTTGTAACCCTCATATATATTGTATCCAGAGACATAACTGCCTCAACTTCTCTGACATCTAAAGGTGTGCCAGTTAGTTTTTTCCACGCTAGTATTTGTTCGTAACCTATAGGATTAGGGCCACTAAAACCCATACTTCTAGATCTATTTAAAGATATAAAAGCAGACCATACGTGGGAAATAGCCATAGGAAAGTCAGGAGACTTTAATCCTTCAGGTCTTATACCAGTCTGCTTTTCTACTTGTTCAAGGTGTTCTCTTTCGGATATACCATCCTTACCTGACTTACTTAGAGAAAACGTATGTTCTGCATAGTCTTCAAGTTTAGTTGTCAGGCTTTGGTAAAATCCAGAGAGTTAGTAACTTCCTCCTCAAGCTGTAATTTTATCCAGAAAACTTCAGTATATATCTCTTTAGCTTTCTTAAGAGTTAACTCTGGTTTTTCTCCACCAAAGGTTATGTTCCAACTCTTTGTAGTACTAGCTAAAACATCAAGCGTAGAAGATTCTAAGTCCTCAGATGTCATAGTTAAATCATCACCTTTAGTAGCGGCTTTAATTCTTTTATTAGTCTGGGAGTGCATAACTTTTTTGTACTCTGGGGAATGTGTAGCATACATACAAATAGTCATATTAGAACCATCAGGGTTAGTAAGCTCTTCCCCTGTATTTGGGTGTACTAGTGTGACATCTATTGTATCGCTTTTGGGTGTTAAGTCTTTTAAGTCCATATCGAGTTTCCTTATCGAGTTCGGGTTAATAAATGGGGAACGTTAGACCCGACACCAACGTCCCCCCACTCTAGCTAGAGTATTCTTTACGAGCGTGTAATACGCAAGTTAGTAGCTTCTGTGCTGTCACGTAATGCTACAAATGATAGAGTTACTATTCTGCTTGTAGGACCATCTACGCCTACATCAGCACTGTTTATTTTGCACCGTGGGAAAAAGAACTCCATAGTGTTTGGTGATCCAGCATTGTCACCGACAGTAACTTTAAGTGGTGTCTCTGTTTCATTCACAAATCTGTTGATTAGAGAGGCATCCTCAAAGTAAGCTGAGAGAGTACCTTCTACTACAGCGTTACCTACTTCTAATGCTGGTGCGCTATCGTCGCCAACAACAAAGGTAGGAGCAAAACTGTTTGTTAGTGTGAAGTCCATAGCTGTAACTATAGCTGATGCTGATCCAGCTATCTCTAAGTTACCTGAGTAAGCATCAAAGGGTGAAGCTCCAGAAGCGGCATCTTGTGTCTTCTCTGTAGCACTCATAGTCATACTCTTACCGACTATACCGAATGAACCTGTTACCATAGCATTAGGGGAAAGAGATACAGAAAGAGTATCTACTGAACAACCTGTAAACAACCTAGCTTGGTCGATGTCAGCGGCATAGTCCTCGATGGAAAAGAACTTAGGTGTTGTACCAACTTTAAGTACGTTAGTAGACCAAGCACTTAACATAGCTGATTCTAGTAGTTCATCGAAATCTCCATCTCGCAGATCTCCTACAATGTCTCCAGCTACTGTACGGTTGCCGTGACGGTCTACTCTAGACATACGGTCAGCTTGGATGTCAGTACCTTCAACACGATCTTTAGTCATGTTAAGTGAATGTGAAGTGAAAGGTAAGTTTTGGAAGTTACCAGCTGGTGTCGTACCGAAAGTTGTTTCAGTAATGTATGACAGGCTGGAACGTGAACCCTGTGCAAAGGCCATATTATATTCTCCTATAGAATTATGTGTATGCGTACCAAGTAATGATGACAGGGACAAAGTACCAAGGGCTATCTAATAATCCTTGTCGTCTTTCCGCGTAGTCAATAGATACGTTTATATTATTTGATGTTAAAGAAGTAGTAGCCTCAAACGCATCAATAACGTTTTTAGCAAGGGTGTCTGCTACAGCTGGTCCATGACCTTCTGGTGCGTAACAGTTAACTAGGAATATACCATCGTATCTCTGTTGAGGATTTAAGCCCCTTACAGCAGGTCTACGTGATACAGGGTCAAACACTACCTGTAAATAGCTAGTGCCAGTTGTAGGTACAAAAGAAACGCCCTCGTAAGCTATTTGAGGATTACCTGCTACATTAGCAAGTTGTGTCTCTAGTGCTGACCTTATGAATTTATGTACGTCAGCCATATTTATTTCCTATATTCTCAAAGATTAATTTACCTTGTTTGTATTCTACAAAACTAGCGTGAGTAGACCCATTTCTTAGAGTAACTACAGTAGTGTTTGTTAAATCTAACTGGTCAATATCTTGATATAAAAGTTGTTTACCTTCGGCGGCTTTACCTGTTTGACTTTGCTTTCTAGGTTTACCGTGAGATGATCCACCTCTGGGTCTACCAGAACCTGTAGCGAAGGAGAAAGAAGTTATATAAGTTCCTGTATCTACAAACCATGTTGATTCGTCTATAGCAGTATTAGCTATATCTCTAAGTACAAGCTCAACTTCTTCAGTTACACTATCTCCTAACTTATCAAAGTCGTCGTATAAACTAGGGTTAACTTTTATCTTTGCACTCATACTAGCCATTATTCAGATACCTCACAGACGTAGCAAACTGGTACACCAGAAGCATATACAGTTTGTACACTGTTAATAGATACTGTGTCGCCTCTACCAGAGATCTGATCGTTGTCTGTAGGTATTGCAGGTAAGCCAAGGGCAGGTATAACACAGTTACGTGTGCCACGTCTTATCTCGTTTAGTAGAACGCCCTCTTGTACATTATACATATAGGCAGTTATTTCATATTCTTTAACTGTACTAGAAAACTCTCCAGTACTAGCATTGTAAGAACCAGCAGTAGTCTTCTTAAGTATCAAAGTACTACCATGACGTTGTACCAGTTTAAGTAAATTGTACGCTTGCATGTGACATCCCTATTCGTAATCAGTAATTTCTGCGTCTATCTTAAATTGATCCTTGTTGAACTCTGGTCTAACTCTATTAGTATTTTCTCTTACACCCTCTACAGTGGAAACAGAAATACCTCCAGCAGAAATACCTAAGCTACCACCTAATTTAGTTCCTTGATACTCTAAGGTATCTGCTAACTTAGTGTAGTGGGCTTGTAGCTGTGAGGATGATTCTTTTAAAGCCCCACTAATTTCTACATCGACAGAACGAGAGTACTTAGCCGCTATAGCTCTACATAACCACCCACCAGCTTTGTATACGTTGTTGTTAGCTTGAGCTAAGGCGAATGAAACTTCTTCATCTTGTACTTGCTTATCATTTAGATCTGTATCACCGATTAACAACCTAGTAGAGTTTAATCTACCTAGTGCATCAGATATATTTAGATTTCCTTCGTCGTAGCTCCAAGCCATTAGTCGTTCTCCAACTCTCCATAATTTCTACGCCAACTACGGAGTAAACCGCGTTGCTTCTCTAGTATCTTAGACTTCTTACACTTCTTACGAGTAAACTCTGCGTGGGAATTAGTCTTAGCTTTTACTTTATCATTGATAGTATCTACTAGGTTAGCTAGTGATTCTATATCAAGTGCTTCTAATCCGTCTCCAACTTTAGCTTTAACTTCTAAGTCAGAGTTGTGGTATAGGAAATTGTTATTGTATAGAGTTTGAACAACATCACTAGAGAGAGATAACTCTTTCCAAGGCAAGTGTTCTGATCTCTTCCAATCTCTTCCTCCACCATTAAATTCTTGCTTTACAAATACGGGTCTGTCAAATTGAAATGGTATCATATCGGGTTCTCCTTAAGAAAAGAGGTGGGGACACTTAAGCCCCCACCATATATTATTTATAGTCTTATGCTATAATTGTGTTAAAGAATACACCTAAGTCAGCACCAGTGACTTTCATGTCGTAAGACATTTTAACTTGGATGTGTTCTGCAACCTGTTGACGCTTAAGAGCATCGTCTGAGTATGACTCAACTGTGATACCTAAGTTGTTTACACCTTCTAAAGTGTTCCAAGCAAATGTACCGCCAGCCATTGGTGTCATCAATCCAGCTGATGGAGCAACGTGTGCTAACATAGCTGTTTTGCCACCGATGAAAGAGTTGCTTTCTGCAATACCCTCTGCTGAGTCGTTCTTAACTGCTTCCATTACATAGAAATTAGACACTTCGAATATCTCAGCTAGTTTAGCGTCTGTAATCAATGCAGGGTTAGCTACAGTTGATCCGCCGTTTAAACGTGATAGGATGTCTGGGTGGTTAATTAAGATGTCACGAACTTCTTTACCTACAACCATTGTGTTTGGCTTGTATCCGCCAGACTTAAGTTGCATTGTTCTACGTGCTTTAGTAACGTCTTGGATTGGTGTAGCGTTTGTATAGTCACTCCACTGACGGAACTGTGTTGCGTTTGGCGCACCAGCTACTCCATCATACTCTGTTCCCCAAACGTTAGTTGAGAAGAATGTTGAAGCAAACTGCTCTTCACGGTGGATCATCAAACGTGTTGCAAGTGTTTGCGCTCCAGCTGAACGAATATCCAAAGCGGCATCTTCATTAGCTAGTGTTTGTTGATCGAAGTCCATACCTAGACCAAATACGTCTGCAAAGTATGAGCTTGTTGATAGTGACATACCGATACGGTTCACTTCTGTACGTGGAGCTAATTTCTTAACGTCCCCTGTACGATTCATGTTGTCACGGTCATAGATATAATACTTGTCTGACTGCTTCTGCACACCAACGATTGGGAATACTTTATCCGCAATGAAGTTTGTATCTGCTTGTGCGTAAGCGATAGTCAAGTTAGTAAGTGGTTGATCCAGATGTACACTGGATGGTGTTAATAATGGCATAATATAATTCCTCTAATTAAGCGTGTGCGTTAGCGGCTAAGATCAACTCTATTGCGATGATTTGACCGTCAACACCTGCTTCATATGCGCGACCAACGATGATGTCTCCAGAAGTCGCATTGACAGCTTTACCAGCGGCATCTACTGCCACGTCGTCTGCTATAGTTACAGTTCCACCACATTTTACCATGACTTTACCTGAGTGGGTTATTGTGCAAGCATTTCCAGATGCGGCTCCAACGGCAATTATACCGATAGCACCTTCACCGTCTCCAGCTTTAACAGCTTTAGCGGCGGCATCCATTTTTGCAAATAAGAATTGAGAAGTGCTAAGATCTTCTCCAGCGATTAGTGTGCGGTTGTCGCGTGATTGCGTTACAGCCATAATTATTCCCCTTTATAGGATTTAGTGATAAGAGCTTTACCTTCATCGGTCTTTGCGATAGCAGAGTATGCCACAGCGTATTCGCTCTTCTTCATTGTGTTAGTGTCCATATAAGACTTTACAAGTGAGTCAAGTTTATCTGAAGCGGTAGTAAATTCACCATCAACATCTGCCTTGCCTACTTCTTCCATAGATGATCCAAATGCTTTATCAGCGGCTTTTAGTACACCCATAACTTCTTCATTAGCCTCAAATGATTTGACTAATTCTTTAGCTGTAGCTACATCAAAGTTAGGAAGGTTTTCTTCTGCTTTTGTTGTTAGCTCTAAGTCAGCTTTAGCAAACTCAGCTTCTTCTAACGCCTTTAAGATAGGTGCTGGAATGTCAGCCTTGTTTATTTTGTCGCCTTCGTACTCAAGAAATTCTTCTGGAGCTTTCTTCTCGATAGCGTCTGATTTGATTATGTAGCCGTTCTCAATTAGAGATTTACGTAAACGCTCATTCTCTGCTTTAAGAGTTTCGACTTCAGCGTTAGCTTTGTCTACTTCAGCTTCTTTTGCTTTCTTCATGTCAAAGTTGTAAGCCTTCATAGCTTCTTCTTCAGACATACCCTTGTCCATGTAAGGCTTTAATTTACCTGCCATATCATCGGACATTTTTACTGTTGTTTCTAATTCTTCGTTCATAGTTTCCCCGTCGAAGTTGTCGCGCTTAAATAATGATACCATTGCCTCAGCATTGGCAGGACGATCCACCAAAGACAATTCGTCCAATTCAAGCATGGTTAAAAGGTTAGCCATTATAGTCTTCCTTTGTTGCTCTGCCACCAATGCTAAAGGCGGCTAGTTCACCAGATTTTACCTTAGCCCAGACATCATCGTTATATACTTTAAACGCTACTATCCAACCTTCACGGTCACTCTGGATGCCAAGGGAATCACCTATTTCTTTAGTGATAGGCATAGAGTGGATAACGGCCCCAATCTGTTCGCCCTTGTGCATTTCTTTACCAACACGTACATGCTCCATAAACTTGTTTACGGCTTTAACTAACGTGTCAGGTTTAATTACATCGCCTTGTCTGTCAACTACTGCTTCACCCTTTTCGGTTACTACAGAAGCCCAGCCATAGACCATGCGTTGTTCTTCATCGGTCTTTAATATTTGACCTGTTATATCTTTAGTTATACTTCCCACTGTGCTTCCACTCCACATTCTACAAGACCAATATCTTGCTGAGGTTTTATCTTTAGCCGTACTACATGAGTGTCGGCTTCTAAAGTTAGCTCTAGCTTTCGGATCATCTCGACGAATTTCCATGTTAGGATCACCGAAAGTAACTTTCTTAGTCTTACCACCAGAGTTTACGTAAACACCAAACTTCTTACTAGAACCCTTTGGTAGTCTAAAAGGTTTATTTAAGGGTTTATCTGCTTTGTTAATAACTTCTTCAGAAGGTAGGTTGTCTATATCAAACACTTCTTCCATCAGTCTAGATCCTCCTATAACCAAACTCTCATTGGTGTTTCAGGTGTCACACCGTAAGATGTGTCTAATGTTTCTACAGTGTCTCTAACTGCATCACCTGTTAATCTAATGTTTACATGCCAACCTGTCATAGCTTGCATCTCAGGATACTCCATACCCTCATCATCTGTCAGGGTTGCCCCTGTAGGCTCGTGTAGAGTACCTACAATGTCGATGCTATAGTCTGAGGTGTTTGACACTAACTCACTATCTTCATTATAGAAAGCTGACAAGACTGTAGGCATAGATGCTTCGTTAGCTAACTTTAAGTAGAAGTCAGTCTTGATTACTTCTGTTTCTTCTATCATGTTGAAGCCTCCACAATACCTGTGTCTGTTAAGTCTTCATCCCACACTCTGAATTTACCTATTGTACCCATGAAGGTGCTACCAAGGTTTAAGTCAGTAGAGGACAGGTCAGGGAGTGACGTAGGGGTTGTGTTGGCTGTTAGTGTCGTTCCATTGATTGCACCGTTAATAAAAGTAGAACCGTGACGAGAGGCGATGTTGAATGGTACGCCGATATTGGGATTAAAGTGATTAGGAGCAGTAAAAATAGAGGATACGCTACCTAATGAATTTTGTTTGAAAAAGAGCTGTCCAGTCTTAACGTCAGCTGTGTGGATACCAACTTGAATGTAGTCTGTACCAGAACTAATCCAGTTTGTGAAAAGCACTTCGTTAAATATATTTCTATCAGCATAAGTCATCTTACCGTCCATCTGAATAGACATATTAGTAGAACTATAAGGCAAGTTAGCCGCAGGGACTGTTAGTGTCTCAGCCGCCCTTGTTACAGTTGAACCTGATGTTGGGATGTAGCTTGATGGGGTTGAGCCAGCTTCTATTTGTGCGCCATAGACGTAAACACCTGAAGTCCCGTCTCCAAGGTAAACTGGAGCGCCGTTACCGTCTAGTGTAGGTGACGCGGTTGGGCTTGGGGCGATACTAATGTATCTACTAGAACCTGATGTGGTTTTAGTAACACTAATCCTATAAAAGCCATTACCTACATCCTCTACAGAGTAGTTAGCGGCATTGGATGACGTAACAGCCCCGTTTGTTAAATTAACAATCGCATATTTATAGACGGGGTTTTCATAATATCCAACCCAAACATAATTATAACCTGCGGATTTAGCATAGACAGAATAAGTTTCTCCTACTGCTGTTGACGAAACCCCATACCAAACTCGGTGCTGTTCATCTGTAGCAATTGGGGTGATTTTATCTACTGTTTGTGTTCCGTCAGGTCCTGTAACACCAGAAACGTTTTCAGTAATACCTACACGGAATTTAGTCCAGCTCGCCTGAGTAAAGTTACTACTATAAGCAACCAAGTTAGTCCTAGCTTCACTCTCGTGGAGGATGCCTTCGTTAACCCAAGCAGTACCATTGTAGACGTGATGTCCTAATCTTGGTAAGTAAACAGCAGAACTTGTTGTTGGGACGTAGCTGTCGCCTGTTGTTGGGTTGTTTACCATGCCTAAGTCACTTTGGTAAGCGTGTGCGCCCCAGATGTGGACAGTAGCTATATCGCTACAGTTAATTCTTGGGTAGGCTCCGCTAGCTGACTCATAGGAATATAAAACCCACTGGTCTGTAACAGTAACAAGTGAAAGGTCTCCAGATGTGAACCCTATGTAAACTCCTTGTGTACCCGATGGGACTTTCATCCATACAGCAAGAACCCTAGAACCTGTTTGAGTTATACTCTGTTCAACCCTAGCATTAGCATTACCATCAAAAATAGCAGAGTCAGCAGTTGTTGTACCATCAGGTGCTATAGTAGTGTTTGAGGTAATAGTCACATTTGGGGATGTAGGCCAACTACTAAAATCTTGAGAGTAAGTCAGTAGGTTATGAGGCGCCCATTTGAGAAGACCATCTGAGTCTACCATCGTAGCATTTCCTGCACGAGCATGTGTTACAGCAGGGCTTAAAGTAGTGGCTGTGCCACCTGTCCTGTAGTAGTTCTGCTTGAAGTCAAACACTAGGTCAGGATCAAAGTTGTTGACAGCATATGCTGAAAGTGAGATGTAGCCGTACTTAGTTATATACTTAAAATACCAGTTAGCTCTATTAAAACTAAAGAATGAGTGGTTATTAATATTATACCTAGCTGTAGAGGAATTAAAAGTCATAGTGTTAGGTAAATTAGCTCTAACATAATCATTATATATCTTTGTAGGATTGCTCATTAGTCTAGATCCTCCTTAACTATAACAGTGAAGTAACCATTGTTAGGGAAGGTCTCTACTGTGTTATCAGCATATGTAACTTCTACTTCACCGTAGTAAGTGCCAGCAGTGTCAGTATCTGAGGCTACCCAAGGGTATTGTACGATACCACCTGTTGCATTTGTAATTGTCATAGGGGCATCTATCTTAAGTGCTGTTGCTCCAAAGGCTTTCATGTGAAATCTTATACCATTAGCACCTGTAACATTTATTGCGTTACCACTTGCGTCTTCTAGGGTTACTGCCAACTTAGGGCTAGTATCATTCGTTTTAATTCTAAAAGCCATTAGCCTATCTTAACCTTATTGTTTGAGTTAAACCTAACTGAGTTACTGTTTGCTATTTCTGTTCTGCTACCTATACGTTGATTACCTATGTTAACTACTCTAGCTAAAGCTGGATTGTAGTAAGGTTCACCTAAGACTGGTATTCCACTAACAACATTATCAAGTAAGAAGTAATGGTCGCCTATTATTACTGTCTGACCTACATCTGGTATTCCTGTGTCTAAGTTTGATGTAGACAAATCTACAAAATACTGTAGTACAGCATCGTCTACAACTGGTACTCCAGATACTAACTCTCCAGTAGAAAATGTCTCTTCTTCTGACATTGATATATCAGGCACACTAACAGCACCAGTATTCAAGTCTCCAGTAGAAATTATGTGATCTTGGTTTATTACTACAGGGTCAAGTACAGGAGGTGCAGTATTTAAGTTTGCTATCTGTATTATGTGTTCTTGTAGTATTGCAACACTAGGTGTTTCTGGTGTATCGGTAGTTATAGGTCTAGCAACAAACGTTTCTTCTTCTTGCATTGTTATTGCAGGTAGACTTAAGTTACCAGTGTCTAGATCTCCAGTATTAAGAGTTTGACCTTGGTTTACTACAGCAACACTAACGTCAGGGTTGCCTGTACTTACATCCCCAGTAGAAAATGTCTCATCCTCTTGCATTGTAGCAGAAGGTAGATCTGTGTTACCTGTATCTAAGTTAGGAGTAGAAAGTACATTGCCTTCTGTAATATCTGCGCTATCAGTATCTGGAGTGTCAGTAATTATGTTTAAAGCAGAGAGTGTCTCTTCTTCTGACATAGCTAGGTTGTCAATGACTACTGAGCCAGTATCTAAGTCTCCTGTATTTAGTGTCTGACCTTGATTTATAGAAGCAGTGTCTAAGTCTGGGCTACCAGTGGAAATTGAAGTTGCTGTAAGGTCGTATCTAAGTAAGGCAGTAGGACTACCTAAGACTGGGTTTCCTGTACTAATACTAACAGCAGAAAATGTTTCATCTTCCTGTAGTAGTGCAGTATCAAGTATAGGGTTATTAGTATCTAGACTACCAGTGGAAAGTGACTTACCTGAGTTCTTACTAGGTTGGCCTAATACTGGTTGACCTGTAGTGATAAATAAAGCACCTAAAGTCTCATCTTCTTGGAATGTAGTATTAGCTACACTTACAGCACCAGTAGTAATGGCACTAGCTGTTAATTCGTATTCTTCACTTCCCATACCAGCAAAGGTAGAGGATGCAAAAGGGCTAGTACCAAACATTTATTGCTCCTAGTTCTCGTCACCCACGTAACGGGATGTCCACATAGTTAATGAATATTTAACCCCAGACTGTAGCTCATCGACATAATGACCATGAGTAACTTGACTAGGAAATAGTATACAACTTCCGACGGGTACATCTAGGTTCGTAAAGTCCTGACGTGGGAAATAGAGTGTAGCACCCTCATAGTTGTCGTTTAATTTAACGCTACCAGTTATGAGAGATGCGTCTGTATGTAACCCTAAAGACTTCTGAGTGTCCATAGCGTAACGCATAGTAAAAGCATCACGTAGTCCCATATATTCTACAGGCTTCCAGTGTTTCTCGCAGATCTTAAATAGTCTATCTTTCCAGAGAGCTTCGTATTGTTTCCACAGACCTAACTTCTTAAGTCTTATCTCTTGTGCTGGAAACTTGTCTCCGTCTAGATTACCCCAACCACCTAGAGCATCAGACTTAGCTATTAAGTCTTTACACTCACTTTCGGATAGTAGTTTTGTAACTAGCAAGTCTTGTGCTACTTCTTTGTAGCTTAAATCTCTACTTGTCCTAGTAATAGGAGAGGATAGTTTCTCATACCCAAACTCTTTAGCTAGTTTATAGAAGAAGTCTTTCTCTGACTTACCTCCATTACCATGATATATACAACCACAACAATTAGTTCTGTCATTCCAGAGTTGACCATTTACTTTACGTATGCTTGTGTCATGGTTCTGGAATATATAACCTTCATAGTCTAGAGCTACCGTATAAAAGAAGTCTTCATACATTGATAAGTATCTTGATTGACAATATAACTGATCGTCCCCATTATCATCTGTACTAGGTAAATCAAAGAAGTCTTGTAATGCTCCAGCATATCCTATATATAAACCACTATTTAAATACCTATATGGAGTAAGCATATCAGGCCATCTATTCTTGTATGACTGATCGTTTGTTACAGGCCAACACTCTTGTTCTGCTCCAAATAGTATATCTACATCAAAGTCTAAGAACCTTTGTACTACTGTTTCATACCCTTCAGTGAAAAAAGTATCATAACCATCTACAAATAAAACTATCTCATCTTTAGCTAAGTTCTTAACTAAGTTCTTAACTAGTTCTATCTTTCTTAAGCCATCATAACCTTCCATCTCACTCTTCCAGTTATCTCCTTTACCGAGGTTAACTAGATTAATTTGATGTTTGTCGCATGACTGAGATAGAGGCCACATCTTAGTTTCGTCTGTAGCTACAGTTATTATGTTAATTTTACTTGGGTTAATCATCGGATTATCTTCTTCCTCTATGGTACTTGGTCGGGTTGACCTTGGGATTTGAGTAACGACCTCTTCTTTATAGAAGTAGTTGTGTTTATCTTTTAGCTTCATGGGAACCCACTCATCAACTGGGATGATGTTATCCTTAAAGTCTTGTATCAATAGTCTTGCTGTATCAGGAGTAATTGCATAAGCATGGCAGTTATACCAATAACCCATGTCGTTCAGTCTATAACCTAACCATACACTATCGTGGGAATTAAGAAGCCTATTTACTTTATCAGTATCTATACTATCGTAGACTGCATCCTCTTCTAGTATGATACCATTAGAGTTACTGTTTGCAATCTTCTCCCAGACCCTCATGTGGCTCACTGAGCATCCAAACTCACCTTTTAGTATACTCCTACTATGGATAGGGTCTAACCAGCCTGTACGGGGCTTACAGCCAGTCTCAGAGTATATATCACTCCACTGTTTGTTACGAGCATCGTAAGCTGATCCGTGAAGTGATATTTGATATACTATTGTCATTTTATTCTTCTACAGCAACCCATTTTTGGTTATCTTCGTCCCAATCATATAATTTTGATATATCAGAAGGGTAAGGTACAGGACAATCCCACCTAGCAGTTTCTGTATTAAATATCCACGAAGGGTAGTTTTGAGGTGGTATAAAAGCATCTAGATCTTTATTATATGTGTAACCTATAGCCGCATAATTTTTTCTTAGGGGTGTACCACCTAATGTATGCTTTCCCCCATATGTATTATAGCTTGTCTGTATCCATTCTCCAGCAGTTGTATCTACAAACGTATCGAAGAAATCTTCTTCTGCTACCATTACATTTATAACTGTGCCGTCTAAAACTTTAGCGTAATGTGCCATATTTAATTTCTCCTATTGGTAAATGTATCTAACAATAATAACACCAGAACCACCATTTTTACCACTGTTTCCACCACCGCCGCCACCAGTATTAGCTGTGCCAGCCGCACTTGGTCCTTGATTTAGATAAATACTACCACCGCGTCCTCCGCCGCCATAACCGCCATTATTTTGTGATGTGGTAGTAACAGAGCCAGCACCACCTCCGCCTCCGCGAGTTACAGACGATCCATTTATACTGGAAGCTAAACCAGCACCGCCCCTACCAAAACCACTAGAAGTACCAGCGTCAGATTTACCGCCACCTCCACCAGTCATACCATTTATGTTGCCACTAGTACCGCCAGTATTACCTTGTCCTGATGTTCCAGAACCACCAGCAGAGTATTGAACACCAAAGTAGCCTCCGCCGCCTCCGCCGCCAGAACCGCCAGCGCCACCTGTAACAGGGTTTGATCCGTTTCCGTAACCGCCGCCGTAACCACCACCAACAGTAGTAACAAGACTGCCTATTGAAGATGCGCCACCTTGACCACCTCCAGCACGACCTCCTGATCCTCCGCCCCCTGCACCAACAGTACAGGCATAAGTTCCAGTAGATATTTCTGCAATAGTTCCCTCAATGTAACCACCAGCACCGCCTCCAGCCATACCGCCTCCGCCTCCGCCAGCAATGACTAGATATTCCACTTCACCAGGACCTGATACAACAAAGTTAGCTGTAGAAGTAAAAGTGTGTATTTTATAGTTGCCAGATGTAGTGACTGTTCCACCTGTTGCGACAGTAACTCCTTCTGACATAGGTTTCCACTCAGCACCATTATAAACTAGTGCGTTTTTAGTTGTTGTATTGAAGTAAGCATGTCCAACTGAAACACTTGTAGGGTTAGAAGAAGAGTTTTGCATCCTCATTTTAGAGTTAAATGTTACATCGCCTGTGAACGTACCACCACCAAACGGATTACCGCTTGATCCTGTGTTACCTATCTCACCCTTCTGTCCCTTCTGACCTTGAGATCCAGTACCTCCAGAAGAGCCTGTATTACCAGTTTGTCCCTTCTGTCCCTTTTGCCCAGCAGAGCCTGTAGTTCCAGTTGAGCCAGTATTACCAGTTTGTCCTTTTTGGCCCTTCTGACCAGTCGTTCCTGTATTGCCTGTACTACCAGTATTACCAGTATTACCTTGCGCTCCTACTTCTCCCTTTTGGCCTTTCTGACCTTGAGAACCTGTAGTTCCAGTTGAGCCAGTATTACCTACCTCACCCTTCTGTCCCTTTTGTCCTTGCGGACCAGTACTACCAGTTGTGCCTGTAGATCCTGTATTACCAGTTACGCCTACTTCACCCTTCTGTCCTTTAGTTCCAGTTGAGCCTGTACCACCAGATGCACCAACCTCACCCTTTTGTCCCTTTTGTCCTTGAGGACCAGTCGAACCTGTATTACCAGCTACACCTTGAATACCTTGTGACCCTGTAGATCCAGTATTACCTACTTCGCCCTTTTGCCCTTTAGCTCCAGCGGCTCCATCAGAACCTGCGCTACCAGTATTACCAGTTACGCCAACCTCACCCTTTTGTCCTTTAGCTCCAGCAGATCCATCAGAACCATTAGCTCCAACTTCACCTTTCTGTCCCTTTTGTCCTTGTGATCCTGTAGATCCAGTGTTGCCAGTACTACCAGTATTACCTGTAAGTCCAACTTCACCTTTCTGACCTTTAGCTCCAGTTGAGCCATTAGAACCAGTTTGACCGACTTCGCCTTTTTGTCCCTTAGATCCTTGAAGAGCAGTAGCTGTAACAGTAGCTTTTTTCCAAGTACCAGCAGAAGTATCATACGACACAATAAGGTCATCAGAAGCTGGAGATGCACTAGTAGATAAACCTGTCAATGAAGCTGGTAAAGCTGTAGCAGTAACATCTGCATTTGTAGCTACACCGTCAAGTTTAGTTCCATCAGCAGACACATCTCTACCGTCAACAGTACCAACGTTTACTACGTTCCTACTATCATCAATTACCTCAGTGCCGTTTATTTTTACTGCCATCTTCGTGTACTCACTATTAGCTTAGGTTATAGTTTGGTCAGTCTGTACATCATTAGTTACAGACAATGTTCCGCTACTGTCGAGCTTGAATTTATTTGTTCCACTATAAGCGAAATATAGAGAACCTCCAGTTTCAGTTATAGTCCAGTCGCCAAAATCTACTGTCGGAGTAAAAAGAGTTCCTGTCATTGTTCCACCAGCTTTAGGTACTGCATTATCCGCAGTAGTACCTTGTGCGGCTGTAGCATAATCTGTGCTGTCAAATGCTTTAACTTGTGCAAGGTTAGTAACTTCACTATCCATTAAAGCACCAGAGGCTGTTACATTAGTTGTATCTGTTACGTCAGCTCCGTCTTCTACATTTAACGCAGTTAGAAGTGAACTTTTAGTTATAGAGCCAATTAATCCAACGACTGATTGTACTGCATCTGTATTATCGTGTTTAGACCAGTTATTAGCAAAAGTAGTAGTAGAAGCGTTATCTGTAGTGGCGACAATGTTATCACCTACATGAAAAGCAATACTATCTACAGTACCTGCTACAGATACATAATAAAACCAACCAGTTTGTGCGCCCGATGGAAAACTACCAGCAGAAGCATCCCAGTCACCTTTATACACCATGCCATTAGCAAGAGCCGCTACTTCAGTTTCTATGTTATCTAGAGTAGCTCCGTCAGTAGCTATATCACGACCATCTACAGTACCTGTTACAGTTACGTTACCTGATACTGAAATTCCACTTGCTGTTGTGGCCAGTTTGACTGCGTTGTCGTAATAAAGTGCAACAGCACCATTAGCATCTGTATTAATTCTAAACTCACCATTGTTGCTTTGTATCCACAAACCTGCATCAGCTTGTATTTTGAAAGCACCAGCGCCTGATTCTGCTATAACACTATGTGTACCATCATTGTATATTTGCAACTCATTAGCATCACCGAAAATGGCTTTTGAGTTGTCAGCGAATGATAAATTACCGCTTGCATCTAAGAAAGATGCTTTAGAGGAAGGTTGAGTTACAAATACAAACTTCTCTCCAACTGACCAATCAACAGCATTATCACTGTTAGATGATGATAGTATTGTTGTACGTGCTAAAGTGGTTCCAGAAGCAGTGTACGTGCCAATACCAACTTCCCAGTCGCCACCATTAGTAACAGTATAGTAAGTAGTGTTACCATTACCTATAGTGGAAAATGATTGAAAACCAACTTCAGCACCTGCTAACGTGTAAGTCCCAGTACCAGTTGTAGTAGTTGTTTCTTTTACACGATCTTTAATAACAAGTGCCATAGTTTATTCCTTAAGTTGGATCAGGGATACCAATATCAAATGAAGCCAGTGTAAATGTGTTACCACTTGTAACTGACTGTGATGCTGTAAGAGCCGCTGTAGCTAACAAACGTGTGTTAGTTGTATCTACTAGAGCGTAGTGAGTAACTGTGCCTGTACCTGTAATCGAACCATCTGAGATAGCTGATACAGTAACCTTACGTCCACCACCAGAACGATCCGAAGGAGCCGCGATGGAAAGTGAGGTAGAGTTACCTAGAGATAGTGTGTTTGTAGCCGCTGTATAAGTTGTAGCTTCTGCTGAAGTTACGTGAACTACGTTTGCTTCTGTGTCTAGTATGGTTAAACCATTATCGAACACTCTATTGTCTAAAAATGCCATTATTATTATTCTTCCTGTTCTTCAAGAGCTTCTTCATCTTGCTCTTCTGTTTCTGTTTCCCTATCAGGGTCATAATTTAAATCAGCTATGTCCATAAGGTTTTGTATAACCTCTGGGTGATTACTGACGTTAATATCTGCGCCGTTAAGGTTACGCAAGAACCCTGCAATTTCACGTAGATCGTGAGGTGCAACATCGCCAGCTTTAATAGTAGGCATCAACGAATAATCCAGACCGTTCAACTCCCATAGTCTTTCGACTAACTGCTTATTGAGGACATCAACAATTTGCTGGATGTAACTCTCAAGTGCGCGGAGGAACAAGTCTGTCTTGCTCTTAGACAAAGCGTATGAACCACCTTGACTTCCGAGCATTAGGAACTCTGATAAGACACTCCTAGCAATGTCGTGTTGATAACGACGAACGATAGGGTCAATGTCGATGTTCCTAGAACCACTTGACGACATAAGCTCCACATCAACTAATCTGATATTAGTAGGACTTCCATCCTTATCAGGGTAAGTATCTGATGGGGTTATTATGTAACCTTGTTCATTAAACTTAACATCACGTAGTATCTGCTCAAGGTTAGACTTGAACTGTACTTGTGATGGTGTAGCATCTGGAGATAAGTACTCCGAGGGAATACGAGCTACTGGTATACCTGCTAACTCTCGCTCTACCGCAATCGCTTCAATAGCCTGTAAGTTATTAAGGTACTCATAAGAAGTATATGCATTGCGCAAGATAGAACGGCCACTAGGATCTCCGTTAAGACTAGTAGTACGATAATACAAACTCTTGCGAGAAGGAATATAATGTTTAGTAGTACCTGCATAACCGCCATCCTGATAAATACCTTGTATATCACCAGTCTTGTTATCTACGTCAAACCTAGATACTGTCCAAGGTGCGCGCATTGCTATCTTACGTACACCCATTCTACCGTCGGTATACTTAGATCTCTTCTTATCACTTGACTGTGTAGGACCAACTCTACGCTTATATACTACTTCGAACCATGCAAAGCCATACGACAAACAAGACAGAGCTTCAGCTATGTGATCGTCTAGCGTATGATCCATATCACATAAAACACTCTCAACAAAGTCAGCTTCGCGTTGAGCTTCAGGGGAATCGTTACAAGCATATACTTTTAAGTCTACATCTCGTAAAACCTGTTCTGTAGCGTACATAACTGCACCGATAGTGCTATCATTATCACGCATCTCACGGTACTTGCGTATCGCTTTTTTGCCTCGTAACTCAGGGAGAAACTCATCAGACCTTATCTGACCGTTAATTGTATTTTCACCAGAGATACCTAGTATCGCTGTCGATTCCGTCTGTGAGAGTTTCTTTACCATTTTACTTTAAGCCTTTAGCGTTAGAGTATGCCAGAACTAGCTGTGGTTTTGCATACCCATTAAGTGATAGATCCGTTATAGCCCATACCATAGCATCAAGACGGTCTGGTGAGCCTGTGGACCCTAAAGGTTCCCACTGTACCATCTGATCCTCTAAATCATTCAATCCTCTAACGTGTTTAACTTTACCTTGCTCATATAAAGCAGAGACAGGTTCAGCACGCGCCATTTTGCCTCTACTTGCATGTACAAGTTTGACTGGCACGTTTTCGTCTTCGGTGTGCAGAGTGTGACGAACCATATCTCCACCTTGGTTCTTCTCCGCTACTATGCGGTCAGCCATGTGTTTACGATATAACTCAATGGCTTTAGATGCCCATTGTTGTGGTGTGTAGCGATCAGTGTGATCTTCTAATACGTAGGCTATTCCATTAACATCTATGCCAGCGACAATCATACCAGTCATATCACTATCAGTATTCGCTGTGACCGCTGGGTCAATGGAAATTATGATACGTGATAACTGAGGAACTTCATCCTTGTCTATCTCACATTTATGTAGTAGCTTCCTACTCCAAAGCGCACCTGACGCTTCGTCTAATACTTCTGCATATAATTCTTGCCTACCAAGACGTGTACCTTCATAGGTCTTCTTTACTGCATCTAAGAAAGTGCCAGCTAAGTTAGCCGCATTATCAAATGTACTACCTGTACTAACGATTGTCTTATCGTCAGCGATAATACCTCTTAGCAGTTTTGTTGTTTTGGGGGTTGTTGTTACAAAGACTTGCGGCTTACGTCCTAGACGCAGACCGAACATCATCATGTCCCAAGTCTCTTGTGCATTGCGCCAAGCGCAAAGTTCGTCAGTCCAAGCACTAAAGGCTTGTGGACCACGTAATCGTTCTGGATCTTCAGCAGAGAAGAAAACAGCCTTAGCTCCATTCTCCCATACTAGTGTACTATTAGTTGGCGACCAAATAGGGAAACCTAAGTGTTTACCTCTATATGTTTTATCACCTTTCCAGCAGACATTTAAAAGGCCACTGTCACCTTCAACCATAACTCTACGGACATCCCCTTTAGTCGGAGCAACACAGTGAACAATTCTATCACCCTTCTTAATTCGATGTCTTACCCATTCTGCTCCAGCACGAGTTTTACCCCATCCTCGACCAGCTAATGCTAACCAAGTCGTCCAGTCCCCTTTAGGTTCTAGTTGATCTGGTCTAGCCCAGAAGTTCCAATCATGCTTAAGTTCATCAGCCTTCGCAGGTCCAATACCCTTAAGTATTCTAAGTACTTCAGCATCGGGTAATGCTCTTAAGTCATCAGCTGTTATCTTCATCGGGATTTATATTCTTTCCTAGTAGCGACATAACACTGTCTACTGCGGCTAGATCTTCATCTGGATCTGTCTCTTGCTCTACTTCATTCACAGTACTGTTAGGCGACCATCCACCTTTAGATCTTAAGTAAAACTCTGCGGCTTTAAAGTCGCCTTGTAATGCACTATTAATAACGACATTACCTATCTTACCTATTATATCTGCTCTAGTCTGTGATATTAGTTCTCCATACAACTTATAGAATGTAGCTGAACTGGAAGGAGCATTTTGATATTGCTGGATCGACCCCATAATATCTTTTACAGAGACACCATTCCTGATGCCTTCAGTAACTTTCTTAGCGATTATCTCACTGTACTTTGTAGCTTGAATAGTCATAGTTCTTATGTACCTTAATATAAATAAACCCTCATCGGCATGACCACATCTAGTTTTGTTAACGACAATCGGAAAGGTTCGTCATGGTTGAGGGAAATCTGATAGGCTACTACTTAAGTCTATACATAAGTATTTTAACAATAAGTAATATAAACACATATAGTATAAAGACTTAAGTTAATACATAAGTAGTACCTCTTACCTATATATAATGCCTAAATATGCAAAAGTGTGAAGCTGTTATTTTAACTATTTTATAAGTCGTTGATATATAACCTTTCTTTTTTCTTGACACCCTACTTAAGTGGGTAGCCAATGTCGCTTATTTGATGTCGTTCTGGGGTTATACCCCAATGGAAATGATATAGCCGCCGTACCTGTGACAATGTGACACGCCCTAGTATCTGCTTTATTTTTTTTTATGTTGGAAACCATAGTGGTTGCGCCGCCCCTCAAAAATCGACCCTAGTGATTCGGAGGGTCCCGATTCTTTGTCAACCCCTCATGGGAAACGTAAGCTAAAATAAATGTGTTGACTAATGTTTTTCCTTGCGCTCACAGGGCGAATCGGCAAGGCATAAGCTGAGTCGTTTGGGAGATACTACCGACTCAACCTATGCATTAATTGCCTAACGTTTTACATATAACCCTTTCTCTTTATTAGATAATACTCTGGCAATAATTAACTTGTTACTATCTCGATTCCTAGTAATGAAAATATCTGCTTCTACTTGGCTTTTACACTCGCGAAAGCAATGCAACTTGCCGCCCCTATCATAGTAACCTACATATATATTCATTGTACTAGCTCCTTTGCCTTACGTTTAGATGTACCATGTGCCACAATAGCTATTGATTTAGCATTTACTTTACTACCGCCGCATAACTTACAACTACTACACGTTGCACGCTTGCCCATCTCCTCACTAGCTGGACACAGTATTTCATTGCGGTAGAGTTGATTAATATCAGATATAACTCTAAAGGTACGTTCACCGCGTCCCCATGCTTTAACCGATTGCCATAAATTATCAGTACTTGTCATAATAGACTCTGGCATTGGGTTAATAGCGGCGTGAGTATAAGCGGTTGAATATAACGCCTTGCTTATAAGCGCTTTCCATATATCGTTATCTATGGCACATGGATCACCATACGTTCCCAAACGGACTCCTTGCAAACTACCAAACGCGGCAATCTCTTTTAGTGTTGAAACAGTAGTGCCGTAAACGCCCTTTTTATAGGCCTTATATTTACCTAGTGGTGCATGTGCTAATGTAACATAACACGTTCTATTTGTCGCTTGGCCTTTATCGTTATTGTTAGGCGTACCGCGATGGGGACAACTACCGCATATAGATTCATCTTTACCCGTTCTAGATGCTGTTAATGGATCTACACTAGCATCAAGTATAAACGTCTGAATCATGTTACCCGTTTTACTATTAGTTGAATCCGATTGTGCAAGCGCAACTATTGGTTGTCCATTAATAAGACTCGGACCTTGATATAATATAATTGTTTTACGCGCCATGATTAAGACTCCAATGCATTAATTAAAGCGACTCTATATACAAACTCTGTTTGATGCTCGTGTAAATCATCAAGTTGCTTTTCAGTCATGTCTTTGCCGTAGTAAGTACAAGACTCAATGTAAGCATCACAGAAATCTGGATAGTCTTTCATATCGATTCCAGAAACGACTATATCATCAATTTTATCAGTATTAAACATATTAAGACTCTCCTAAATAACTAGCATTGTGATTAACGTATTGAACCCATTTAATCGCGTCTAGTGGCGGCAAGTTTAAATCATAACAAGTATTAAGTATATCGCGGACGTTGCAAGCATCCGAATAACTACCAACGTAGTCTTGCCAATTATTATGAATGTATTGTGCAAACGCGCTTGCAATGACTCGTTGGTGGCCGCCATGCTCGTCAAAAAACGATTCAAGCGTATCAATGAAAACTAGTGGTGATGTAATCTTATGTGGCATATCAAGACTCCTCTATATAATAACAAATTGCAAGTATGCATAAGATAATAAACGGTATTAATATATAGTTAATGGACATTGCTTGACTCCCTATTAAGTTTTGCAATAGCGGCAAATATTGACTCTTTACTACCGTCATTCTTAATAATCTTAAGATGCTTTTTCTTTGTGTAATAATGTGAACAATCAATTTCTTCTAATATAGACTCGCGGCTATAGTCGCCAAATTCATTATGCCAAGCGTTGTTATCTGTATCATAAACAAACAATGTATAATAAGTAATCATAATGTACCACCAAACTCAAAAGCCCAAACTAGTAAAACGATTGAACCGCTTACGGCTAGTAGTATATGAAATAAGCTATTAAGCATTTTATTGCGCTTGCGAATATTGCGGCGCTTTTGGGTTCTTGAGGTCATTTTGATAAATCCTTATATCAGTGTTAAATTGTCCCTATTATATAGCATTGATTCGCATTGGGTACAAGCTGAATCTTACCTTTAACCATGTGGCTAAAATGTCACACTCACAAAAATAATGACTCAGCTGCCTAACGATTATACTTGACACGTCACACAAGCCGCCGAATCAATTTTATATAGTAGCATAGCCTAGAAGGTCAAAGACCGTCAGAGGGGCTAATTTGAGCGTTCCAAGGTAGGTTGACAAAAATTGGTGATTCGTGGTAAAAATGGGGGATGCCGAATCAAAACATATCTATGCACTGAACGCATACCTAATATGCAATTTATGCATACCATAGACCTGCGGAACGAATCGTGAACAATCTTGTCAAGGGGTCATATTGTCACATATGCACTAAACGCATACCAGCTATGACTTGACAGCACTATAACAATGTGTAGTAGAAACGAATCACATACAAACGAATCAATTATGGTGTTGCAA
>OJEE01000012.1_pt1 | contig 61400 bp, 54 predicted proteins | sample 1593231 | NCBI WGS metagenome assembly OJEE01 (sample SAMN05416702, study PRJEB24817) | seawater metagenome | isolation source: Sea water | place: Canada:Atlantic | collected 2013-07 | reverse complement strand
ACGAGATGCTCAGGAGTCTCGTGGGCTCGGAGATGTGTATAAGAGACAGGTTTACGCAAGTTTGATGGTTAAAGAATTGAATGGAAATATTATAGCTGCTGTTATTTTAATAATGGTGTTAGTCATAGCAAGTATGGGTATAAGAGTTTCTATGCTAGTTGGTTTATCTATCCCATTTTGCTTCCTTTTTACTTATCTAATACTCTATTTGATTGGTGAAGAGGTTAATTTTTTAGTCATGATGGGCCTACTTCTTGGTATGGGTATGCTCATAGATGGGGCAATTGTAATAACCGAATATGCTGATAAAAAAATAGCAGAAGGCCTTACAAGAAAAGAAGGCTATAAGCTCGCTTCAAAAAGAATGTTTTATCCAATTCTTGCTTCGACAGGAACAACAATGGCAGCTTTTATACCTGTTATTTTTTGGCCTGGGTTTACAGGTGAATTCATGCGATACCTTCCCATAACAGTTTTTATAGTTTTATTTGCATCCCTTATATATTCCCTAATAATAATACCTGTTCTGGGAACATACCTAGGACAAAAAGAGTCTACCCTAAATAAGGAAGAAGTTAGAGAATCAGTTTTTATAAAACTTACCAACATGTATGGAAGAAGAATTGAGAAGTTTGTCAAGAACCCAGTTGAAACCTTTATTGCGGTTATGTCTGTTCTTCTCTTGATTGTTATAAGTTATTCCTATTATGGCAAGGGAACTATTTATTTTGCTATTGTGGACCCCACCCAAGCAAGTATTAATATAAATGCAAGGGGAAACTATTCAGCCAAAGAGACTAAAGAAATAATTGAAATAGTCGAAGATAGATTTCTTGAGATTGAAGAGCTTAATAGTATCTACCTTAGAGCAGGAACGGCATGGTGGAATGGAGGCGCAGATAAGATTGGAGGTGGTTATGTAGAAGTAGTTCCATCATCGGAAAGAGATATCTCAGGCTTAGAAGTAATGGCCTTACTAAAGAAATCAACTGACAATCTTTCAGGCATTTTTGTTGAGATCAAGCCAGACCTCGGCGGCCCCTCTTTTGACAATCCAATTGAATTATCAATATATGGCAATAAAGAACAAGATGTTAATGAAGCTATTGATGTAGTAGAGAATTATATGAGGAATGAAGTACAAGGCTTAATAAATATTTTTTCATCGAAATCATATCCATCTGTTGAATGGAGTGTAGAGGTTGATAAACAAAAAGCTGCTCAGCTTGGAGTGAATGTTGGAGATGTTGGGGCTTTGGTTCAAATGTTAACAAACGGCTTTAAAGTTGGGGAATATAGACCGGATGATTCAAGAGATGAAGTGGAAATAAGAGCAAGATTTCCAAGCTCTGATAGAACCATTACTGGTATTAAAAATTTAAATGTAACAACTGCAAAAGGGTTAATTCCTGTTAGCTCATTTATAGATGTTGTCCCAAAAGAAAATAGGCAGACTGTAAGTAGAGAAAATGGTCAGTATTTTCAACAAATAGCTGCGGGCACCGTCAATGAATCTGAGGTAACTGCGAAAGTTAAGGAGCTTGATAATTGGCTTAAAAATAAAGATTTAGGAGTTGGAGTATCTTATGCATTCAGTGGAATGGCAGAAGAGACGGAAGATGTAAATCAATTTATGATTATTGCAGGAATTTCAGCTATTTTTATAATGATGATAATGCTGTTGACTCAATTTAATAGTTTTTATCAGTCATTTATTATACTTTCTTCAGTAACAATCTCCTTTATAGGAGTACTTCTCGGTCTTTTAATTACAGGCAAACCATTTAGTACAACAATGACAGGTCTATCAATTATTACATTAGCCGGAATTGTTGTTAATAATAACATTGTCTTAATTGATACTTTTAATAAGCTTAAAGAGGAATCCCCTCATCTTGAAAAATCAATACATATCATTAACGCATGTAAGCAGAGGCTACGTCCAATACTGCTTACATCACTTACAACTATTTTTGGCTTGATGCCACTAGCTATGGGTATAAGTTTAGACATCATCTCAAGAGATATTTTATTTGGTAGTAAAATTGTAGATTGGTGGTCTAATCTAGCTGTATCAATAGTTTTTGGTTTAGGTTTTAGTACGTTTATTACTCTAATTCTTACTCCGGCAGTTCTTGCATTGCCTTATGCGTTAAGAAATGATTATAAAAAGTTTTTTAATAAAGCTAATTAATAAATTACAATAAAGCATGACCAGCGCAAATAAAAAAATTGATTTTGAATCCTCTTTAAAGCAACTTGAATCTATAGTTATGAAACTTGAGGATGAGAATATCAACCTAGAGGACTCAGTTAAATCTTTTGAAGAAGGCATTAACCTTGTAAAGGAATGCCAGAAACAGCTTGAAGAAGCCGAGCTAAAGGTAAAGAAACTTTTAGATGATGGTTCTGCACAAGAATTAGATAATTCTTGATAGCTTATGCCTTTAGAATATTTATCTGAAGTTAAGGAGCTTGTAAGAACTAAAATATCTCTTGCAATAGAAAATAAAAATCTAATTGAAGAATCAATGCGCTATTCTGCATTAAGCAACAGCAAGATGATAAGAGCTGGCTTAATATTTGCTTCATCAGAACTTAATACACACTTAACAAAAAATAGTACTATTACATTAGCTTCATCTGTTGAGTTAATGCACACATATTCTCTTATTCATGATGATCTTCCCTGCATGGATGATGATAATCTCAGAAGAGGTCAACCTTCAAATCATGTTAAGTATGGCGAAGCAAATGCCGTACTTGCTGGCGATGCCCTTCAAGCTCTTGCGTATGAAATTATTTGTGATGATGAGGATATGAAATCTGAAGAAAAAGTTCATGCCATAAAACTATTATCTAATTCTTGTGGCAAAACAGGAATGATACATGGCCAATATCTAGACATATTACATGAGAATAATTTAGAAAATATTAATCAAGATATATTAGAAGAAATTCATAATTTGAAAACTGGAAGGCTTATAGAATGTTCAGTAATGCTCGGACAAATTGGTAGTGATTCAAATAAAAATACGCAAAATGTCCTGAAAGAATTTAGTAAAAAAATAGGTTTAGCTTTTCAAATAACAGACGATATTCTTGATGTGACTGAAACTGAAGATGTATTGGGGAAGAATAATAATTCAGATATTAAGAATAACAAAGCAACCTACGTAGAGATTGTTGGACTAGATAATGCACTAAAAAGAGCCTCTGATTTAACTAACTCAGCCCTATCGATGCTGATAGAGTCAGACTTAGACAATAAAGATACTCTTGTAAGTCTTGCAAGATATATAATCAAAAGAAGTAATTAGATTGAAAATATTTAAACAGATACCTTCAAGAAAACCTGAAACACCTTTACTGGATAGAGTGAATTTTCCTTCAGATATTAGATCTTTTTCTGTCTCCGAATTAGAAAATCTTTCTAATGAGGTAAGAGAATTTTTACTTTACTCTGTTGGTAAAAGCGGCGGTCATTTAGGCGGTGGTCTTGGTGTAGTTGAGTTAACAGTTGCACTTCATTACTTATTTAATACTCCTTACGATAATCTAGTTTGGGATGTGGGCCATCAAGCATACCCTCACAAAATTCTTACAGGCAGAAAAGATAGTATTGAGACTATAAGAAAAAAAGATGGTCTTGCTCCCTTTCCAGCAATTAAAGAAAGTGAATATGACGCTTTTGGAGTGGGTCATTCAAGCACATCAATAAGTGCTATTTTAGGAATGGCAATTGCGGCTAAAGAAAATAATCCAGATAAAAAACATGTTGCTGTAATTGGAGATGGGGCCATAACAGCAGGAATGGCGTTTGAAGCTTTAAGCCATAGCGGTCATTTGAAGCCAAATATGTTGATTATCTTAAATGATAATGACATGTCTATTTCTGAAAATATTGGCGGGCTATCAAATTATTTTTCGAGAATTTGGGCCTCTAAGATATATAAAGGGATCAAAAAAAGTGGGTCAAGTTTCCTAAAACCTCTTCCTCAAGCATATCACCTAGTAAGAAAGGTTGAGACACAGATGAAGGCAATGGTTGCACCTGGAATAATTTTTGAGGAGCTTGGTTTAAATTATATAGGACCGATTGATGGTCACAATATTCATGAAATGATTGATGTAATTGGGAATCTGAAAGATTTTGATGGTCCTCAGTTTTTACATGTCATTACTAAAAAAGGTGCGGGACTTGATGCTGCCGAAGAAGATAGGATTGAATTTCATGCTATTGGGAAAATAAATGCAATTAAATCCTCATCTGTATCTGGACCAAAATATCAGGATATATTTGGTGATTGGATTGTAGATATGGCGATTAAGGATAAAGAGCTTGTGGCTATAACTCCTGCAATGCGAGAAGGCTCTGGCCTTGTTAATTTTAGTAAAAAATTTCCTGATAGATATTTTGATGTAGCGATTGCTGAGCAACATTCTGTAACTTTTGCGGCAGGACTAGCACTCGAAGGCAAGAAGCCTGTAGTAGCGATATATTCAACATTTCTTCAACGGGCTTACGATCAACTTATTCATGATGTAGCAGTCCAAAATCTTGATATTACTCTTGCCCTAGATAGAGCTGGTCTTGTTGGTGAGGATGGCCCTACTCACTCAGGTAATTATGATATTTCTTATTTAAGATGTATTCCAAATATTATATTAATGACGCCTGCTGATGAGGATGAGACAAGAAAGCTACTCACAACTGCTTATGAATTTAAAGGACCTGCAGCGGTTAGGTATCCTCGAGGTTCTGGTCCAAATAGTATTGTTGACCAAGAATTATCAAGCATAGAGATTGGCAAAGCGAGAATTATTAGAGAAGGTGAAAGTAAAGTTATTTTCTTAAATTTTGGCTCACTTTTACATGAGGCTAAAATCGTTAGTGAAAAATTAAACCTAACTCTTATTGATATGCGCTTTGTAAAGCCCCTTGATAGAGAAGTTCTCAGAGAATATCTCTCTGATGCTAGTATGTTTGTATCTCTTGAGGATGGCTCTATAGCTGGAGGTGCCGGAAGTGCTGTTCAAGAGTTCTGCTCTGAAGAAAATATTTTAATTCAATCCAAATTATTTGGTATACCGGATAAGTTTATAGAGCACTCTACTAGAGAAGAAATGATAAGGGAATGCGGTCTTGATGCTAACTCTTTAGAGGAAGCTATAAAGAGCTATTGTTAGGAAGCCGGCAACTAGTCCTGCTATAAGATCGTCTAAAACTATACCAAAACCATTTTTAAAATTCTTGTCTATGTAGGATATTGGGAAAGGTTTCAAAATATCAAAAAATCTAAATAGAATGAATGTAATTACTGCTGAATTAATTGCCGCAAAAGATTCAATATTAAAAATACTTATTTTTGAGCTTATAAAAAGAGCTAGCCACATCCCAGCAAATTCATCTATAACAATAGATTTCTGGTCTTTTTCAACCAAGCCTTTGGTGGCAAAATGACAAATAACTATTGATGTAATTAATATTATAAATAAGAGAAAGAAGCTATTTTGTATGGAGGGACTTGAAATTAGCCATATACCTAAAGTTACAAGAGAGCCCCATGTTCCAGGACCAAAGGGTAATTTGCCAGTACCAAAAAGAGTGGCAATAAGATGAGATGGTTTTTTTAAATTAGGAAAATTATCCATTTGTAAAATGATCGAATCCGTTTATGTCAGTATCATAACCTTTATCTGAGATTAATCTAATTTCTTGTGTATCAGTAATTAGGCCAATTTTTATGAAATGGCCTAGATAATTTTCCTTACTTACCGTGAAGCATAAATCATAATCATCACCGGCATTAATATCATTAATGCTTCTTGTATAGGGAATTTTATCTATATAAACCTCTGCTCCGCGATTAGATGCTTCAATTATTTTTTTCATGTCGGCCAGCAAGCCATCCGATGTATCAATACATGCGGAAGCTATATCAATAATTTCATTTCCAAGTGAAATTTTAGGTATTGGTCTAAGGTAGTCTTGAATAAAATCTGACTCAAAATTTTTATCCTTCCAGTCATCCAACCCTTTTGCCGCCCTACCTACTTGAGAGCTAATACAAATGTAATCACCTACACGAGCTCCATTTCTTTTTAAAACCTTGTCGGTATATGGGGAGCCATAGACAATTACATTTATATTGAGCGGGCCTTTGGTTAAGTCGCCTCCAATTAATGAGATTTGGAATTCATCTGCAATATGCTCTACTCCCTTAGAGAAACCTTGGTACCAATCCTTGTCACCAATTGGTGATGTCAAGGAGATACTAAAAGCTCTAGGCTTGCAGCCCATTGCCGCCAGATCACTCAAGGCTACAGCTATAGATCTGTAAGCTATATCTTCTGGGTTCGCATTGGATGGGAAATGAACATCTACGACAGATGCATCTACTGAGGTTATAACAGGTTTAGAGAAATCAAATACAGCACAGTCGTCTCCTGGGGAGATGACTATGCCATTTTGTTTATAATATTTTGAGCCAATATTTTGGAATAGGTCTATTAGCTCAAATTCAGAAGCCAAAAACTAGCTTGGGTATCTTTCAAACAAACCAGAAGCACCCATGCCGCCACCGACGCACATAGTAACAACTCCAAATTGCTTATCTCTTCTAACTAATTCTCTTGTTATATGCCCTACACATCTTGAACCTGTCATTCCAAAAGGATGTCCTATTGAGATAGAGCCTCCATTAACATTCAATTTATCCATTGGTATACCTAGTGTATCTCTACAATGAGCAACTTGAACTGCAAAAGCTTCGTTAAGTTCCCATAAATCTATATCTTCCATAGACATGTTGTAGTTTTTAAGAAGTTTTGGAACTGAATAAACCGGGCCAATACCCATTTCATCTGGCTCACAGCCCATAGTTGTAAATCCTCTAAAGTAAGCAACTGGCTTTAAGCCAAGTTCTAATGCTTTTTCTTCAGACATTATTAAGTTTACCGATGCTCCATCAGATAGCTGAGATGAATTACCTGCTGTTACAGTTCCATTTTCAGGATCAAAAACAGGCTTAAGGCTTCCTAGTGCTTCCATGGTAGTTCCAGGTCTATTGCACTCATCCTTATCTACAGTTACATCAACTTCTTTTGATTCGCCAGTTTCTTTGTTAGTCAAACGCATTTTTGTATCCATTGGAATAATCTCATCTGAAAAAATACCAGATTCCTGAGCTGCAGATGTTCTTTTTTGGCTTTCAAAGGCAATTTCATCTTGAGTTTCACGAGAAACGTTGTATCTTTTTGCAACGACCTCAGCTGTCATTCCCATTGGATAATAAATACCAGGAGATTGTTCAGCTAACTTTTCATTAACAAAATTATCCAGGTTCATGTTCATCATTGATATAGTTTCAGCACCACCGGCAATTACAGTATCGTAGCAACCTGCCATAATCTGTCCCGCTGCCATGGAAATAGATTGCATTCCAGAAGAGCAATATCTATTTATAGTGGTTCCACCTACTGACATAGGAAGGTTTGATAGAACTGCTGCATTTCTTGCGATGTTATGCCCTTGAGCTCCTTCAGGATTTCCACAACCCATAATTATGTCCTCAACAGCATCAGCTGGGAGGTTAGGATTTCTTTCTAACAATGCATTGATAATATGCGCAAGCATATCGTCGGGTCTTGTCATATTGAAGCCACCACGATGAGATTTTGCAAGACCTGTTCTTACGCTATCTACTATTACTACATTTTTCATATTCATTCCTTTAAAAAAATTTACGTTAGTTATTCTATTCGATCTTACAAATGACTTAAAGCCTCTTATACCAATTAGGAATTATATCTATGCCAAGCTCTTCAGCTTTTTTAATCAGATAGGGAATAGTTATTGGACTAAAAGGAAGAGCTACAAGAACTCCTAATCCCAAACTTTTGAGTATCTGTGTCAGCTGGTTATTTGCATATTCAATATCTAACTCAGAAGCATCTCCTTCTATATATTTGAAATATATATCTAACATTTTTTTATTTTCGTCAGATTCTTCAAGAAAACTTTCTTTAATTTTCAATATATATTTTTGTAGTTTATTAGTATTCATTTATATTTAAATATTATGCTACATTTGAACCCATGAAGAAATCTGAAAGAGCTTTATTTGTATCTGAGACACTAAATAGGGTATATCCCAGTACACCAATACCACTAGACCATTCAAGCAACTTCACTCTTCTTGTTGCTGTATTGCTTTCAGCACAATGTACTGATGAGAGAGTTAATCAAGTCACTCCTGAGTTATTCAAGCTTGCATCAACTCCCTTTGGCATGAGCAAGGTATCAGAAGACATAATTTATAAAATTATTAAGCCATGCGGATTGGGGCCAAAAAAATCAAAAGCAATTAAAGAATTATCTATTATCCTTACAGATAAATATGATCAAGTGGTTCCTTGCAACTTCTTAGATTTAGAGAGGCTGCCTGGAGTTGGCCATAAGACAGCTTCTGTTGTTATGAGTCAGGGTTTTGGCATACCGGCTTTTGCAGTTGATACCCATATTCATAGACTAGCTCAGAGATGGGGTTTAACTGACGGGAAAAACGTAAAAAAAACGGAAGCTGATTTAAAGAAATTATTTCCAGAGTCGTCATGGAATAAGCTCCACCTTCAGATTATCTTTTGGGGAAGAGAATTTTGCCAAGCCAAGGCTTGTTATGGTCTGAAATGTGATATCTGTTCAACCTGTTACCCAAAAAGAATTAAACCTTTTATCCACAAAAAGCCTTAGATGATTTAAAATATCCATTCCTCTTAAAAATTCGACTGCATTTGCTCTTAGCGCAAGGACTAATATTTAATGAAATCTATATTTAAACTGAAAAAAACTTCTAAAAGTGATTCTATTTTTAGCAACACTGATTCAATCAAGAGTTATGACCCCGAGCTATGGGACTCATTTGAAAAAGAAGCAATTCGACAAGAAGATCATATTGAACTTATTGCATCTGAAAACTATGCTAGTACTAGAATATTAGAAGCCCAGGGCTCCCTTCTAACTAATAAGTACGCAGAAGGTTACCCCTCTAAAAGATATTATGGTGGTTGTGAGTATGTGGATATCGCAGAAGAGCTAGCAATATCAAGAGCAAAAGAGCTATTTAAAGCAGATTATGCAAATGTTCAGCCTCATTCTGGTTCATCAGCAAATGCAGCTGCATTCTTGGCTCTGCTTGAGCCAAATGATACTATTCTTGGAATGAGTTTAGACCATGGTGGACATTTAACACATGGAGCTAAAGTTAATTTTTCAGGCAAAAATTACAATGGCATCCAATATGGCCTTCATCCAGAAACTCATGAAATTAATTATGACCAAGTCAGAGAATTAGCCCTAGAACACAAACCTAAGTTAATAATAGCTGGATTTTCAGCATATTCAGGGATAATAGATTGGGAAAAATTTAGAGTAATTGCTGATGAAGTTGGTGCTTATTTTCTTGTTGATATGGCTCATGTTTCTGGATTAGTTGCTGCTGGGTTATATCCATCACCTATCCCCTTCGCCGATGTTGTGACTTCTACTACTCACAAAACTTTAAGAGGACCAAGATCGGGGATCATTCTCGCAAAGAAGAATGAAATCTTGGAAAAGAAATTAAATTCGGCTGTATTCCCTGGATCGCAAGGAGGACCTTTGATGCATGTAATTGCTGCTAAAGCAGTATGCTTTAAGGAAGCTCTTGAACCTGAATTTAAAATATATATCGATCAGGTCATGAAGAATGCAAAAGTTATGTGCAAAACAATACTCTCAAGAGGCATTGATGTTGTAACAAGCGGAACTGAAAACCATATAATTTTAGTTGATCTTAGAAATAAAGATATTACTGGCAAAGCGTTAGAAAAGGCTCTTGGTGATGTGAATATAACGGTAAATAAGAATGCTGTTCCAAATGACCCGCAATCACCCTTTGTTACATCAGGGGTAAGGCTTGGAACACCGGCGGTCACAACCAGGGGTTTTAAAGAAAAAGAGATTGAGCTTCTTAGTAATTGGATATGTGATGTAATTGATAATATTGGTGATGAACCAAAAATGGCAGAAATTAAAAAAAATGTTATTAAGCTAACTAATCAGTATCCAGTCTATAATTTGTAGATGTACTGTCCATTTTGTCAAGCTGAAGATACTAAAGTCATAGACTCTAGGTTAGTTGCTGACGGATCACAAACCAGAAGAAGAAGGTCTTGTGAAATTTGCCAATCTAGATTTACCACCTTTGAAACTGCTGACTTGGCTCTGCCTAGAGTTATTAAAAATAATGGTGAAAGACAACCCTTCAATGGCTCAAAGCTTAAAAGAGGTATGCTAAGAGCTCTTGAAAAGAGACCTCTATCATCTGAGGAGATTGATACTCTTTTTGGGAAAATATTAAATCAAATTAGAACAAGTGGCGTTCGTGAAATTAAATCTATTGAAGTTGGCGAAATAATGATGAACGCCCTAAAAACTGTTGATTCAGTTGCTTACGTAAGATTTGCTTCTGTTTATAGAGATTTTCAAGATATAAAAGATTTTTCAGCTGAAATTAATTCACTAAATAAAGAAAAGCCGACTACTAAAAAATTAAAAAAATGAACGTCGAAGATTTGATGCTGAGAGCTATATCTCTTGCTGACCCATATAAATACAAGACCAAGCCCAACCCAGTAGTTGGATGTTTAATTTTAAAAAATGATCTTATAATTTCAGAGGGAGCTCATAAAGAATTTGGTTCAGATCATGCAGAAGTAGATGCTATTAAAAATGCAAAACTCCAAATGGGCTCATTATTTGATTCATTTGAAGATTTAACTTTAATTTGCACATTAGAACCTTGCAACCATGAAGGAAAAACAGGCGCCTGCACAGAAGCAATTATTAAATCAGGAATCAAGAAGGTTATCGTTGGCTGTATGGACCCCAACCCATTGGTATCTGGAAAAGGTATAGAGAAACTTATTAAAAATGGTATTGATGTTGATGTTGGTTTTTGTGAAGAGGCAATCCAAGAGCAAAATAAATTCTTCTTTTATAAACATCAAAACAAAAAACCATTTATTACATTAAAAATAGCTAGCTCCAAAGATGGTAAGTCTCATAATCAAGATGGCAGTAGAACTTGGATTACATGTGAGGAGTCAAGGCAAGATGTCCAATTGGTTAGAGCCTTGCATGATGCAATTATGACTGGAGGAAATACAGTCCTAAACGATAATCCGCTTATGAATGCAAGGGTAGAATTTCCTGTAAATCAGCCTAAAAAAATTCTATTAACCAGTAAAGAAGGCTTAAATAATAATTTCTTTAAAGATAATGAAGTTATGGTCATTAAAGAAAGAGATATTCATGTCATTATTGAAGATCTAAACAATTTAGATATTAATTCAATATTAGTTGAAGCGGGACCAAAATTAGCTAATTCTTTTTTAATATCAGGACTTGTTGATGAGTTGATAATTTACGAATCCCCAAATAACTTTGGTCCAAACGGGGTTAGCTGGTTTAAAGAAGATAAAGCTGTTGAAAAGCTAGGTTTTAAATTAGAATCCTCTAATAAAATTGAATTAGATCTAAAGAAAATATACAAAAAATGTTAAAAGACAATATAAAAGACATCATAGAAGATGTAAAAAATGGAAAGATGGTGATTATTCTTGATGATGAATCTAGAGAGAATGAAGGCGATTTGGTATGTGCTGCTGATCTCATCACTCCAGAAATAGTTAACTTCATGGCCTCAAAAGGAAAAGGATTAATCTGCCTTCCAATGAGCGCCAATTTATGCAGTAAATATGATCTTCAGATGATGACAAATAACAACAAAGCTGCCAATAGAACAGCTTTTACAGTCTCCATTGAAGCTGCTGAAGGTATAACAACAGGAATATCTGCTGCTGATAGAGCCCATACAATAAAAACAGCAGTAGATAATAAATCAGTGGCGTCTGATATTGTTCAGCCAGGACACATCTTTCCATTGAAGGCTATGGATGGAGGTGTTTTAAGCAGAGCAGGACATACTGAGGCTGCTTGTGATCTTGCTAAGCTTGCAGGACTTCAATCTGCAGGCGTAATATGCGAAATTATGAATGAAGATGGCACTATGGCCAGAAGAGATGATCTTATAAAATTTGGTAAAGAGCATGAAATAAAAGTTGGGACAATTGCAGATTTGATTGACTATAGACTTTCATCTGACTCAACTGTTGAATCTGTTCATAATAGAAATATAACAAATGAATTTGGTAATTTTAATCTGATTGTATGGAGAGATACTATTAACGATGAATATCATTATTCTTTAAGCAAAGGGGATTTATCTAAAGTTAAATCACCTCTTGTTAGGGTTCAAACTCAAAGCATACTTCAAGATACACTCGGAATAGAGGAGCTAGGCAAAAACTGGTCTATTAGAAAATCGATTGAGAGAATATCTAAGGAAGAAGCTGGTCTTTTTGTCCTAATTAATCATAGAGATGCAAAAAGCTATTGGCTTAATATCTTAGAAGAGAAAGAGGTTGAGCCTAAAACAAATAGAAGGGTTATTGGAGTTGGTTCACAAATTTTAAGAGCGCTAAATCTTAAAGAGATAACAGTCCTAGGAACTCCAACAAAATATAATGCCGTATCTGGATTCAATATAGAGATTACTGGATTTATTAATGAATAAGATATTAATAGTTCATACATCATGGTACGAAGAATATATAAAAACTATGATTGATTCTGCTACAAACATACTTACTACTAAATATGAAATTGATCTTGCTTGCGCTCCAGGGGCAATAGAATTACCAGGTCTAGCTAAGCATAAAATCTTACAAGAAAATAATTCATACGCTGGTGTATTATTTCTAGGTATTGTTATTAGGGGCGAGACAACCCACTATGAATTAGTTACAAATGAGGCATTTAGGTCTATTGGAAATCTTGCATTAGATTTTTCCAATATCTCTGTGATAAACAATGTAATATGTGTGGAAAATAAAGATCAGTTGTTAAAAAGACTGACTACTAACACGGAAAATAATGCGAAAGCATTGATGTCACTTATAAATGAAAAATCTATCTAATTTTAAAGTTGAAGTAAGAACAAGGGAATACCTTGTTCAAGCTATATTCCAACTATTCTTTAATGAAGAAGAGGATGTAACTGATATTGTCGAACAGTTCAAGGATGAGCATAAAACTAAAAGAGTAGATTTTTATTCATTTACCTCAGACCTTAAATCAATCCAAAAAAATAAAGAAGAGATTCATAAAGCATTGATTGACCTTGATGTGAAAGATACTAATTTAGATCTTATGGATAAATCTATTCTGTATTTTGCACTTAATGAAATGATGTATGGCCAGCTTGATAAGCCAATTGTCATAGATGAGGCCTTAAGGCTTTCTAAAAAATTCTCTAATCCAGAGTCATATAAATTTATAAATGCTAATCTAGATAAATTCTTGAAATCTAAAAAATAAACCTATCTAGTAATTGTTTGATCTCGAGAGGGTCCGGTCGAAATTATTGTAATAGAGCATTCAATAAAATCCTCAATAAAATTGATGTACTCTTGGGCTTTTATTGGGAGCTTTGAAAAATCTGTTACTCCTTCTGAGGATGACTCCCAGCCATCAAATGTTCTAAAAACAGGTGCATTATCTTTATAATCAACACATACCTCAATAGATTTAAACTCATCCATAACATCTAATTTTGTTAGGCATAAATCTGTAACAGAATTAGTAAATATTGCTTTCTTTAAAGCCACTAAATCAAGCCAACCGCATCTTCTAGGCCTTCCAGTAGTTGCTCCAAATTCACGCCCTCTTTCAGCCAGCATCTTGGCATTATCATCAAATAATTCAGTTAAAAAAGGTCCCTCGCCTACTCTAGTAGCATAAGCTTTTGAAATGCCAATTATTTTATCAATATACTTGGGACCCAGGCCTAAGCCGGTTGATACGCCTCCAGCTGTTGTATTGGATGATGTAACAAAAGGATAGGTACCATGATCAATGTCTAAAAGCGTTCCCTGTGCTCCTTCAAATAACAGAGGTTTATCTGCCTTAACCCATTGATATAAAAGATCTTGTGTATCAGTACAGTATTTATCATACAAGTGCTTAAATGAAAGAAGCTCTTTAATCATATCTTCAATGTCATGAGGTTCTTCATTATAAAGCTCGACTAACAAACGGTTGTGATAGGACACTAATAACTCTATTTTTTCTCTTAATAACTCTTCGTTTCCAATATCTCCAAACCTTACAGCTCTTCTAGCAATCTTATCCTCGTAGGCTGGACCAATTCCTCGACCTGTTGTTCCAATAGATTCTTTTTTATCCCTAACCTTATCAATGCTTATATGACTTGGAAGGATTAGAGCACAAGAAGAACTTACAAAAAATCTTTCATCAAAGCTAATGCCAGCCTCTATTAGGCCTTTTATTTCTTTATCTAAGGCTTCCAATGAAAGAACAACCCCATTACCGATTAGACAATTAACATTAGGATGTAAAATACCAGATGGAGTTAAATGAAGAACTGTCTGATGACCATTAACTTTTATAGTATGGCCCGCATTATGCCCGCCTTGAAAGCGACACACAGCATGAACTTTTTCACTCAAGGCATCAACAATCTTGCCTTTACCCTCATCACCCCATTGCAGGCCAAGTATCAAAGAATTTAAAGCCATTATTTATTTCCTTAGTCAGAAATTTCTTTATTATTTAGGTATTTTAAGAAGTCTGAATTTGCATCAATAAGCATGATATCTGATTTATTTTCAAATGTTTCAACATAGGCTTTCATACTTCTAGTGAATTCATAAAATTCTGGATTTTGAGAAAAGCCATCTGCATAAATTTTTGCTGACAATGCATCACCCTCTCCTCTAAGAAGCTCTGATGTTTTGTATGCCTCAGCAAGTATTACTACCTTATCCTTATCAGCTACGGCTCGTATTTCTCTAGCTATCTCTTTTCCTTCAGATCTTAATTCTTCAGCAAGCCTATTTCTCTCAGTTCTCATTCTCTCGTATACGGAGTTACTTAAGTTAGCAGGTAAATCAATTTTCTTTACCCTGAAATCTATAATCTCTATACCAAGGTCGGTAACTGATTCATTTAAGACATTTAACATAATGCTCATTAACTCATCTCTTTCACCTGAAACAAGCTCTTTAACAGTTCTTTTACCAAAATTATTTTTAAGAACAAACTCTGATCTTTGAGCAAGCAGACTATTCAAGCTATTGAAGCTTCCATTGTTAGCTTTATAAAATGTTAAAACATCAGAAATTCTATATTTAAGATACGAATCTACTAGCAAATACTTACTTTCAACCGTAAGAATCCTATCTGGATCTTCATCAAGAGTTTGAATTCTTGAGTCATATTTTTTAACCTCTTGAATAATTGGAAGTTTCAGTTGAAATCCTACAGGTATATCTGTTTTAACAGCTTCACCGAACTGAAATACAATTGCTTGCTCTTTTTCGTTAACTATAAAAAAACTATTTGCAGCTAAACCAATTATTAGCGCAGCAAAAACTAATATAAAACTATTTTTATTCATCTGAATCTCCTTTTATACGCAAACCGTTAGATTTATATCTATTTATATCAACATTACTTCCCTTTCCCATCATTTGATCTAAAGGCAACACCATTAAATTATTTCCACTATCAATGTCGATCATTATCTTGGTAGTTCTTGATAAAACAGACTGCATTGCATCTATATACATTCTATCTCTAGTAACTTTAGGTGCCTTCTCATATTCTTGCAATAACTGCGTAAATCTTCCAACCTCACCTTCAGCATTAGCCACAACTTCTAATTTGTAACCTTCTGCATTTCTTATTCTTGCTTGAGCCTGTCCTCTAGCCTCAGGAACAATTGTTAATGCATAACGCTCAGCTTCATTTTGTAATTTTTCTTTATCTTCTCTAGCTGCAACAACATCATCAAAAGAATTCTTTACAGCAGTAGGTGGATCAGTTTTTTCAATGTTAACTTGCTGAACTAGCAAGCCTGTTCCATATGAATCTAGGATTGTTTGAAGTCTTGCTTGAACTTCTTGAGCTATATTTTCTCTACCAACAGTTAAAACAGAATCAAGAGTATTATCACCCACGACATGCCTAAGAGCACTTTCGATAGCATTTCTTAAACTAGCTTCAGGATCTTTAACGTTAAGAACAAAATCTTTAAGGTTAGCAATTCTATATTGGGCCGAAACAGTAACATCAACTATATTTTCATCTTTAGTAAGCATGCTATTTGTTTGAGTATATCTTCTAGTCAGTGAAACGTTTTCTATATACCTCTCATCAATCCCAGCAAGTCTAAAATTAAGACCCTCTTGCTGCTCTTCATGGAATTTACCAAGCCTTAAAATAACTGCTCTTTCTGATGCATCAAGCTGATAGATAGATTGAGATGCATAAAAAATTAAGAATGCAAAAAATCCATATAGAAACATTCTAGTGGTTGGGATCTTAAAGCCACCTGACCCAGAGCCATCACTACCAGATGGTGATTTCTTTCCTCCAAGAACTGCAGAGAATTTTTTTATAAGATCGTCGAAGTCAGGGGCATCATTTTTACCGCCCCAAGGGTCTTTGTCTTGATTATTCCAATTCACAATAATATTACCTCGTAATTTCTTTTATTATAAACTCTATCTATGGACTAATCTTTATAATTAAAGAGAAGTTCCTAGTTTTTTTATATGTTCTTCAATTTTTTGACTTGAATTGATATTGTATAAGCCAATTTCTTGCCAAGACCTCATCCAGGTAATCTGTCTTTTTGCTAGTTGCCTTGTTGCAAATAGAGCTTTGTTAGAGAATGTTTCAAAATCATATTCTTGATTTATGAATGCTATTGCTTGTTTGTAATTAACTGATTTTCTAATTGGGTGATCTTCGGCAACAATATATTTAGCTAACAGGCTTCGTACTTCGTCTATCAGGCCACTATTAATAATAGTGTGAAGACGTTCCTCTATCCTCTTATGAAGTAAAGCTCGATCATCTTCATAGATTGCAAATTGATGAACATCATATTTATCTTTAAGGGATTTTTTTGTATTTAATTTAATGAATGAGCTATAGGGCTTTCCAGATAGATGTTTTACCTCAAGAGCTCTTACAATTCTCTGCTCATCTAAAGAATTAATTTTTTTAGCATATTCAGGGTCTACTCTTTCTAAAAGGGAATATAAATATTCAATACCCTTGTCATTTTTAATGTCTTTCAACTCAGATCGATAAGGATCATTTCTTTGCGGCAAGTCATCTAATCCATCAAGCAGTGATTTGAAGTACATCATTGATCCGCCAACGAAAAGAGGCAGTTTATTTTTTGCATGTATTTCATCAATTAATTCTAGAGATTTGTTTACAAAATCTGAAACAGTGAAGACGCTAGTTGGCTCTATACAGTCAATTAGATGGTGAGGGTGATGTTTTAATGTTTCTTTAGAAGGCTTGGCTGACCCGACATCGCAGCCTTTATAGACCATCACAGAATCAACACTAATTATCTCTACCGAGGTGTGTTTTGATATATTTATAGCAAGTTCAGTTTTCCCTGAAGCTGTAGCTCCAAGCAGGAAAGCAATTGGCTTTTTTAAGGTATTTATTTTAAAGAGCTTCTTCGTTTGTTTCGCCTGTTCTTATTCTTATAACTTCTTCAATAGGTGTTATGAAAATCTTACCATCTCCAATTTTTCCAGATGAGGCAACTTCAATAATAGCGGTTTTTACTTGCTCAACAAGATCGTCTGAAATCGCAATCTCAATCTTGATTTTTGGAAGAAAATCGATAGTGTACTCAGCGCCTCTATAGAGCTCAGTGTGGCCTTTTTGTCTTCCAAAGCCTTTTACTTCTGTCATAGTCATGCCAGTGACACCAATACTATCAAGCGATGCACGAACTTCCTCTAGTTTAAATGGTTTAATTATTGCTGTTACAAGCTTCACCGTCTTCTCCTTTAATAGTATTTAAAATCTTTGTATATTGTTTTCTAGTTGAGCCTTTGTTATCTGTACAAATATTTAGTGCCCTAATAATCATATCATCTCTCAATGAAGAGTTATTTAGCAAGGTCTTAAATGCATTAAATATATCTTTTTCTTGATCCAACTTAATACATGAATTATTTTCTGTAAAAAGATTTATGATATCTTCAAAATTATGCATATGTGGCCCTACTATAAAGGGGCACTTTTCAGTAGCTGCTTCAATGATGTTGTGTCCACCATATTCTTCAAACAGGCTTCCCCCGATAAATGCTATTGAGGCTTTTGAATAAAGCTCTCTCATTAGTCCAGTTGCTTTGATAATAATGACATCGTTGTTATCAAGTTCTTTAGGAGCTATTGATGAAATAGCGCTTGTTAAATTATTCTTACTAACCAAAGATTGAATTGATTGTGCTCTTTCGGGATGTCTTGGGGCAATAATTAATCTTAAATCTTTGAACTCAATTCGTAGCTTAATAAAGGCATTAAGTATTAACTCATCTTCTCCCTTATGGGTACTTGCAGCAAGAATAAACTTTTCATCAGATTCTATTTTTATAGAATTATCCAAGATTGAATTGATATCAAATTTAACAGAACCAACCCTTTCTATTTTATCAAGAGAGACTCCAAGTTTATTAAAGCGAGTTTCATGATCCTTACTTTGAGCAAAAACTAATGATATTTTTTTTATAGTATCAGCAAAGAAAAAGCCAAGCTTTGAATATTTTTTATAGGATATTTCTGACATTCTAGCATTAGAGATTATCACCGGAATGTTGCTTTGATGAGCTTTAGAAATCATTGAAGGCCATATCTCAGTTTCAAATAATATTAAGCCAATTGGATTGAATGATTTAAAGAAACCATTAACAAAAAAAATGAAATCCCATGGGGCATATACAACCTCTAGTGAATTTCCAAAAATCTTTTTTGCCTCTCTAAGACCTGTTGGTGTCGACACTGACAGGACAACATCATATTCTTTAAGAATCTCCACCACTATTTGCTGAGAGGATATGACCTCTCCCAGACTAACCGCATGGAACCAAACAATATTTGATGATTTAGATTTCTTATATATACCCAGTCTATTGCTAAAATTTAATCTGTAATCCTTGTCTCTTAGACTCTTTATTAGCAGCCTAGAGACCATAAAAGGAATCATGAGAAGTAATAAAAAATTATATAAAGAAAGTTTCATTTACAATTGATCTAAATTAATAATGTAATAATACAACTTATAAACAAATGAATAGAGTTTTATTAAAATTTCTTGTTATTTTATGGAAGCTTATAATGCTTCTACCTAGATCTGTTCACTTAATTTTAGGTCAAGCTTTGGGTCGATTGCTTTATCTTAGCTCCATGAAGAGAAATAACTTTAGTAAGAAAAATATTGATCTATGCCTTCCCTCAGTTGATCAATCTCAAAGAGAGGAGATACATAAATCAAATATATTACTTTCTGGAAGAATTCCTTTTGATTCTGGTATTTCTTGGTTTTGGTCTGACAAACGAATAAATAGCTCAATTGATTATGATATTAGAGGTTTGGATATGCTCCTTGATGAGCAAAAACATAAGAAAGGTGTTTTGCTATTTTTTAAACATTCACTTCATCTTGAGCTGGATGCTCGTTTAATTGCAATGAATGCTGAAATGTATGGAGTAGAGAGAGTTCATAACTCTGATTCGTTTGATTCCATTCAAGGCTCAGGACGATTAATGAGTATGCAGGGAGTTTGCGATAGGAATAATCCTTTAAAATTTATAAGGTGGCTCAAAAAAGGCAAGACTGTTCTTTATGCAACCGATCAAGATTATGGAATGACTCAATCTAATATTGTAAATTTCTTTGGCATCCCAGCTGCAACTATTTCAGCTCCTCTAAAAATTGTAAAAAGTACTAATTGCAAAACATATTTTATAAATACATTTATTGAGGATGAAAAATATATTCTTGATATTCAAGAAATGCGCTTAGATCAAACTAATGAAATTAATTTTTCAATCGATCTAAATCTCTTTATGGAAAATAAAATTAAATCTCATCCTGAGGAATATCTTTGGCAACATCGTAGATTTAAATCAACACTAGGAAAGGAAGATTTTTATGCTCAAGATGGATGAATTTAAAAATATAAAAGGATTTCTAGCCCATGAAGAGGGTTTACTTCTATACAGGCTTACAAAAGAGTATTGCCTTAATGGGATTGCAGTAGAAATAGGCTCATATTGTGGCAAGTCAGCTTGTTATATTGGGCAAGCCTGTAAGGAAAATAATACACAACTTATAACTATCGACCATCACAGGGGCTCGGAAGAACAGCAGCTGGGTCAAGAGTATTTTGATCCAGAGGAATTTGATTACAAAAAAAATAGAGTTGATACCCTGCCAACTCTTCTCAAGAATATAAGTAAACATGAATTAGATAACTTTGTTAAGGCTTTGGTCGGTGATTCAGCATCAGCTGCAAAAAACTTAGAAGATAATTTAGATTTAGTTTTTATAGATGGTAGTCATACATTTGAATCTGCAAGGCTAGATTATGCATCCTGGAAAGGGAAAATAAGAAAAGGCGGCATTTTAGCTATACATGATATATATGATACTGAGGCTGATGGAGGACAAGCGCCAAAAGAAATCTATGAAAAAGCTTTAAAAGAAAATTTTGAGCTTATAGAAAGAGTAAATAGTCTAGTTGCGCTCAGACTTATTGGCTAAAAAAGTAAAAATATTATCATTGGTACCATAGATAACATTTGCAGCAATTATTAAAGCAGCATTTGTCCATGTAGACTGTTCATTTGGCCATAGAATATCTAGTTTGTATTGATATCCAGTTGGAAAAATTCCATCAGGATTTTGAAACTTTAGGATATCTTCAAACATCTTGATAGCCAAAGATTTATCATAATTTAAATAAGTGGCAATGATGCATTCTGAGGTTTCAGCTATTGTTACCCAAGGCTCCTCTGCAACACATTTTATTCCTAGATCTTGCTCATAAAAATTCTTTAAATTTGATTTAAAAAAATCTTTATCTAGATTGACTCTTGCTAGTGACTGATAAAAGAAGTCCATTGAAAACCTTGATCTATCAACACCATCTCTATCAAACCTATCCCATTGTATTTCTGAATTAGACCAGAAAGATTTATCTAATAGTGTCTTTAGATCTTTTAATGATTTAGATTTCAAGTCAGTATCATAATCACTTTTTTCGTTCGCAAGATCTAGAATTTCAATAATTGAAGTGTAAGCTTGAACAGAAATTGCAATAGACATAGATGCAGTTATCAATGAATTGTCTGCATAACCATTGTCGTCTTTAGACCAATAATACATCCCATCTGTATCCATAAAGTCTAGAAGTGAGCTAAAGATAGTATTTAGCTGAGGTAAATATTTATTAAGATGATCTAGATTTTTATCAATCAAATATCTTTGAAGAAGTGGCAGAGCAATATATGGAGCGTGATGGCTTTGATAGTTTAATAGAGTTGGTTGTTGATTATTAAATTCTGAATAAATCAAACCCTGACTATTAAGATTGCTAAAAAACCAATCCACTCCTTTATCAAATGCTTCCCATTCTTTATAGATTGCTAATGAAATTAAGCATTCGGAGTGATCCCATGCATCACATTTCCCCTTCTCGTCCCATGGTATAGATCCATCTAAAAGTTGATTTTGGACAATCCAATTCTTTGCTGGCAGCAACCTGTCGTGTAAATCTACCCAATTCATTTTTTTGTAAAATACATTGCCGTGCTCTTACCCATGATTGGGTTTAAGGACTTATCAATTAAATCAATCCAAAGTGGTTTTTTTAAGATATGTGTTTCTAGGAATTTTTTATAGACTCTTACCAGAATATTAGTTTCTTGGTTTTTCCAAAATAAACACCTTAGCCACCAGTATGGACTATGTATTGAATGGAATTTTTCTGACTGAACAAAACTAAAGCCTCTTTCAGAAATCTCGTTCACAAGATTGCTTTGTTTAAAAATTCTTAAATGGCCTCCGGGCTGGTTTTGATATTCAGTTGATAGTGCCCAGCAAATTTTTTCTGGCCAAGCAGTTGGAACGCTAGCAAGAAAACTTCCCCCTGGCTTAAGAACTCTATTAATTTCAACTATCGCATCCTTGTACTCATGAAGATGTTCTAAAACTTCAGAGCAAACAACTAAATCAAAGCTATTATCAGGGAATGGTAATGAGTAAACAGAACCTTTTATAAATTCTGCACCAGCATTGGATATTGATTTAAAAAATTCATAGCCTTCCTGTGATTTCTTTAGCGAATCATCATGAAGATCTAAACCCGTACAATGAAGATTGGGAAATTTCTGCATTAAACCAAACACATGTCTTCCCTCACCACAACCAACGTCAAGCATCTTGCCGCTGTTATCCATAAGATTAATTTTATTAAAATCAAACGTTAGCATTTTTAAAATCCTCTATAGTTTGGTAAATAACCTTCTCATATTCATTTGTTATTTTTGTCCAATTAAAGTTATTGATTATATGCTCTCTTCCTTCTTCGGCAACCTTCTCATATTGTTCATAGTTATTTGCAATTTGTTCAATAGAATTAACTAATGCTGAAACATCCTTAGGCGGAACTAATGAAGCAAAATCTCCAACTAACTCGGGTATTGAAGATGTATTTGCTGCTATCAAAGGAACTCCACAACTCATAGCCTCTATAACAGGATAGCCAAAGCCCTCATACAATGAGCTTACAATAGCAATTGAGCTCTTAGCATACTCCATTGCTATATCCTCTTTTGTTAGGTTTGTTTTGAAGTGCACAATATCTTCAATTTTCAAAGACTTAATTAATCTTGATGTATGGCCATCATCTTTTAGTTTGCCAATAATAATAAGATCTATATTGACATAATTTCTTTTCAACTTGCTTATGGCTCTTAAGGTGTAATCCAATCCTTTTAATGGAACATCTGCACTAGCTGTGGTTATAAGTCGGTGCGGTAGTCTTTCTATATTTTTATATGGAATAAATTTATCAATATCGAGGCCATTATTTATTACAGAAATATTACTAGGATTGCATTTAAAATCTATTGATATATCTTTCTGAGAGTTTTTTGATGGTGTGATAATTCTTTTGATTCGAGGAGCAACTTTTTTTTGCATGCCTAAAAAGGAATACCATCTGTATCTAGATAATCTATATAGGATTTTATTGCTTGCCTGAAGTTCATGTTTATAGTCCTTAGTTATAGGATGATGGATAATTTCAATAAATGGGACAATTTTTTGTATATCAAGCATTCCAAAGCTTATTGATTGGTTATCAATCACTATGTCATAGTTATTATTATCCAAAAGCCATTTATAAGACCTATGTCCAAAAGTTCTCATTTCCGGAAAGCTCCCAAAAAGTGTAGCTATGAATTCATAGATATCTATTAATTTTTTTGATTTCCTGCCAAAGAATATTTTCAATCTTTCTCTAAAAGAAAATGTTTGAAAAAGATCTAATCCTGGTAATTTTTTTAAGGTAATGCCTTCAGCTAAATTTGGATATGGGGGTCCAGATATAATATCAACAGAATGTCCTGAAGCTCTTAAAGCTTTTGAGATATCGTGAACATAAATTCCTTGACCACCTCCAAAAGGAGCACTTCTATAGCTAAAAATTGCGATTTTAAGTTTTTGCAAAAGATTTTTTTAATTTACTAAGCTGAGCCAATCTTTATAAAGATCATTTTTTCCAGACACTATTTCACTATAAGTATTTTGAAGTTTGGCTGTCACCTCACCACGAGAGCCAGTACCAATAACATTACTGTCGATTTTAGAAATTGGTGTAATTTCTACAGCCGTACCTGAGAAAAAAGCCTCATCACTATCAACCAAGTCCTCATAGGTTAAATCTTTCTCTTGAACTTCATAGCCAAAATCTTGCGCTATCTGCATGACAGATTGTCTTGTTATTCCATTTAAGCAATGTTCTGTTCTTGGAGTAGTAATAAGATTATTCTTAATAAGAAAAATATTCTCACCACTTCCTTCTGAGATAAAGCCATCTTTATCCATTAGCAACGCCTCATCAGCACCCGCTTTAATAGCCTCATGAAGTGCCATTGTAGAATTTATGTATGTTCCTATGATCTTATAACCTGAGTGAAGCGGGTTACTATATTGCTCATAAGAAGATTTTATTATAGAAATTCCTGCTTCTTTGGATTCCGGACTCATATATGAAGGCCATTCCCATGCAGCGATTGCTACATTTACGGTTAAATCAGTAGCTCGAATTCCAAGAGATTCGTTGCCAAGAAAAACAATAGGTCTCAAATAACCTTCATCCAAATTATTTTTAACAAATATTTCTTTCTGTGCTTGATTTAATTCTTCCTTAGAATAAGGAATTACTACTCCTATTTTACTTGCTGCATCAAAAAGCCTATTTGTATGATCTTCTAGTCTAAAAATAGCCGGGCCATTGACTGTATTATAAGCCCTTACCCCTTCAAAAACTCCAGTTCCATAGTGCACGGTATGAGATAAAATATGGATAGATGAGTCCTCCCATTTTTCATAGGTACCATTTTTCCAAATAACTTTTGAACTAGTGTTTACAAACATTTATACAAGATATAATAACGACGCATCATTATGACAAACTAAGCTAAATAACTAAAGGGGAAAAAATGAAAGTGACTAAATCTATATTCAGGGAAAATGACATTAGAGGAACATACCCAGAAGAATTAAATGAGGGTTCAATTAGGGAAATAGCTTTTGCTATATCTAATAAATGTAAAAAAGAAAATGTGGATACCATAGCTGTTGGGAGAGATGGAAGGCTATCGGGAGCCTCTTTACTAGATGCCTTTTGTTCAGGCTTGGTCGACTCAGGCATTAATGTTAACAATATAGGTTTAGTTACTAGTCCAATGCTTTATTTTGCAGCTAAAAAAGAAGCATCTAAGAGTGGGATTATTATTACAGGAAGTCATAATCCAAAAAATTATAATGGTATTAAGATAGTGATTGATGATAAAACTGTTTCAGGATCAGAAATACTATCATTAATGGAAGATAGTGGTTCAGAGAGAGAAATGACTAAAGGTGTATTAAAATTTAGTGATATAAAAGATCAGTATATTAATGAAGTAGTTGAGAATATTAAATTGCCTAATGCCTCTAAATTGAAGGTTGTTTTAGATTGTGGGAATGGCGCAGCAGGATGCGTAGCACCAGAATTATTTAAAAAATTGGGTTGCGAGGTGTTTGAGCTTTTTAGTGAAGTAGATGGCAACTTCCCAAATCATCATCCAGACCCTGGAAAACTGGAGAATCTATCAGACCTAATTAAGGAAGTTGCAAAACAATCTGCTGATGTTGGGCTCGCATTTGACGGAGATGGCGATAGGGTTGGCATGATAACAAACAAGGGCGATTCAGTATTTCCTGATAAGTTAATGATGTTATTTTCAAAAGATATTCTTTCTCGCGAGAAAGGAAAAATTGTATTTGATGTTAAATGTTCAAACCACTTAGATAAAATAATTTCTGAAAATGGCGGTGAGCCAATTATGTCTCCAACAGGTCATTTACATATTAAGAAAGCGATTAAAAGGACTGGGGCGCTTTTGGGCGGTGAGATGAGCGGTCATATATTCTTTAATGATAAGTGGTATGGCTTTGATGACGGGCACTATGCTGCCGCCAGGATTGTTGAAATTATTAATAACTCTGATCAATCAATCTCTCAACTTGTAGATGTACTTCCAAAGTCCATTTCTACTCCTGAACTAAACATTTCAGTTACAGATGATACAAAATTTAAGATCATTGAAGATTTTGCAGATCAGTGCCATCTTGAAGGTGAAAAAGTTACCATCGATGGGTTAAGGGTAAATTTTAAAAATGGCTGGGGTTTAATTAGAGCTTCTAATACTACTCCCAAACTAGTTTTAAGATTTGAAGGTAATTCATTAGAGGAAATGGAGGGTATTAAAAGTAAATTTATGTCTGAACTATCTCGCATTTGTCCTGATATTGATATAAATTTAGACTAAGTAATGAAAAATGATAGAAAAAATATAATCCTGCAATCATTGGCTAGCCTCCTTGAGGAGCGAAACTTATCTAAAATTACAACTGCACTTTTGGCAGAGAAATCAGGGGTCACAGAAGCTGCTCTATACAGGCACTTTCCAAGCAAAAGGGCTATATATGCTGAACTTTTCTCGTTTTGTGATGACGCAATATTTGCTAAATGTGGAGAGCTAAAAAATTCAGACTTAGATCCTAAGGACAAAGTTAAAAATGCATTTTTATTCTTCATGATTTTTATAGAGAAAAATAAAGGCTTTGCTAGGCTGGTATCAAGAGAAGCTCTTTCATCAGATGAGCAAAATGTTTCAGATTCTGTTAATCAATTTTTTGAAAGATTTGAGCTATCCATAAAACAAATGCTTCAAGAGGATTCGGATAAATTAATTGCTCAACCGGGAATTTCTGCTCAACTTATAGTCACTTGTGTTGAGGGGAATGTTGGAAGATATATCAGATCTAAATTTAAAGAATCGCCGAGTACTTATATAGAAAATATTTGGGAACTGCTTTCTTTGAATATATTTAAAGCCTAGTCTTTGATATTTTCATCTAAAAATAACTCAAAATAGGAGTCTTTATTTTCCGTGTTATCTATTTGACCCGTCGACTTGTTTATCCTTACAAAGGATAAACCTTCTGGAATAGGCTTAGATTTAACCTCAAGTTTTTCTAGTGCATTATTCATGAAATCAACCCAAATCGGTAAAGCGATAGTAGATCCAAACTCATTATCTCCAAGTGATGAAAAATCATCTGTACCCACCCATACTGTTGTAACTAGATCCTCATGAAAGCCAGAGAACCAAGTGCTAATAGCATCATTTGTAGTTCCTGTTTTTCCAGCAATATCTTTTCTATTTAAAACAGATGACTTTCTCCCCGCTGAACCTCTAGTTATTAATTCCTCAAGATTATTTTGCATAAGATAGGCAATTCTTTCATCAATTACTCTATCTTTTTTATATTCTGGTTTAATTAAAAAGTAAGGGCTTTTAATATTCATCTCTATAGTGTTAAGCCAAGGGAATGCTGATAAGTCCTCATCGTTATTAACGGAGATATAGCTGTCATGAGAATAAATAGTATTTCCATCTCTGTCTTCTATCCTTGATATATACCAAGGATCAATTAGAAATCCTCCATTGGCAATAACACCAAAAGCTCTAGCCATTTCAACTGGTGAAAAGTTTCCAGAACCTAGTGCCAAGGATAAGTCGGAAGGAAGTCTAGATTTCTCAAAACCAAATTTTTCTAGAAAATCATGGGACTTATTAACACCCATTTCTCTCAATAGCTTTATTGAAACAATATTTATTGACTGAATTAGGGCTTCTCTTAGAGAAGTTGGTCCATAAAATTTACCAGTATAGTTTTGAGGTCTCCACACGCTTTCGAGATTCTTATCTTCAAAAACAATTGGAGCATCATTTATTAATGAGGATAAGTTATACCCATTTGCTAAGCCTGATGCATATAAAAAAGGCTTAAAACTAGAGCCTGATTGCGGGTAAGATAGCCTCACTCTATCAAAGTTACTCTTACTAAAATTCAATCCGCCAGCATACGCTTCAACAGATCCTGTATTTGGATTTAGAGAAATTAAAGATGCTTGGGCTTCTGGAATTTGGTCAAGTAGCAAAAATTGATTTTCTTTTTTTAAATATATTAAATCGCCAATATTTAAAAAATCTTTAAAGGATTTAGGGATCGCGCCCTTCTCGTTGATTGTTATTCGATCTCTTGCCCAGTTGTACTCAGATGACCAAGGTATGTTTTGAATTTCAAATTTTTCATTTAAAAAGAAAAGCTCTTCATTAGAAGCATTAATTACGATTCCTTTTAAATGGGTCTGGTAGTAAGGATAGTTATCGAAAATAGAGTTTATTTTATTTAAGAAAGAATCAGCGCTATATCCTGAATTTTCATTATTAATTTCTGAGGAAATAAACTCACTATTTAGATTTTTTAATTGATCCAATTCATCAGAATTAAAGACCTCTATAAAATTAGGTGACTCTACCCACCCATGTCTTTTGTGGTAGTTTGTAAGCTGTTTATTTAAGTTATTATGGGCGCTTGCTTGCAATTTAGAGTCTAGAGTTGTGTAAACAGACCATCCATTTTTATATGCCTGCAATCCATATCTTTGAATTATCTGCTGCCTTGCAAACTCTGCTAAATATCTACCATCTACGTCGTAAAGATTAATATTCTTAGCCACTTCAAGAGGAGTTGATTTTGCCTCTTCGAACTCCTGATTGTTGATATATCCAAGTTTATGCATTCTAAAAAGAATCCAATTTCTTCTTTGTTTTGTTCTTACGGGGGATCTAATAGCATTAACTCTAGAAGGAGACTGAGCCATTGCAGCGATAGAGGCTGATTCAGCGAGGCTAAGGTCTAAAGTGGATTTATTAAAATAGGTATTTGCGGCAGCTTCAATACCGTATGAACGATTCCCAAAAAAGTTTCTATTAATATAAAGTTCAAAAATCTGCTCTTTAGATATATTGCTTTCTAATTCAAGAGCTAAAAAGATCTCTTTAGCTTTTCTTTCTAATGTCTGGTCTCTTGTTAGAAGATACCCTCTAACAACTTGCATAGTTATAGTCCCGCCGCCGCCAAGGCAGCCTTGAGGGCTGAGGCATCTCTTTATAGAGCGAAGAAGTCCAGAATAACTAATGCCTTGATGCTCAAAAAATGCATCGTCTTCTGCTGCTAGAAAAGCATTTTTAATATTTAAAGGAATTCCATCAAATTTTAGAGGCCTTCTCTTGATTTCACCGAATTCACCAATCAAAACCTCATCTTTAGTATAAATTTTTAATGGCATTTGCAGATTTATCTCATCAACAAGCGATATTTTAGGTAAATTAGGTTTTAACGTAAGGTATGAAATAAGAATAAATAAAATTGCAGCAACACAGCTAGAAATGGCTAAATAGAAAAGAATTTTAATAATTTTTAACATAATGCACTTGGAGCGTTGTTAGGTAGAATACATCTTTTATCATCTTATAGACCATTTTATATAGTTCAGTGCTAAAATTCTTATTATATTTTAAATAATTCTTGTAAATGAACATATTCATAGTTGGTCCAATGGGATCGGGAAAATCAACCGTCGGTAAGATAATATCAGGTGCGCTATTCCTGACGTTTTTTGATACGGATGGAGAAATTGAATCCAGAACAGGTGCGTCTATAGATTGGATATTTGATCTAGAAGGTGAAGAGGGTTTTAGAAAAAGAGAGACTAATGTTTTAGAGGAAATGGTTCAGAAAAATTCTATTGTATTGTCTACTGGAGGTGGAATTATTCTTTCAGAAGCAAACAGAGAGATGTTGTCTTCTCGAGGCTCAGTATTCTATCTTGCTACTCCTATCGCAACTCAACTTGAAAGAACTTCGAAAGATAAAGACAGACCTCTCCTAAAAAATGGAGATCCAGGTGAAATCCTTAAAAAACTTCATGAAACGAGAGAAAGTCTTTACGAGGAAGTTGCTGATTATGTTGTAAACACTGAAGGCAAGTCTAGCCAAGAGGTCGCAGCTGAAATAGTTAAACTAGTAAAAAATTATGGCTAGAATTATTACTGTTGGAAAGGCTTCATCAAAATATAGTGTAATTATTGCAAAAAATACTTTAACTAAGGCTAATTTATTAAGTCATATAAAAACAAAAAATAAAGTCCTGATTGTCACTGATTCAGGTGTTCCAAAAAAATACCTCAATGAAGTAAAAGAGATCCTAAAAAATAAAAAAAAGTACTATGTCCATGTGCTAGAAAAAGGTGAAAAATCTAAATCATTCTCTTCTTATATAACTATTCAAGAAAAATTAGCTGACTTAAAATTTGATCGATCTGACTGCATGATTGCTCTAGGTGGAGGAGTTGTTGGAGATATAACTGGATTTTGTGCTGCAACATTTCTTAGAGGAATTGATTTCATTCAGATACCTACGACTTTATTATCTCAAGTGGACTCATCGGTTGGAGGTAAAACTGCCATAAATATAAAGCAAGGTAAAAACTTAATTGGTTCATTTAATAACCCAAGTCTAGTTTTAATAAGCAGTAAGTTTTTAGAGACCTTATCTGAAAAAGAATTCAATTCTGGGTTGGGTGAGGTTGTTAAATATGCCTTTATAGGAAATAAAAAACTTTATAAATTACTTAAAGACAATTCAGAATGCATAAAGAATAGACAGCTAAAAATACTAGAGGAGATCATTGAGGAATCAATAAAAACAAAATCTAAGATTGTTACTGAAGATGAAAAAGAAAGTGGCATAAGGGCAATTTTAAATTTTGGTCATACTTTTGGACATGCAATAGAGGCTTTCAATAAATATAAAAATATTACCCATGGAGAAGCTGTGACTATAGGTATGGTCATAGCTACAAAAATTTCTTTTCATGAGGGCTATATAAAAAATTATCAGCTCGACAATGTCATAAACCTTATTGACTCATTAGGGTTAAATTCTGACTACAAGAAATATAAATATAAAGATTTAAAGCAATTTATTTTAAATGATAAAAAAGTTTCTCAAGGAAAGTTAAATTTAATATTAATTAACTCTTCCGGGAAGGCATTTAAAACCGATAAATTTAATCAAAGAAACCTTCAAAAAGCCTTTAGTTAAGCTGCATTAGCTGTGGTTGCTTTGAGTAAATCTTGTATATTCGAGGCTGCGGGAACAACCAGCCAGAAATAAGGCTCAAACCTATCAAAATCCTCAATTAGCTCTTTAGCTTTAATACTATTTGTTTGCTTATAATGCTCAGCAATTGTTTCTTTTAGATGCTTTCTGTGCGATTGCATTTCTTCCGTATGAATTCTTTCCAAGTTCACTAGACCTCTATTACATTTATCAAAGAAAGACTTATCTTCATCCAAAACATAGGCAAACCCTCCTGTCATCCCTGCACCAAAATTAGCACCAACAGAGCCTAGAACTGTAACCTGTCCTCCAGTCATGTATTCGCAACAATGATCTCCAGCTCCCTCTATTACAGCAGATGCTCCCGAGTTTCTTACAGCAAACCTTTCTCCAGCTCTTCCAGAAACATAGAGCTCACCGCCTGTTGCTCCATATAAACAAGTATTTCCAACAAGAACAGTTTCCACATTAGCAGCCAAAACAGGAGCTTCATTCTTAATAACTATTCTGCCTCCATTCATACCCTTTCCCACATAATCATTAGCATCGCCATCTACCATTAACTGAATACCATTTGCATTCCAGCACCCAAAGCTTTGACCTGCAGACCCAGTAAAATTTAAATTTATAGGGTTTATCAAACCAGGCTCGCCATACTTCTTAGCAACATAGCCAGAAATTAAACCACCAATAGATCTATCTGTATTTGATATTCTGAAATCCAAAGAAATAGACTTTTCACTGTCAATTGAGTCTTTAGCTTCTTTCAATATTTTTTTGGCTAGCAACCCTTTATCCCATGGATTATTTTTCTTTGAAGTGCAGAAAAAGCTTTCATTTAATGAGCTATCTTTGTAAATAAGGTCGCTTAAGTCTATTGATTGATATTGTTTATCTATGCTCTTCATTTTTTCAAGGTACTGAGTTTGGCCGATAATATCTTCAATTTTTTCTACCCCAATTTCACTTAGATGACGCCTTACATCATTAGCAATAAATTTAAAATAATTCATTACCTTCTCTTTATCTCCAATAAAATGATGTTTTATCAAATCTTCTCTTTGAGTTGCAACACCAGTAGCGCAATTATTTAGATGACAAATTCTTAAATACTTACATCCCATTGCAATCATTGGACCTGTTCCAAAACCAAAAGATTCTGCTCCGAGAATGGCTGCCTTAATTACATCCAACCCTGTCTTCATTCCACCATCAGCTTGAAGCCTTACCTTATGTCTGAGACCGCTATTTCTTAAACTTTGATGAGCCTCTGCCAAGCCAAGTTCCCATGGAGAACCTGCATATCTTATTGACGTCAAGGGACTTGCTCCAGTTCCACCGTCATGACCTGAGATTGTAATTAAATCTGCATATGCTTTGGCTACTCCTGAAGCTATCGTTCCGACGCCTGGCTCAGAAACTAGCTTTACTGATACTAATGCCTTTGGATTAACTTCTTTAAGATCGTAAATAAGCTGGGCTAAATCTTCTATAGAATAAATATCATGATGAGGAGGAGGTGAAATTAATGTAACTCCTTGGGTTGAATATCTTAATTTAGCAATTAATTTATTTACCTTACCTCCTGGTAACTGGCCGCCCTCTCCTGGCTTGGCGCCCTGAGCAATTTTAATTTGTAATACTTCTGCATTGACCAAGTAATGAGGTGTAACCCCAAACCTTCCTGATGCAACTTGTTTAATCTTTGACATTTTTGAGGTACCGTATCTTTCAGATGCCTCACCACCTTCACCAGAATTTGATCTTGCACCTAAAGCATTCATTGCTTCAGCTAAAGTTTCATGGGCTTTAGGAGATATAGCTCCTAAACTCATTCCAGCAGAATCAAATCTAGTTAAAATATTTTTTTCTGACTCAACCTTTTTAAGATCTATTTTTATGTTATTTGAACTAACTTCAAGTAAATCTCTAAGCATAGCTGGGGGTCTGGAATCTACAAGATGAGCATACTCTTTATAAGTGGTTTCTAATCCTGTTGCCGTAGCATCTTGAAGTTTTTTTACAATCTCAGGGTTGTAAGCATGATACTCACCGCCATGAATATATTTCAAAAGACCTCCAACACTCATGTCAGATAGATTCGATCTTGCATAATCGTCAAGAACACGTAACTCCTTATCAAGATCTTTGAAGTTTCTTCCCCTAACTCTACTTGTTGTATTTTTAAAACATAAATCAACAATATCCTTGTCCAACCCAACTATTTCAAATAACTGAGATCCACGATAGCTAGAAATTGTTGAAATGCCCATCTTTGAAATAATTTTAAGAAGGCCTTTGTTTACTCCCTTCCTATATCTAGCACAGTTTTCATGTGGAGACCCTTTTAGCTCATTCCTTTGAGTCAAGTCTAAAATTGTTTGATATGCCAGCGTTGGATAAACCGCTGTTGCTCCAAAGCCTATCAAGCATGCAATTTGATGAGTGTCTCGGGCCGAAGAGGACGAAACTATTATATTTGCATCTGATCTCAATCCAATCTTAACTAACTCTTGATGAACTCCACCAACTGCTAAAAGTGCGTTAATGGGTAGCCTTCCTGGCTCTGGAAGTTCCTCAACAAGATGGATAATTGGATTATCTTCTTTCACGTATTTCACAACTTCGTTTTGTAAGTTTTTTATAGCTTTTTCAAGCGATATATTTCTATCGTATGAAAGTGATATTTCTTTTGAATTGAAATATGAGTTATTAATAATAGATTGAAGTTTTTTATAAGATAGAACAGGTGATGTCGTAACTAACCTCTTTGCATGATTTTCAGATTCTTCATATATGTTTAACTCTGGACCAAAGCATGTCTCTAATGACATGACACCAACTTCTCTTAATGAATCTATCGGTGGATTTGTTACTTGTGCAAACTGCTGTCTAAAAAAATCATATAGCTGTCTATGCATCTTACTCATAACCGCTAGCGCAGTGTCATCACCCATTGAGCCAGTTCCCTCTTGAGAATCAACTGCAAGTGGTTTGATAACTGATGATCTCTCTTCCTTGTAAAGTAAGAATAATTTTGTAGTTTTTAAAAAATCATTAGCTGGCATTTGTTTTAAGCCAGGGCCCTCATATGAATCTAGACTTGATTCAATATAAATAGCATTTTCTTTTAACCATTTTCTATAAGGCTTCTTATCTTTAAGCACGTCATCTATAGGATTCTCGTTGAAGATTTCACCAGTTTGGGTATTTATAGCAATAATACCTCCGGGTTGAACTCTTCCTTTCACAAGGATATTTTTGCTATCTATAGGATTCACGCCAGTTTCAGAAGCAATGGTAATAATGTTTTTATCATCAATTTGATACCTTGCCGGTCTAAGCCCGTTCCTATCTAGCATGCATATTGACCACTTACCATCTGACATTACTATTCCAGCGGGTCCGTCCCATGGCTCCATATGCATAGAGTTATATTCATGAAAAGCTCTTATATCAGCATCTAAAGATTGGGTATTTTGCCATGCGGGCGGCATTACCATTCTGATAGCTCTAAATATATTAACTCCACCTTTTATCAATAACTCAATCATGTTATCTAAAGATGATGAGTCAGAACCAGTATCGTTAACGAGCTGTTTGAATTTTTGAATTTTTGGAATTAGCGGTGTAATAAATTTAGAAGACCGAGCTTTTACCCAGTTTCTATTTCCCTGAATGGCATTAATTTCTCCATTATGTGCAAGCATTCTAAAAGGTTGAGCTAAATGCCATCTAGGACTCGTGTTAGTTGAAAACCTTTGATGAAATACACAAGAAGAGGCAGTGAGGTCTTTGTGCTGTAAATCTAAATAAAATTCCTTTATAGCATTGGGTAACATTAACCCCTTGTAAACAATAGTCTTTGATGAAAAGCTACAAAAATATAAGATCTCATCATCAAAAAATATCTCTTCAATGAATTTTCTTGCTTGCAATAAATTAGTATCAAAATTTTGCTCGTTAAAGACTTTTTCAGATGGTGAAATAAATAACTGATATATATTTGGCGAACAGTCTAGAGCTATTTTTCCAAGAATATTTTTTTTAACTGGGACTTTTCTGATGGCAGATAGAGATAGTTTTTCATTTTTAAGAATTTTATTTATTTCAGGAAGGATGTCTTCTATTTTATTGTTAAAAAATAATTGACCAACAGCAAAAATTTCAGGTAACTTAATGTCTAATTCATTGGATACGGCATTTCTAAAATAATCATGATCTATATCAAACAATAAACCACAGCCATCTCCAGTCTTTCCATCAGATCCAACGCCACCCCTATGAGTCATACTAGTTAAAGCATTTATAGAGTTTGTAATTACTTTGTGAGATTTAATGCCATCGATATTGGAAACAAGTCCAAATCCGCAGTTATCTTTAAAGTCTTCTTTTTTGTATAGTCCTGGCATATAAAAAATATATTGATGAACTCAATTCTAACATAAAAATATACCAATTCCATCCTGTAAATGTCATACTATGTCATACTAAGTTCTTCCCATATATGAAAAATAAAAATAAGCAATATAGAGTTGAGAAAGGTCTTTTGCTTTTCACACAACCCAAGTCTCCATATTTTTATGGCAAGTTAAGAGTTAATGGAAAGTATAAAACTAAATCATTTGCCCCTATTTCTGATTTAAATGAGGCTAAAGCTAAATTATATGAATGGCGAGATGAGATTATAGGCAACCAATCTCAATCACTTCCCTCTAAAAGCTCTTATGGAAGAGATGAATATATTGCTCATGAAAAGCTTGATAATGATTTCCAATTTTTAGAAGTTGGTCGATTTGATCCAATTAAAAAATCTGCAGATGAGAGAAAGATAAGCTTTGTCGAAATTTATAGTGAATATAATCAGACCCAGGCTTCCAATCAAGCCCATAGATGTTTAGATTGTGGAAATCCTTATTGCGAATGGAAATGCCCTGTTCATAACTATATTCCTGACTGGTTAAAACTTGTAAATGAAGGAAATATCATTGAAGCAGCTGAATTATGCCATTCAACAAATAGTCTGCCTGAGGTGTGCGGTAGAGTTTGTCCACAAGATAGACTATGTGAAGGCGCTTGTACTCTTAATGATGGTTTTGGAGCAGTTACCATTGGATCAACTGAGAAATATATAATGGAGAAAGCTTTCGAAATGGGCTGGAAGCCTGATATGTCCTATAGAAACTGGACTGATAAGAAAGTGGCTATAGTGGGATCAGGTCCAGCTGGAATAGCCTGTGCTGATGTCCTAACAAGATCAGGCGTGCACAGTCATGTTTTTGATAAAAATGAGGAGATAGGTGGACTTTTAACTTTTGGAATTCCTGAATTTAAACTTGAGAAATCTGTAGTAAGAAGAAGGAGGAAAATTCTAGAAGAAATGGGAGTGGAATTTCATTTAGGAAAGGAAGTTGGAAAAGATATTCCTTTCAAGAAATTATATGAAGATTATGACGCTGTTTTTCTAGCAATGGGTACATATACGTCTCTAGAAGGAGGCTTTGGAGGTGAAAAGCTAAACGGAGTTCATAAGGCTATTGATTATCTAATCTCTAGTACTAAAAAACTTCTTAAGCTTCAAAAAAACAAAAAAGATTTTATTAACCTTAAAGGTAAAAAAGTTATAGTCCTGGGTGGTGGTGATACTGCAATGGACTGCAATAGAACCGCAATAAGACAGGGAGCTAAATCTGTGCAATGTTTATATAGAAGAGATGAAGCAAATATGCCTGGATCAAAAAGAGAAGTACAAAACGCAAAGGAAGAAGGTGTTCAGTTTGAATTTAATATTCAACCAATAGATATAATAGGCACTGATAAAGTTGAAGGTGTGAAGATTGTTAAAACACAATTAGGGGAGCCTGATCAAAATGGCAGGAGGGTTCCGATACCTATTCCTGGCTCAGAAACAATATATGAGGCAGATGCAGTCGTTATAGCTTTTGGTTTCAGAGCAAGCCCATCAGAATGGTTTGATAAATTTAATATAAATACTCATAACAGCGGTCTTGTCATTGCAGAAGAACATCAAGAATATAAATTTCAAACATCAAATAAAAAAATATTTTCAGGTGGCGATATGGTCAGAGGCTCGGATTTAGTTGTTACAGCTATATGGGAAGGACGTGAAGCGGCTAAAAGTATTATAAAATATGTGTCATGACGATTTCTAACTCTATATTTCTTAAGGCTTTAAATAAGGAAAAACTTTTAACTCCCCCTATTTGGTATATGAGACAAGCCGGAAGGTATATGCCAGAATATAGAGCTGTAAGAAAAGGATTTAAGAATTTCCTCGACATGTGCAAAGACCCTGATGTTTGTTGCGAACTTGCACTCCAGCCAATGAATAAATTTGAATTAGATGCTTCGATTTTGTTCTCAGACATATTAACAATACCTGATGCCATGGACCTAAAGGTTAAATTTTTAGAGGGCGAAGGACCTGTTTTTGATAATCCAATAAGGAATGCTCAGGATGTTCATGACATTGAGCCTTTTGATGCTGATAAACTTTCATATGTCTATAAGGCTGTAAGCAATATAAGGTCAGCTCTTCCAAAAGATATTCCTTTAATAGGCTTTTGTGGAAGTCCTTGGACTTTAGCTGCTTATTCAATCGAAGGAAGATCATCAAAAGATTTTAGTATCACAAAAAAATTTATTGAGAATAATAATATAGAAGCACATATTTTTTTACAAAAACTTACAGATGCATGTTTTATATATCTTAGAGAGCAAGTTAAAGCAGGAGCTGATGTTATTCAGATATTTGATTCCTGGGCCAATCTTCTTACCGAATCCGACTACCAAAATTATTCATTAAATTATATCTCTTCACTGATAGCCTCATTAAAAAATGATCCCGTAACCTCATCCATACCAATAATTCTATTTGCTAGAGAGCCAAGGTGTTCAACGGAAATCATAGTAAATACCAATACAGACTGCCTAAGTCTTTACTGGAGTATGGAGCCAAAAGATTTTACTTATCTCTCTGGTAAAGTCTCATTACAGGGAAATTTAAATCCAAAGATCTTGTTGGAATCTAATGACATAATTAAAAGAGAGACATACAAAATATTGGATGCTTTTGAGGATTATCCTGGTTATATTTTTAATCTAGGCCATGGCATTACCCCGGACATAGATCCAGAAAAAGTTAGTTATCTAACTGATATTATTAGGGAAAGATAGTTACTCTATTTATCTTCTGGCCAAAGTCTCATTAACCCCTCTTGAGTGCACGAGGCTATTAATTTACCATCTCTTGAATAAATTGATCCTTTACAAAAACCTCTCGAATTTCCAGAATAAGGACTATCAATTGCATACAAAACCCAATCATTAAAATCTAATTTTTGATGAAACCACATTGCATGATCCAGACTAGCAACTTGAAGATTTTTTGTTAGAAAATTTCTTCCATGCGGTTGATTTGCAGCAGCTAAAAGTCCCATATCTGATATATAAAGTAAGAATGCTTGTTGTATTTTTTCATCATCTGGCATTACGCCATCTGGTCTGATCCAGGTATGCCTATAAGGCGGTGATTTTTTAGGATTTGCATAGTCATAGATTTCAATAGGCCTCATTTCGACCTCTCTTTTTCTTAAAAAAAGCGGGAGATCATCTTTATTAATCGTTAAATCTTTGGATATATCTTCTCTGATTTCTAATTCATTTTTTAGGCCTTCGGGACCTGGGAGATCGGGCATTGGTATTTGATGGCTTAGGCCCTCTTCTCTTTTCTGGAACGAAACTGAACAGTTAAAAATTGCTTCTCCATCCTGGATGGCTTTTACAGTTCTTGTAGTAAAGCTTTTGCCGTCTCTAATCCTATCGACGGTAAAAATAATAGGCTTATCCATCTGCCCTGGTCTCAAGAAATAAGAATGGAAAGAATGTGCATAATGATCTTTCTCTATAGTTTCATATGCAGCAATAAGAGTTTGTGCCATGACCTGTCCTCCGAAAACTCTCGCCCAGCCAACATTTTTTCCTGTCCAGCTAAAAATGTCTCTATCAATTTTATTAAGTGAAAAAAGTTTCAAGCAATCATTTAAGAGATTTCCTTTATCTTCCATTGTTCTTTTGTTTCCGAGTTAGTTGATGTATCTATAGATTATAGCAAGCTTGATATCTAATCTATTGTTAATAAAGGCTAGAACTTTTTCGCCTCTAAAAGTATTATGTAACACCATTAAGAAAAACCATGAAAATACATGACAACTAATAGCAAAATTGAGCTTCCAAATAAACCCAGTGTAAAAATAGATGTTTCTAAGACTTTTAAAATTGATTCAAAGTTATTTGTTAAAGGATTTAAGGATAAAACAGAATGGGTGCCTGAAATAGATGAAGGGTATGTATTTGATAAAGAGACAACGCTATCTATATTAGCCGGATTCGAGCATAACAGAAGAGTCATGATTCAAGGTTTTCATGGAACGGGCAAATCAACGCATATAGAACAGGTTGCAGCTAGACTTAATTGGCCTTGTGTCAGGATAAATTTAGACAGCCATATTAGTAGAATTGATCTTCTTGGAAAAGATGCTATAAAACTAAAAGACGGCAAACAAATCACGGAATTTCAAGAAGGGCTTCTACCCTGGTCAATTCAAAACCCTGTTGCACTTGTCTTTGATGAATATGATGCAGGTCGGCCTGATGTGATGTTTGTAATTCAAAGGATACTTGAAGTAGAAGGTAAACTTACACTGCTAGATCAAAACAAGGTAATAAGTCCTCACTCCTCATTCAGACTTTTTGCAACAACAAATACCGTTGGATTAGGCGATGTTACCGGTCTTTATCATGGTACACAGCAGATCAACCAAGGTCAGATGGATAGGTGGCATATTTTGTCATCACTAAACTATCTTGATCCTAAGCAAGAATACAAAGTTGTAATTTCACAAATAGGCAATTTTAAAACTTCAAAAAATGAAGAGATTCTAAAGAATATGATTAAGTTAGCGAACCTCACACGAACAGGTTTCGGTAATGGTGATATTTCTATTTTAATGTCTCCAAGAACAGTTATTTCATGGGCGCAAAATTTTAAGATTTTTAAAGATGTGGTCAGCTCTTTTAAATTAACCTTTCTTAATAAATGTGATGAAATGGAAAAGCCAATTATTTGTGAATATTTTCAGAGATGTTTTGATATTGATATTGAAAGTGACGGCTCTGAGAAATAGATAATTCATGGCTTGGATAAAAAATAGAGATCGTCTTCATGAGGCAGCTCTTTCTTCTGTAAAAGCGATTGCTAAAAGAAAAGATCTATCTTCAAAGACAGGAATATCACAAAGACCTCCAAGTCCTGGCCAGGCAATTATTTCTTCTATTCCTAGGTCTACGAAGGATCTGGCAGCATGGAGAGGAGAATCTGATTTCCAAGCTTTTTGGTATCAATATCATAAAAATACCTCTGAGGTGGCTCTTAATCTGCAGGCTAGAATGGTTTTCAATGAGCTAGAGATGTCTCGTGTTGAAATTTTAGGCTCCAATGCCTACCCCGGTGCCAAAAAAAATATAACTGAGTACTTAGAATTAAAGAGCATAAGTACTGATGATGAAAAATCATCAAATTATTTAGCATTATGTGCAAATCTTTGGCTTAAAAAAACCCAGGGATTTAAGTTAAATACAAACTCAAAAAAATTAGTAGAGATGTTTGAGGAAAAATATAACTTAATAAATACAAAATCTTTAGAAAAAGATTTCTTTGAATCTTTAGATGACCAAAGATTATTTGAAAAGATTTCCATAAAGTTTCTTAAAAAACTTAAACTTATAAAAAGCCCGAACCAATCTGATGATGATATTGATGATGACCCTATAGACCCTCCAGGCTCTACTAATGAAATTGAGCAAGAGGATATGGAAGATGAATCAACTGAAAGTGGTGATTCTGATTCTGATACAACAATAGATAATCTAGATATTGAAATGGATGACCTTGTTCAAGAGGCTACATCAGCCTCTGATGGAGCATCCATAGATGAAGAGATTGAAGCTCTGTCATATCCTCAAAATGATTACTTAAATTCGAGTAAAAATGATTACTCAGTTTACACATCTAATTTTGATGAAATAATTGATGCAAAAGACCTTACCACCCCTGACGAATCTATAAGGTTAAGAAATCAGCTTGATAACTTGATTAAGCCGCATCAAACAACTATTGGTAAGTTAGCTAATAGGCTCCAAAGGTTGTTGTTAGCCAAGCAAAATACTAGCTGGAATTTTAATCTTGATGAGGGAATGTTAGATACAGCCAGATTGCACAGAGTAATAGCTGAGCCTGGACACCCTTTGAGCTACAAACAAGAGACAGAAAATAAGTTTAAAGACACTATTGTTACTCTTTTAATTGATAACTCTGGGTCCATGAGAGGTAGATCAATAAGCTTGGCTGCTATTTGTGCAGATATTATTGGAAGTACTCTTGAGAGATGTCAGGTTAAAACTGAAATTCTAGGATTTACAACAAAACAATGGAAAGGTGGAGAGTCAAAGCAATCATGGATAAATAGTGGGAGCTCATCTAATCCTGGAAGGTTAAATGATATAAGACATATTATTTATAAAAGTGCTGATAATAGCTGGCGCAGAGCAAGAAAATATTTTGGCACAATGCTTAAAGAAGGACTTCTTAAGGAAAATATAGACGGAGAAGCGCTAGCTTGGTCTCATGAAAGATTGATTAAAAGATCAGAGGAAAGAAAGATTATGATTGTTATTTCAGATGGGGCTCCTGTCGACGATAGTACTCTTTCTGCAAATAGAGAAGATTACTTAGACAATCATCTCAAGAAAATAATTTCATTAATAGAGGATGATAGTCCAGTTGAGCTTCAGGCAATTGGTATAGGCCATGATGTAACTAAATATTATGAGAATGCTATTACCATCAATAGAGCCGAAGAACTTGGTGAGGTATTACTCGAAGAGTTAACAAAACTTTTCAAAAACTAGAATTTGTTATATGATATAAGAATGTTAGCAGTGCTTACATTGCAAAAACAAGGAAAAATCATATGAAAATAACTAAACAAAATGGCCCTCCAGAAGACTTACTTTACTTCGACGAAGAGGTTAATCTAACGCCGGGACAAGTTGAGGATGTTGTAGAGATTTTTAATACACCTTTAACTGGTGCTTATAACTGGGATTACACAATAGCTGATAACAGAATTAAAAAGTTATATGAGCTTGGCAAGGAACTTAACTGGAATGGCTCAATTGATTTAAATTGGGAATACACACATCCTGCTGATGAAAAAATAATTAATCCAGACGAAGAACTCCCTCATGAATCACTAGTGGCTTACGAAAACTTAAGCGAGGAAGATAAGATTTTATTTGACAGGCATACCACAGCTGAATTGATGAGCCAATTCCTTCATGGTGAGCAAGGTGCGCTATTAGTTGCATCTCAACTGGCCTGTTGTGCACCAACCTACAATGCCAAATTGTATGCAGCGTCACAAACATTTGATGAAGCTAGGCATGTTGAAGTATTTAATAGATACCTTCAAGATAAAATAGGGATTCACTACCCAATTAACCCAGCTTTAAAAGCTTTATTAGATAAGATCCTTACCGATGAAAGATGGGATTTAAAGTTCATTGGAATGCAGATTATTATTGAAGGATTAGCTTTAGCTGCCTTTCAGATGCTTAAAACAATCACCAAAGATCCTTTATTAAAGCAATTGCTTCATTATGTCATTAGGGATGAAGCTAGGCATGTAACTTTCGGTATCAACTATTTAGAAGATTTTATTAAGACTCTTACACCTGAAGAAATTGAAGAAAGAGCAGAGTTTGCTTATGAAGCATGTGTTATTTCAAGAGAAAGATTAATAAATACAAAGGCCGAACAAAGATTTCTGAAAATGACAGAGGAAGAAGCAAGAGAATTTTCAATGAATACAAAATCATTTGAAATGTTTAGAAACTTCTTGTTTTCTAGAGTGATACCTAACCTATCAAGAATTGGCTTACTAACTGATTCAGTTAGGCCAAAGTTTGAAGCCTTAGGGTTATTAGAATATGAAAATGCTCCAGATGATTTTGAATGTGACTGGGCAGAACTTGAAAAGCCTCTTGAAGGTTTTGATGAGATACCTGAAGCAGTTTAAGTTAATTCTTCTTAGCTCTATAGTTAGCATTAATTGCTATGGGGCTTTAACATCTATTTCCCCTTCCGATGATCCTTATTCAGCAATACAGGAAGCTTTAATTCTCGCTCAGCCTGGAGATATTATTCACTTAACTGAAGGAACTTATGAATTAGAGGATAGTCTATCTATAGACGTTCAAGATATTATCCTAGAAGGAGAAGGACTTGATAAAACAATCCTGTCATTTAAAAATCAAAAATCTGGAGCACAAGGACTTTCTGTAACATCAGATGGCGTAATCCTTAGGGATTTTGCTGTAGAGAATGCTAAGGGAGATGCAATAAAAGTTAAAGGTGTTGATGGAATAAGCTTTATTAGAGTTAGGACAGAATGGACTGGAGGGCCGAGCTCAGATAATGGTGCCTATGGACTCTATCCTGTTGAATCTAAGAATGTACTTATTGATTCTTGTGTTGCAATAGGAGCATCTGATGCTGGTATTTATGTTGGTCAATCTGAGAATATTATTGTCAAAAACTCTCGAGCTGAATTTAATGTAGCTGGCATTGAGATTGAAAACTCTTACTATGCAGATGTTTTTGATAATTATGCAGCAAACAATACTGGTGGGATTTTAATTTTTGATCTACCTGATATACCTCAGCAAGGAGGTCATCATATTAGAGTTTTTAAAAATAAATCTATTAACAACAATACAGATAACTTTGCTCCAGAGGGTAATATTGTTGGAGAGGTTCCGAGAGGAACTGGCATTATTGTTCAAGCCAACTCTCATGTAGAGATATTTGATAATGATATTGGGGATAATGAAACGATTAATATCGCCATTGTGACCTATGGCTATGAAACAGAAGATAAAAATTACTACCCTCATCCAAGAGCAATACAAATTCATGGCAATCGATTTGGTAAATCTGGTTACAATCCCGATCTTGAGACAGGCGATCTTGCAAAGTTCTTATTTGAAATAACCAATGGAGATATGCCAGACATATTTTGGGATGGCATTGTCCCGACACATCAAATAATCTTTGGCCAACCAGATGAGGATAAAATTGTCTTGGGGGATAACGGAGAAGCAACATTTCTAACAATAAATGGACTTAAATATATACTGCCGTTCTTTGATCCTATTGAAACAAGTTATGACAAATTTAGAGGGGATATAGAACCCCTATCTCCAGTAAATCTAAGTGATCCGCTTTAAAAAAACAGTATTTATTTTTCTTATTCTTTTTAGTTTTGATGAAGCTTTTGCAGGTGTTAATGACACAATAATTCTAAACGGTGAGGTTGCTAGAAAGCTCTCTGATTATGGATTTTTTGAAGATCTAGTATCCCAATCTCCCTCTAAAGAAGTCCTTCCATACGAACTCATTACGCCCCTTTTCTCTGATTATGCAGATAAGCTCAGATTTATATATATGCCTTCTAATGGATTAGCAGAATATAGACCTAATGAGGTTTTTGATTTCCCCGAAGGGACTGTCTTAATTAAAACATTTGCCTATCTTAATGAGCATATTGAATCAAATTTAGATAAACAGCTTCTTGAAACAAGGCTTTTAATTAAGAAAGATGATAAATGGAAAAACGTTAGTTATGTTTGGAATGAAGCTCAAGATGATGCATTTCTAAATATTGCTGGAAAGACTATCTCAACTCAATTTGTAAATAATGAAGGTGATATTCAAAATGTAAGGTATAGAGTACCTAATATCAATCAATGCAAAGAATGTCATCAATCAGGAAAAACTATCAAACCTATTGGGCCTAAGGCTAGAAACTTAGATAAAGATGTTGCCTATGAAGACGGGGTAATGAATCAACTAAAAAAATGGCATAAACAAGGTTGGATTAAAGAGGGTATTGAAGTTCAAGCGATGACAGACTGGACCAATACATTAGCCTCAATGAACAGCAGAGCTAGATCTTATCTAGATATTAATTGTGGTCATTGTCATATAAAGGGAGGGTCTGCGGACACAACCGGTCTTTATCTAGATTTCACAGAAAATAGAAAAATTCATTTAGGGATATTCAAGAAACCAATTGCTGCCGGACGCGCAAGTAATAACCTCACCTATTCAATTGTTCCAGGTGACCCAGATAGCTCAATTCTATTTTATAGAATGCAGTCACTTGATCCTGGCATAATGATGCCAGAATCAGGCAGAGCGCTTGAACACAAAGAAGGTACAGAGTTAATTAGAAAGTGGATTAAAAACCTATAAAAACTCTTTAAATTTGTCTTTATGACCATACCTAACTAATATATAACCTCATTCATGGAGAAAAACTAATATGTCTAAGCATTCAGCACTTAATACTTTTGGCCGATCAGCCAACCCAGCGTTCACAAGAGGCTTTGAGGCCAATACACAGAGCTTGCCCTTGAGTGAGCAAATGACACTTGACGGAGCTGTGAATAAGACAGGGATTTTATTATCTCTTTGTTTTACAGGCGCTATTATTGGCTGGAATATCCCCTCATTGATAGTTCCGGCTGCAATAACTGGACTTATTCTTGCTATGGTTACAATTTTTAGAAGTAAAGAAAAAGCAGGCTCAACTGCTCCTTTGTATGCATTGGCTCAAGGAATTGCCCTTGGAGGTATTACGTTAATGTATGAGAATCAATTTGATGGTATTGCAATTCAAGCAATAGGCCTAACTTTTGGTATTCTTGCTTCCCTGTTAATTTGCTATAAAAGCGGATTGATAAAACCAACAGAAAATTTTAAGTTGATGGTTGGAGCTGGAATTGGGGGTATATTTATACTCTACATGGTTAGCTTTGTAATGAGTTTTTTTGGAGCTGGCATAAGCCTTTTATCGCCAACTAATGGATCGCTAATGAGTATTGGTCTTTCAATTGGCATAGTATGTATCGCCTCTTTATCCTTAGTTCTAGATTTTGATTTTATTGAAGAAGGTGTTGAAAAAGGACTTCCAAAATATATGGAATGGTACGGAGCCTTTTCATTAATGGTTACTTTGGTATGGCTATATTTAGAAATATTAAGATTGTTATCTAAAATGAGAAGTAGATAAAACTGTGAATACTATTATTTTTGGTGGCTTAGCCATATTGTCTCTATTTGTTTTTTTTAATTTAGGTAAGGTAAAGGCTTCTAAAAACCAAACTGAACGAAGTAATAGAATTAATAGGTTTGGCAAAGTGGAGCCAGATAACATTATCGAAGGTGAATCTAAAGAAATAAAGAAAGATAAAAATGAAGAATAATAAAAAAAATACGATAATCTTTTCCTTTCTGATTTCCGCTTCATTTTTATTTTCAGATCCAACAATTATTCAACCAGGAGCTCCTGGAGAAGCTTCTAAAACTCTCGATCCGCAAGCTGCATCAAACATTGCAGATACTTCATATATAAAAGCTGATGTGAAGTTTCTTCAAGGAATGATCATTCATCATCAACAAGCAATCTTAATGTCCTCTATGGCAGATAAAAGAACAAATAATGAAACAATTGTTGATCTAGCTAAAAGAATAGACGTCTCACAAGAAGATGAAATAAATTTTATGGAAAGCTGGCTTTATGACCGTGGTGAGAATAAAAAAGATATACCTCATCATAATATGCATATGGACATGGGTATGGCTGGAATGGCAACTCCAAAACAATTAGAAGACCTTAAAAACACCAAAGCTACTGATTTTGACCGATTATTTCTTCAGCTCATGATTGCTCATCATGATGGGGCTTTAAAGATGGTAGAAGAGTTAAGAGAATTTTCTGGTTCTGCTTATGATCCAATATTAAGTGAGTTTGTATCGGATTTGGTTAATGATCAAGGTGTAGAAATTGAGAGAATGAACACCATTGCTGTAAACCTCTCAGATGACCCTAGATCTGGACTAACTCCAGGCTTATATATTGCAGATGAAGCTATTATGAATTTAGAATTAGTGGCTTCTCTTAAAAAGCCAATTGGATTTTTTGATCCAAATAACCCTGAAGGAAAACGTCCAGAAGATCCAGGAAAGGAAAAGGATGAAGATGAGGAGGTTTCAGTTTTAGAAGCATCAAGATCTCTTCTTTCGCCAATGCTAAGTTTTTCAAATACAGATATGGCTTTCCAAGATGACTTGTTGGTGACGGGAAGCTATCACGGATTTAATATGTATAAGATTAAAGACGATGGTATTCCAGATTTAATATCCTCAGTTGTATGTCCTGGAGGTCAAGGAGACGTTTCTATAGTTGGTGATTTATTAATCATGTCAGTCGAACAGGTTCGCGGCCGCGTTGATTGTGGTAGAGAGGGTGTTGGGAAAGACGCAAGCCCAGAACGTTTTCGTGGAATTAGAATATTTGATATTTCTGATCAAAGTCGTCCAAAACAAGTAGGAATAGTTCAAACTTGTCGAGGATCTCATACTCATTCTGTGGTTTCTGGTCCATCAGCTGATGGAAAGATTATTGTCTATAATTCAGGTACTTCTAGTGTAAGAGATGAAGAGGAACTAGAGCAATGTGTTGGTAATATACCTGGTGATGAAAGAACAGCTCTTTTTAGAATAGATATAATTGAAATACCGATATCAGATCCATCAAAATCAAGAATAGTGAGCAGTCCTGCAGTATTTGCAGATATTGAAACAGGTTCTCTTGCTGGACTTTGGAGAGGTGGTGATCATGGTGATGAAACCCAAGAAACTAAACGTACCGATCAATGTCATGATATTACAGTATTCCCTTCAGCAAATATTGCTGCAGGTGCATGTTCAGGAAATGGAATTCTTTTTGATATAACTGATCCATACAATCCAAAAAGACTAGACGTCGTTACAGATGAAGGTTTTGCTTACTGGCATTCTGCGACATTTAATAATGATGGAACTAAGATAATATTTACTGATGAATGGGGTGGCGGAGGTCGTGCGAGATGCCGAGCCTGGGACCCTCTTAATTGGGGTGCTGATGCTATATATGACATAGTTGATAATAAATTAGAGTTTAGGAGTCACTATAAAATGCCTGCTCCTCAACTAGAAACAGAAAACTGTGTTGCGCATAATGGGTCAATTATTCCAGTTCCAAATCGTGATATTTTTGTTCAAGCTTGGTATCAAGGCGGTATATCGGTTATAGACTTTACTGACTCTTCTGATCCTAAGGAGATTGCTTATTTCGATCGTGGTCCAATAGATAAAGATATATTAGTTACTGGAGGATATTGGTCTTCTTACTTTTATGAAGGCTACATATACGGAACAGAAATTGTTCGTGGTCTTGATGTCTTTAAACTTACACCGAGTCAATATCTTACCGAAAATGAAATTGATGCAGCCTCTAAAGCATATCCAGAATCAGGAAGTAGAATATTTAACCCTCAACAACAGATACCAATGTCATGGCCTGACAATGCTTCTGAGTAACTAGATATTTTATGTGTTATTGCATATTTACATACTAATCCTTAGAATCTAGTGTCCATGGAGGAAAAATGATCGAAGAAGCCGCAGCTGTTGTTACAGATAAGTCCGCAATTATCACATTTGCTGTGCCCGTCTTCTTTTTAATGATTATTATTGAATACTGTTATGGCAGATACGTAGGTAAAGATACATATAGGCTCAATGATACATTTACCAGTATCTCTCTAGGCATGATAAGTAGATATCCCACTATGTTAAACCTTGGGGTGCAAAGTTTAATTTTTGTATACATTAGTAAATACATGAACGTCGGTCTTTTATCTATGAAAAATCCACTGACATGGATTATTGCTTTTCTTTTGTACGATCTTTCTTATTACTGGATGCATAGATTGCATCATGAAATTAAGATTCTTTGGGCAACTCATAGTGTTCATCATCATGGCGAAGATTATAATCTTGCGACAGCTTTAAGACAGACTAGCACCGGTTGGCTTTGGAAATGGATTTTTTATATGCCTATGATTCTGCTTGGCGTTCCAGGTGAAGTTTTTGTAACGGTAGCTGGCATAAACTTAGTTTACCAATTCTGGGTTCATACAGAGCATATAGGTCATTTAGGGTTCTTAGAGAAGATATTTATTACGCCTATGAATCATGGAATTCATCACGCAAAAAATAAAGAATACATAGATGCAAATTATGGCGGTGTTTTTATTATTTGGGATAGAATGTTTGGAACTTATACAGCGAGACTGCCAGATGTTGTCCCAGTTTATGGAACAGCAACTGCTTTAAAGAGCTGGAATCCTATCTGGGCAAACCTTCAAGTCTATTCCATTATGATTAGTGACTCGATTAAAACAAAGAAATGGAGTGATAAGGTAAAAGTTTGGTATTCAAAAACATATTGGAGGCCAGAAGACTGCATAGAAGATAAAGACCCAAAAGAGTTTTATGTAAAATATAATCCTGAGGTTTCAAGCGATATTAAAGTTTTTGGTTTCTTTCAGATGCTATTTACAATCGCAGTATCAGGCTCAGTATTATTTTTCCTACCTCAGCATACTTATAATGAAATAATTGTTTTCGCTATTACCATTACCTCTCTTAGTTCATTGACCGCTTTCTTACTTCAAGGAACTAAATACGCATACGCTTCAATATTTAATTTTTCTGTACTTGGGGTACTAGCTATTTATTATTTAGGGGCTCTGAATATTGAAATTCTTTCAACTCAGCTTCTTATGGGTCAGTTACTAATTAATATCTTAATAGTAAGTTTGATATCTATATATCAGAGATTAAATTTAATGCAGGGAGCTAGTAGCTAAATCCATTCAGGACAAGGCAACTCATTGTTTACAAGAAAGTTCCTGTTATAAAGCTTGCTCAGATATCTAGATCCTGAATCACATAAAATGGTAACAATATTATTCCCAGGTCCCATCTCTTTTGCTAGATGAATTGCTCCAGCAACATTCATACCAGCACTTCCCCCTAGATATAAACCCTCGGTTTCAACCATTTTAAACATGACATCTAGAGCTTCTTGATCTGGAAGTCTTATTGGAAAATCCACTCTTAAATCTTCTAGATTTTTTGTAATTCTTCCTTGGCCAATTCCCTCAGTTACTGATGAGCCCTCTGATTTAAGTTCACCATCTTTGTAATATGAATATAAGGATGCTCCAAAAGGATCAACAAGACCTATTTGTGTAGATTCATTCTTTTCTTTTAGGAACTTAGCTATCCCAGCTAAGGTTCCTCCAGTCCCTACTGAACAAATAAATCCATCAACCTCACCATTAAGTTGGTTATAAATCTCGGGGCCTGTATCGTTGTAATGTCCCTCTCTATTAGCTGTATTATCAAATTGATTAGCCCAGAGGACTCCATTTGGATTTTCTAAAGACTCTGCCACTCTTTTTGAGTACTTAACATAATTATTTTCATCTTTATAAGGCACAGCTGGAACTTCAATCAATTCAGCTCCACATGCTCTTATTGTTGCTTTTTTCTCTTCGCTTTGAGTGTCTGGAATAACGATAACAGTCTTTAGTCCAAGTGCATTACCAACCAAGGCTAGGCCAATGCCAGTATTTCCAGCTGTTCCCTCTACGACTGTTCCACCTGATCTTATTAGCCCTTTAGACATTGCATCTTCAAGAATATATTTTGCTGCTCTATCCTTCACAGAACCCCCTGGATTCATAAACTCTGCTTTGCCATAAATATTACATCCGGTTTCTTCTGAATAGTATTTAAGCTTTATAAGTGGCGTGTTGCCAATATATTTAATCATTTTTATAGTCCTGAATTACCTGGATCCCAGCTATCATTGGTAATATTTAGTTTATTCAATTCTTTTGCAGGTATCCCTGCTACTGTTGTATCTCTTTGAACGTCTTTTAAGACCAAGCTTCCAGCAGCTACAACTGCATTTTCTCCAATAGTAATATTTCCAAGAATTGTACTTGAAGCAAAAATAGACGCCCCTTTCTTTATATTTGGGTGTCTTTTACCAGATTCAAACCCCTTGCCACCAAGCGTAACGCCCTGGAATATTGATACTTTGGACTCTATCACTGCTGTTTCGCCGACAACAACTCCAGTAGCATGATCAATCATTACACCACCTGCAATTTTTGCAGCAGGATGGATGTCTAATCCAAAAACTTCAGAGGCTCTGTTTTGGAAGAATAATGCCATAGTGTGTCTTTGATCATTCCATAAGCAGTGAGCCGCCCTATAGGAAGCAAGACCTAAGAAGCCTTTATAAAAAAGTAATGGAGTTGAGTAGTAGCTGCAAGCTGGATCCTGTTCTTTAAAAAACTTTAAATCAGCCTCCAAGGCTGGTCCAATTTCTTCACAATCAGTATAGACATCTAATATAAATTTCTTTATATCCATTGCAGATAATGCATCGCTATGAAGCTTAGATGCAAGAATAGAAGCTACTGCTGCAAGAAGGTCTTTTTGTGAAAGTATTAACGAGTGCAAAAATGATCCAAGAGAAGGCTCAGCCTCTACCCTAAGATCAATCTCATTCTTTATTACCGCCCATAACTCTCTATCCATAATGATGGAATTATAAGCCTAATAACTATTATGAAGAAATAATATCTTAGTAACCTAAATTATTATAAGATTTGTGCAATGAATACTAACTATATATTAACTTTCTCCTGTCCTGATACATCTGGTATTCAGTCAAAAGTTACGAGCTTGTTATATAAAAACTTTGCTTTTCTGACAGATGTTCAGTCATATTCTGATATTGACTCTAATACTTTTTTTTCTAGAACTGTATTTACTATCGCAGAGCTTTCCGATGAATATGAAAAACTGATTAATGAGTTTGAGCAACTTGCAAATGATCTACAAATGGAATGGTCAATTGACCTTGAAGGAAAGAAAATAAAGACTCTCATTGCTGTATCAAAACTAGGCCATTGCTTAAATGATCTTTTATATCGAACTAAATTTAGAGATATGCCTATCGAAATAGTTGGGGTTATCTCAAATCATGAGACTTATAGAGAGATTGTAGAGTTTCATGGTTTTGATTTTCACTATCTACCGATTGAGAAAAATGAAGAGTCTAGGAAAAAACAAGAAAAAGAATTTAACTCTATAGCAGAGGAAAAGAATGCTGAATTAATAGTGTTAGCAAGATATATGCAAATTCTTTCTGCTGACTTTAGTAGTAAGTGGCTAGGGAGATGTATTAATATTCATCATAGCTTTTTGCCGAGTTTTAAGGGAGCCAAGCCCTATCACCAAGCCTTTGACAAGGGGGTTAAATTAATTGGAGCGACATCACATTTTGTTACTAGTGACCTGGATGAGGGCCCAATCATAGAACAGAATATTGAAAGAGTTAACCACAGTGACAGTACTAACGATTTTACAAGAAAAGGGAATGATATAGAGTCAACAGTCTTGTCTCGCTCTGTTAGGTGGTATGCAGAAAAAAGAATTCTAATTAATGGCACTAAAACTATAGTCTTTAATTAAAAAAAGGCTGGTTAAATTAATCTAACCAGCCCTATATATAGACTTGCTTTAATGGGTCTTACTAAACATCGAAACGGTCATTATTCATGACCTTGTTCCAAGCGCTAATAAAATCAGCTACAAGCTTAGATTGTCCGTCATTAGAAGCATAAACCTCTGCCAGTGCTCTTAATTGAGAATTAGAGCCAAAAACAAGATCTGTTCTTGATGCAGTTCTCATTTTTTCACCGGAAGATCTATCAAAAGCTTCGTATGAATCTTCACTTGCATTAGGCTTCCATTCAACTGACATATCTAGCAAAGTACTAAAGTAATCATTTGACATCTTATTTATATCATCTGTAAATATTCCGTGACCTGATGAGCTTATACCTATTGATCTCATTCCACCGAGAAGAACTGTCATTTCAGGAGCAGTCAATCCAAGAAGTTGAGCTTTATCTAGCATGATTTCTTCAGCTGATACAGCCAGTCCAGCTTTATGAAAATTTCTAAAACCATCAGATACCGGCTCAAGTGATGCAAAGGAATCCGCATCAGTTTGTTCTTGAGATGCGTCGCCTCTTCCTGGTATAAATGGAACATTAGTGTCTGTTGCCATTTCAATTCCAAGATTACCAGCCAAAATAATCACATCAGCTATTGATGCACCAGTATCATTAGAAATAACCTCATATATGCTTAAAGCTTTTTGAAGCTGACTAGAGTTATTCACTTCCCAGTCCTTTTGAGGTGCTAATCTTATTCTAGAACCATTAGCGCCGCCTCTCATATCAGACCCTCTATATGTCGAAGCACTAGCCCAGGCTGTTTCTACCATTTCTTGAATACTAAGCCCGCTTTCAGATAATTTTGCTTTTACAGAATCAATATCATAATTAGTATTGCCTGCTGGAACAGGGTCTTGCCAGATTAATTCCTCTGATGGGATTTCTGGTCCCATATATCTAACTTTTGGACCCATATCTCTATGAAGTAATTTAAACCATGCTCTTGCAAATGCATCTGCAAATTCTTCAGGATTTTCATGGAAACGTTTTGAGATTACTTTGTAAGATGGATCTTCGCGAAGAGCAATATCAGCAGTTGTCATCATAGTAGGGACTTTAATAGATGCATCTTCAGCATCTGGGGCAAGATCCTCTTCTTTTGGGTTGATGGCATGCCAAACAATAGCTCCAGCTGGTGTAGTCACCTTTTCCCATTCATAACCAAATAGTAAGTCAAAATAGCCGTTATCCCATTGAGTTGGATTAGCGGTCCAAGCGCCTTCAAACCCGCTAGTAATAGTATCTCTACCTTTACCTGAAGCATAAGAACTCATCCAACCAAAACCCATTTCTTCCATTGCAGCGCCTTCTGGTTCTCTACCAACATGGTCGTCAGGGCCTGCACCATGACCTTTACCGAATGTGTGTCCGCCAGCAACTAATGCTACTGTTTCTTCATCATTCATTGCCATACGTCCAAATGTCTCACGAATATCTACAGCACTTGCAAGTGGATCGGGATTTCCATCAGGGCCTTGAGGATTTACATAGATTAAACCCATTTGAACTGCTCCAAGAGGATTAGCTAGATCTCTTTCGCCACTATATCTTTCATTTTCTAACCATTCCTTTTCTGCACCCCAATGAATATCTTCTTCAGGAGCCCATATATCTGGACGACCGCCACTGAAACCAAATGTTTTGCCACCCATAGATTCTATAGCAACATTACCAGCCAGAATTAAAAGATCAGCCCAGCTAACTTGTTTTCCATATTTTTGCTTAATTGGCCATAAAAGTCTTCTAGCTTTATCTAAGTTTCCGTTATCAGGCCAGCTATTTAGCGGAGCAAAACGTTGAGCACCAGTTCCACCACCGCCTCTTCCGTCAGTACTTCTGTAGGTTCCTGCAGCATGCCAAGTCATTCTAATAAAGAAAGGTCCATAATGACCATAATCAGCTGGCCACCAGTCTTGGGAGTCAGTCATAAGATTATTTAAATCTTCTTTTAAAGCATCGAAATCTACTTTATTGAACTCCTCTCTATAGTTAAAGCCTTCATCCATAGGATCTGATTTAGCGTCATGCTGATGCAGAATGCCTAGATTTAATTGATTAGGCCACCAATCTCTATTTGATGTTCCTGTAGAGCTATTTGTAGTTAAAGCGCCGTGCATTACTGGGCATTTTCCTTCTGTCTCATTGTTCATGTAATTACTCCCCTGAAGAATAAAAAAAATTGTATACATACACTCTACCTATTTTTTATGTATTATTAAATACACTATTAAAGAATTTTATGTTCGATTATAATGTATATAGATATGATTACTTTAAAGCAAATACATTACGCACTTACAATTCAAAAAGAACTGCATTTTAAAAAAGCAGCTGATGCTTGTTATGTTTCCCCCTCAACATTAAGCAATGCGATTTCTGAGATGGAGGCACAGCTTGGTATAAAAATATTTGAAAGAACAAATAAAAAAGTAATAGTTACTAATTTAGGTAAAGAGGTATTAAAAAAAGCAAAAGCTATAAAAATGGGGATGGATGATATTTATCAACTAGGTGAAAGTCAAAAAAATCCATTAACTACTCCAATTACTTTGGGGATAATCCCAACTATAGGACCATATTTTATCCCACTAGTTCTCCCATCATTAAAAGAGAGATTTCCACAATTAAAATTAAAAATTATTGAAGCTCAGTCAAGCGTTTTAATCAATAAAGTTAATGATGGTGAGATTGATATGGCTATTCTTGCTATGCCATATAAAATCGATGGCTTGCTATCATATAAGTTTTGGGAAGAAGATTTTTATTACATAAGTCATAAAAAAAATTCGATCCTGAATGAGAATAAAATAAAAGCTAAGGAAATAGATCTATCTAATTTAATGTTACTCGATGATGGGCACTGTCTTAAGAGTCATGTTCTTGCTGCATGCAAGATTGATAACGATAAACAATATTCTATGGAAGCATCAAGCCTTACAACACTTACTCAGCTTGTAGCAGGTGGAATGGGTTCAACTTTAGTACCGCATATGGCCATTGAACAATTAGTAAGCTCAAACCCATTGATTACCAAAGCTCACCTTGATGAGCCTGGTCCTCATAGAGAATTAGCAGTCATAATAAGACCTTCATATTCTGCATTGGAGAATGTTAAATTACTGATAGATATTTTTTCTTCATCACTTAAAGAAAATACTAAATATTTCTAAACAGGATTATGATCCACAAAAAATTCTAGAGATTAATTGCTTCCTTTACGGCAGGATGAACAACTTCACCATTTTTAATATTAAGGCCATTTGCAAGGTGAATATTTTCCTGAAGAGCTAGCTCAATTCCTTTATTTGCTAACTCAAGAATATAAGGTAATGTAGCTTTATTAAGAGCTTCTGTAGCAGTCAATGGAACAGCCCCTGGCATATTTGTAACGCAGTAATGAAGAACATCTTTATAAAGATAGGTTGGTTCATCATGTGTAGTTGGTTTGCTAGATTCAAAACAACCACCTTGATCTATTGAAATATCAACCAATACAGCGCCTGGCTTCATCTTCTCTAACATATTATTTTTTACAACTTTTGGAGCTTGTTTACCGACAACATATACAGCTCCAATCACTAAATCAGATTCCTGGATAGCATGCTCAATAGATGATTCACTTGAGATTATGTAATCAATATTTGACGAGCCAAATATATCTTTCAAATCATTTAATCTCTTTTCAGATAAATCAATTATTTTTACATGGGCTTTATTTGAAATAGCTTTTTCAATTGCTTCAGTCCCAGCAACTCCAGCCCCAATTACAGTTACAACCCTGGGCTCTATATCTTTAAAATTTCCTATTAATGTTCCCATTCCTTGGTTAGGCTTAAGTAAATGATATGAACCAACAATAAAACTTAATTGTCCAGCTATGGCGCTCATAGGAGCCAACAGTGGCATTGATCCATCATCAGCAGTAACGGTTTCATATGCAATGCCTGTTACACCTGTTGCCATTAAATCAATTGCTTGTTGTGGCTCACCTGCAAGGTGAAGATATGTGAAAAGAGTATGTTCTTTTTTTAAAAATTTAAATTCAGAAGGCATTGGTTCTTTAACTTTTATAATTAAAGAAGATGTTTCGTAAATATCTTTTGCAGAATCTAATATAGTCGCACCAGATTTAATATAATCATTATCGGTGAATCCTATTGCATCTCCGGCTCCACTTTGGATATAAATATCATGTGATTGATCTGAAAGAGTTTTTACTGAAGAGGGAGTTAACGCAACTCTATATTCGTTATTTTTAATTTCTTTTGGGACACCGATTTTCATGTAGCTACTATATCAAATATATAGATAAATATAATTGAAAATAAATTATATAGGTATAACTAAAAGTTATTATTATGAGTCTGAATAATTAAACCCTTCAAGAAAATTAATAAATTTTTTATTAATTAAAGATAGTGGATTTGATTTGACATGAATTACCTCGAGTGTGAATTTAAGATTAGGCTTTAGATTTAAAATTTTTATATTAGACTTTGAAGAGCTTTCTGCTGAAATTCGATCAGCTATAGTTATACCCATATTTTTCGAAACCAATGCAAGTGCGACTTGAAAAGTTTCGGTATTAAAAGTTATATTAAGATCTTTTGCATATCTTGATAAATACTCATCTAACTTGCTACCTAACGGCCCTCTTGGGCCTATCTTGTCTGTAATTTTAATAAAAGGATGTGATGATATATCAGAAATATTTACCTCATCTTTACCAGGGAAAAATGAGTCAGGAGCAATCACAACAAACTCTCCACTATCAATTGTTGTTGAGGTTATATCCCTGTGAGGTTTATGATCATATACAACACCTAGATCAACCTTTAATTCAAGTAACTGTTTTTGAATTTCTTCATAATGTAATGTTACGGTTTCAAAAGTTATACCAGAGTTGTTTTGACTGAACTGAGATATAACCTCAGGCAAATAATCTATACCAAGAGCATGAGTAGCAGCTATGTTGAGATCACCTTCAGGTTTTAAGACAAGATTGGTTGAAACTCGTTTAAAGTTTTCTAAATTATTATGGATTTTTTCACTATATGGAAATAATATTTTTGCTTCGGGAGTTGGAACCATTTTTTTATTTATTCTTTCAAAAAGTTTGATTCCAAGATCTTTTTCAGATTGGCTAAGTATTTTACTTATAGAAGGTTGAGTAACATTTAATTCTCTAGCTGCTTTTGTAACCGAACCATGATTGAATACTGAATAAAAAACCTCAATAAATCTATATCTCATTGTTAACTCTTTAATTTATTAAAGATTAAATATATAACAAAAATCTATAAATGTTTAAAAGATTGTTTGATTGAATTCTCAAGAATATCAAATAATTCATTTATCTCATCAACCGAAATAACAAGTGGTGGGCATAATGCAATAACGTCCCCAATTGCTCTAATAATTAGACCATTGTCTTGACATTTTTTTGCAATAATTTTTCCTGCTGAGCCAACGGGATTAAATAATGCCTTGGTTTCTTTATTTGAGACCATTTCAATGCCGCATATAAGTCCAATACCTCTAACCTCACCAACATAATCTAGTTCTGCAAGTTTTTGAGCTCGAGCTTGGAAATGTGATGAAATCTCATTTACGTGATCAAATATATTATCCCTTTCATATATTTCCAATGTTTTTAATGCAACTGCACATGAAACTGGATGACCTGAATAGGTATAGCCATGACCAAAGACACCAATATCACCACTAGCGTCTTTAATTGGTTCGTACATGCTGTCAGGCACTATTACAGCGCTTATGGGAATAAATCCTGCTGATAGTGCCTTAGCAATAGTTATTGATGATGGTTTCATTTCAAAGGTTTCTGCGCCCCACATATTGCCAGTTCTACCAAAAGCACATACAACTTCATCATCGATGAGAGGTATATTATATTTTGTAAGAACTTTGTGAATACTTGGAAAGTAGCCTTTTGGTGGAATAATTACCCCTCCAGCACCCATCAGGGGCTCAGCAATCATAGCAGCAATGTTCTGAGCTCCTTCAGCTTCAATAAGTTGTTCTAAATTATTTACCAATCTCTGAACAAAATTTTCTTCTGTTTCTCCTTCTAATCCCTCACGATAAAAGTGAGGAGTCATTGCATGTAAAAAGGAATTTGTTGGAAGATCAAATAATTTATGCTGAGCAGGTAATCCAGTCATACTAGCACTTGCAACTGTGACACCGTGGTATCCCTTGACTCTTGATAAAATTTTCTTCTTGTTAGGATTACCTAGTGCATTGTTCATGTAGGTATATAACTTTAACTGGGTATCATTGGCATCAGAGCCAGAATTACCAAAAAAAACTTTTCCATTTTTGTATGGGGATAATTCTATAAGCTTTTCAGAAAGTTTAATTGCAGGCTCATGACTTTTAGATGCAAATAGTGATGAATAACCTAACTTATTCATTTGTTCTTTTGCGACTTCGCCCAGCTCCTCAACCCCATAACCTAGTGACGAACACCATAATCCTGCAAGACCTTCAAGGTATTTTTTACCATTCGTATCATAAACATAAACACCCTCTCCACGATCTATTATTAATATGTCTTCAGATGAATGCGCTTTTAAATTTGTTATAGGATGAAAAAGGTTTTTTTTATCGATAAAGCCCAGATTGCTAGTTTTGTCATTTTTCATAAATTATGTCCTTATTAAATTTTTTTAGTTCGCCTAAAGATTCTAAATATTCTTTATTAACATTATTTAAATTATGAAGAGGATTATCTCTATAGCTCTTAAGATTTTGTCCCAAGCCCATAAACCCTTCTTCTCTTGTTTTGCGTGCAAAATTGAAATCAATTTCTACAATAAAAATATCTTCCTCTTTTGATGAAGAGTGCATTATTTCTCCGTCGGGATTTGCAGCAATTGACATGCCACAACCTTGCTCACCACAACTATTAACATCGATGTAATATGCCTGTTGTTGAGCTGCAGTAGATCTAACCATTATTGTCTCTATTTCTCTATCTTTACTAGGTGTTAAAGTCGGGTTTATTATTAATTCAGCTCCTTTCAATGCTAATTGACGACTTGTTTCAGGAAACCATAGGTCATAACAAATATGGATGCCAACTGTTCCTTTGTTAGGAATATTAAAAACACAAAAATCTGAACCTGGGTCCACATTTATTTCGTAAGGTAGCCATGGATACATTTTTCTAGCTTTGGTTACCAAATCACCGTTTGCATTGAATACGGGAGCAGTGTTAAAAATTTTGTTGTTTTCTTTCTCGTAGAAACTTCCTGGAATTAGCCATACATTATTATCTTTTGCTGTCTTTGAAAAAATATCAATATATTTGTCTAAAGTATGAGTGGTATGAAGTGCTCCAGCCCCACCAACTGCAAGTTCACTTAAAACAATTAAATCTATATCAGAGCAGTCGTTACATATAGTCTCAATAGAATTAATAATATATTTTAAATTTTCAGTTTTATTTAATTTAAGTTGTAAGCAAGCTACTTTGAGAATACTCATCTACTTTGTCTCGATTGCTCTGCTTGAGAGCCAAGAAGCTATCATCGCGATAATAAGAGAAAAAACGGCAATATTAATTATAGGCTCAATTCCGTAATCAATAATAAAGAGTGAGCCAATAAGTGGTCCAGTAGCAAGGCCCATTTTAGAGATAAAACCAGCTAAGGCTGCCATTTGTCCGTGTGAATCAAAAGTGGAGCATAACCCCAAAATGTATGGAATTGTGAAACCCCATGCAATGCCAGTAATAGTATTTGCAATGAAATATATAGAAACATTATCAGAATAATGAAGAAGAAAAGTGAATATTGATGACATTGATATGCCAATAATAAGAGGCAAGGTCCTTCCATATTTCGTGCCTATTAAATATACAAGTGCACCACCTGAAATAGATATTACATTAGCAATGGTTAAAATATTACTAATTTGAGTATTCTCAAGGCCTATGTCCTTACCTAGCTCAAATGCATAATCTGCGACACCCATATTAGAGGCTTGAAAAAGGAACAAGGCTACTAAAGCTAAAAATAAAAACTTTCCAATTGGAATATTAAATATATTTGAAGAAGTATTATCTTCAATAGACTCATCAACGTTGGGCACGAAAGGCAAAATTATAATTGCCATTATTGTAAAAATAATCAAAGCGCCGAAAGCAGCTCCGTAACCAAATGAATCTACCATTCTTGGAACTGCCCAAATACCTATACTTCCAAAGCTATATTGAACCACCAAAAGCATGCCAAATATTTTATCTGGATTATATGTTCGAGCAATTATCGACAAACCAAATCCCACTGAAAGGCCGCCAATTGTGCCATGAAGAAACCTTAATAAGATAAGTGTTTGAGGGCTTGTAATTTGAGTAGAAATTAGATCAACAAGTATTAAACAGAAAAATAGTATTCTTAAAATAGATCTCCATTCTAGTTTTTTAACAAGAAATGTTGCTAAAAGAGCACCGAAAGCCGCTCCATATTTATTGGCACTAACAATATATCCCGCCACATCCCTCTGAACACCTAGCCCATCTACAAAGGCAGATAAAAAAGCCCCGCCAAGATTTACATAAAACAACCCAGCTGTTGCGATGATGCTGTAAAAAATTGCAGCCATCAAACTAGACTGAGCAAAAGTATTGTTTAATTTGATATTCATATTTAACAAAATGGCCTCATTGTATGAGCTGCAACTACAGCTTCTTCCCAAGAATATACGTATCCATCACTAAAATAATAATAACTCATTCCATTTGGAAGCAATGCAAATGTTATTCCTCCAAATCCAGACATAAAAGGTATCCATACATCTTTTTGACAACCAAAAATATCTTTATCAAATACTTTAGACCAAAAGCCATTATTATAATAAATATTAGCTCTTTTGATGGCTGCCAAAGAATTTTCATAACTTGGATTTAATCCGTTATATAAAAA